>Ga0209281_1000715_pt1 | contig 33167 bp, 23 predicted proteins | sample MedtruBG_FD_187514 | JGI IMG/M metagenome (GOLD analysis project Ga0209281, IMG submission 187514) | Root nodule microbial communities of legume samples collected from California, USA - Medicago truncatula BG (SPAdes) (version 2) | ecosystem: Host-associated > Plants > Roots > Nodule | place... | reverse complement strand
CGACAGCTCCAAAAAAAAAAAAAATATCAATCTTTATCTCTAGAAAGAGTATGTTGTTGCAATTAATCCGTAGAAACTTCCTCCTGTTGGCAATGCATCTTTGTCTAAAAATATATCTTCAGAAGCTGCATCATATCTTAACTCAGGAATGATCGTCAGTTTTCCCACTTTATAGTTTAAAGAAACAGTGTTGGCAAATACGCTTGATCCAGATAAAGTTCCTAAACTTGGAGCTGCATCTTTAGCGTCAAAATATTCTATTCTGTAAGCCAAAAGCAGAGCTGGATTGAAAGAATAAGTAGCATATCCTACTACAGAAAACCAATCTCCATCTAAAGTATCATCAAAATCATTTGTCGTTTTAGCATAAGTCGCGTTTAATCCTAATGAAAAACTATCACTAATTGCTTTAGATGCTGTTAAATCAAACTGTGTTTTATTTTCGTCTGAAACTGGAATTACACTTCCTGGTATTGGGTTAGTACTTCCTGTTGTAAAATTCAAATAAGCACTTCCTGTATCGCCAATATATCCTACTTGCCCGATGAATGTTTTTTGGTACGAGCCTGCATCCATAGCCGATTTAAAGTCTGTTGGGTTGGTTAATCCTAACATCGCAGTAAATTTACCGGAAGTATATTGCGCTTTAACTCCAGTATTGAAAAATGGTCCATAAGAAAACGCATAAGACATACTGTAGTTTTTGTTATCTACAGCATCCAGCACCTCATATCCGATATGAGTTCCGAAACTACCTGCTACTACTTTAAATTCATCAGTCAAATTGTATGTAAAGTATAATTGTTTTAATAAAAATTTTGCGCTTGCATCTTTATCTGGCGTTTCATTATATGAAAATTCTGCTGCTCTTTTTCCGAAACCTAAGTCTACAAAAACAGAAGCTTTCCCAAATGTATGGCTTGCTTCAATCGACGCCATTCCTAATTCGAATGAATTCTGTGAGTTGGTAAAGCTCGTTAATCCATTCATTTGTTTTGAAAAATCATATTTATAGTACGCATCTGCAGAACCTCCCCATGTGGTTGCTGGAGGAGCAGCTGCTTCATCTTCTTGGGCAAAGGCAAAAGAACTTGTTAACATCGCGGCTAAAATGTGAAATGCTTTTTTCATGTTTTAATTTGGTTTTTAGTTATTAATTGATTCTGGTTAGTTAATCTTTTATATATCTATTTAATAGTATAAGTCATTTCTAAAACCTTTCATGCGCCCTTCAAATCATCATCATTTTCATTAGCGAATTTATTAACTTTTGTATGAGTAGAATAATTCAAATTGGCTTTTTTGCCATTTTAGGTGAAGAATTACGGATTACAAAAATTAAAGTTCCAATAATCATTATTTCATATTTATCAATATTTGTTTTTGAAAATTCAACAACGCTTTTTAACGTTTTTAACCAAAATAAAATAGGGTTAAAGTAAAAATTACTACAAAAATTATATACAAAACCCGACTAAAACCACTTTACAAAATAATAACCCCTTAAAAAAATAGGGGTAAAGTCAAAAATAAAATAAAAATGCAAAACAGCGAAATACAAAAATCAGAAACCCAGTTAAACCAAGCGTAAGAAAAAATTCCTACAAAAAATATATTACCATAAAAGCATTTACATTCAAATCTTATAGCTCTTTTTAAGCAAAAAAAACAAAAAAAAGCCCGTTCATTTAATTTGAACGGGCTTTGCAAAAATGACCTACTAACCAATTTATTCTTTATTATACATTCTCAAATATTCTCGGACTTTAATTCCAGATTCTTTCAAATCCTCCTCTTTCCATTTTCCTTCAGATTTTGCTGACTTCTTCAGAATAGAACAAGTTTCATCTTTATCTGATACCGACCAAGTAATCCAACTTAATTTTCGAGCTTCCATCCAATCTACATATTCTTGCCATGCTTTGTAATTTAAAGGTCCATCGCCTGAGGCTTCCATTCCTGCAGATTCTGAAATAAAAACTGGCAAACCGCTTTTGATTGCTCTATCAGTTCTATCTCTTAATTCTTTACCATGTGTTGCCGCATAAAAGTGCATCGTATACATTATATTGTTATAACCTTTTATCGGATCTTCGGCAGGAAGATTAATATCTTGATCCCAATGCGGACAGCCAACTAAAATTATATTGTTAGGATCGTTTTCTCTAATTACTTTAATAATTTCTTCTGCATAGGTTTTTACTTCCCACCAAGTTTCATAATCTGGTTCATTGAATACTTCATATATTATGTTGGGATACTTAGCATACTTTTTTGACATCTCTGCAAAAAATGCTGTAGCTTCTTTAAGGTTTACATTATGACTGTGCCAATCTATAATTACATAGATATCAGATTTTATGGCACCATTTATAACAGCTTCTACTTTCTCTTTCGAAAATTGCGGATCCTTAATATACGAATACTCTCCAAGCTCAATTCCCATGGCGGCACGCACTACATTGCAGTTAAAATCCTTTTTTAACCAGCTTACAGTTTTTTCATTATAAAATCTCGGCCACATGCTATGCCATCCAAAACTTAAGCCACGGAGCACAATTGGATTATTATCTTTATCGACAAGCTGAGTTCCGAGAACACTTAACTGACCGTGTTTTTTCACAAATTGTGCTTTTGAAACATTTATAAAAAACAAAAGAAAAAATGCTGCATACCAAACCTTTGATTTCATACTATAAATATTTAAGGAATTAATTTTAAAGTGATAACATCGTGCGATGCTATTTCAGCTACAAAAGCTTTTTTTGTATTTCCGATTTCTTTGTTCTTCCAAAGATCTTTTAATTTGAAGGTCGTTTTAGTAAAATCGGCTTCATATCCAAAATCAGCATCTTTGATATTATTTTTCTTCCAATCGAAATTAACCTTTTTTGAGGTTTCTGTTCTATTTATAAAACTTACTGCCCAAGCTCCATCTGAAAGCGGTTTTACCCAAACTTCTACTCCATCTAAAATTACATATTTAAATCCTTGAATTCCGAGTTTATCCTGATTTACCGAAAGCAATTCTTTGTTGGTTAAAATTGCTAAAGTTTCTTTAGACATTTTGCGATAATCATTTCCAGTAAATAAAGGAGAAGAAAGCATGCACCACATCGCAAAATGCGTTTTGTCTTCGGTGTCGTTCATTTCGTTTCCAACTTCCATCATATCAAAATCATTCCAATGATCTGGACCTGAATATTTACGGATATTTTTTCGCATATCGGCAATTTTCATGAATCCCCAAGATGACCAATTTTCTGGATGTTTGAATTCACAGTCAAAACAAGGATAAATATCTCCCGATATTCTCCAAAGATTCCCAACAGGTTTCCCCCATTCCCACGGCTGATTGTCTCCCCATTCGCAAAGACTAAAAACAATTGGCCTTCCAGCGGTTTTTAATGCATTGCTCATCGTAGTGTAGGCTTCTTTTGCAGTAATTCCTTCTGTATTACACCAATCGTACTTTAAAAAATCAATTCCGAGTTTTGCATAAAATCTAGCATCTTGATATTCGTAACCTCTCGTTCCTGGATAGCCTGCACAAGTTTTGGTCCCGGCACAATTGTATAAACCAAATTTTAGACCTTTACTGTGCACGTAATCGATAAGCGCTTTCATTCCGCTCGGAAATTTTTCTGGATCTGGAACCAAATCGCCGTTTGCATCACGTTCGTGTGTCATCCAACCATCATCTAAAACAATATAATTGTAACCAGCCGCCGCCAAACCAGAAGAAACCATAATATCTGCGGTTTCTTTTACTAATTTTTCATCAATATTAGTAGCAAAAGTATTCCATGAATTCCAGCCCATTGGCGGAGTCATGGCAAGACCTTCAAATTTTCCAGCCTCTTGTTTGTGCGTATTTCCTTGGCTGAAAGCAAAACTCGAAATACCCAGAAGAAATCCTAAAATTATTTTTCTCATCTTTTTATTCATTAAAAAATATTATAAAAACTTGGCTAAAATTATTTTAACACATAGTGACATAGCTTTTAGAATCCTTAAAAAGGCGTTTCACTAATTTCAATACACATAGCTATGTTAAAGCTTACTTTTTCTATAATCTTAGTCAGAAGTAATAAAGCCCTATGTTTCTAAGTGTTAAAATTAAATTTATTCAAAATTGACTAAAAGAGCTATAAAAAGATGTTCCCTAATTTTTCAACTAGGGAACACCACAAACTAACTCAAAACCGAATCTTATTTTAATACAAATCCTAAATCATCAAACAAAATAGTATTACCGCCATCATTATTTGATTCTTGGAATGTAATCATTATAAGAGTTGATGGATTTCCTAATTTATCTAACGGAATTTCTATGTAAACCCAAGCTGTTGTAACTGGAATAACATAGTTTGGCCCTCCGTTTAAATTAAAGTTTACCTGACCATTTTTAGCTCCTTTTACAGCTATTCTAAATGCTTTATAAGGACTCATATCAACATTAAAGCCCCAGTTTCCTCCATCCCAAGCACCAAATTCCCATTTCCAAGATTTTTCTCCTTGATAAGAATCTCCATCAAAATCAAAATTAACACCTTTGCCAGCCCAAGGACCTCCCCATTCCATGCCATATAATTTATCATCGTATAATGCTGTTCCGATAGCTTCTTTCGAAACTGCCGTTCCAGAAATATTAGAAACTGTCAAATATCTATGATTCGCATTGGCTGGAATTTTCACCACAACTTCTTCCAAAGTTGAAGAAATAACCTGAACAGGAACTTCTGGCTGTGTAGGCGTTTTAGCCAATGTAACAACCGGATCTAAGAAATATTTCCCCTTTATAGTCACCTCATCTCCTTCTGCAGAGTTTATATAATTGAATCCGCTGAAGGTTGGTACTGGTGGCGCAACCATTAAATCGTATTCTGCTGTTCCTCTGCTAGTAACTACTTTTAATTTATTAGAAGCGTTTGCAAAAGGTGTATTTTCATCAACAAGAATAATAATATCTGTATCTGTCACAAAAGTTGACCTGAAATAAGTATCGTAATCATTAAAATAAACTTTTGTTGCTGTTAGAAATCCTTTCCCGTGAATTACATAATAATTTTTAGGATCTACTAGCTTTGTTGGTTCTAATGGTTTAAGAGTACCGTCAGCATTATAACCAGAAGGCATAACCGATTCTATGACAGGCGCTCCTGCGTACGCATCGGCGCTATCATCGTTTGAGCAAGAAGTAAAAAGCAATGATATAATGAATGCTAAACAAGCTGCTAATGAAACAATTTTTAAATTTTTCATATTTTAATATTTTTAAAATTATTTAAAAGTATAGGGTACTACTTCTGTTAATTTTGGATTTTTAGTTAAGTCATCAGCAGGATAAGGAAGCAAAAGATTTGTTGCCGAAATTGTGATATGTTTTTCAACCTCTCTATTTCCTCTGTTTTGTGCTTCAAGAATTGCTTTGGCTTTTTCGAATGGCAAACGTCCAAGGTCAAAATAGTAATCTCCTTCGCAAGCTAATTCTGCACGTCTTTCTTTAAAAATATCATCGAAAGTAATCACTGATTTTGTTGGAAGACCTGCTCTTTTTCGAACTGCATTGTACGATTTAAGCGCGTTCGCATCTGTCGTGCTTCCGGTTTGTCCGCCAAGAATTGCTTCTGCATGAATTAACAGCAATTCAGCATAACGCATCATGTAACTATTCATACTGCTTTCTCCATTATTCACAGGATTAAAAGCGCCAGTAATTGGAAGATTTTCTTTTCCGATAACATATTTCTTAAGTCCAGCTCCAGATTTCTGCGCTTCATATTGCAACTCAAAAGTGTATCCTAAAATTTTTGGAGCACCAATATCTAATGTTTTAGCGTAAGTCAAATTAGGATAAAAATCTCCAGGAAGCATAAAAGTCTCAATTCTTCTTCTATCGCCATTTTCAAAACCATTTTTAATCAGATCTTGAGATGGAGCAATCTGTCCAGAATATGTTGTTTCTACCAATCTATTTTCTGGAGCAAATAATGTATTGGTAAAGTTTCCGTCAAAATAACCTCCAGTTCCTGTCCATTGCCAAGCAAAAATTGATTCTTCGTTATTATTGTTTTTTTGAAGAAACAAATCGGCAAAAGATTTATTTGGAAGTTCATCTCCTCCCAATAGTTTAAACTCTCCGCTATTAATTACTTCTTGAGCCAATTGTCTCGCTAAATCGTATTTCTTTTGATACAAATAAACTTTTGCAAGCAGTGCTTTTGCAGAACCAGCAGAAACGTGCGCATTTGCAGCATAATTTGAGCCTCTATTTTTTGTTCTCAAATTAGCGATAGCAAATTTCAAATCGTTTTCTATAAATGTGTAAACATCTTCAACTGGATTACTTGGAATAACGTAGTTTTTTGAATAGTCAGCATTGTTTTCGATAATAGGCACATTTCCCCATAATCTTACCAAAAAGAAATAAGAAAAAGCTCTGATAAAATGGCATTCGCCTAATGTATTATTTAAGGCTTCTTTACTAACATTTGGTCCAACACTTTGAGGCAAATTACTTAGATAAGCATTAGAATTTGCAATCGCTCCAAAGCAAGATCTCCAAGAATCTGAAATATATCTCGATGTATTAGTAAAACTTAAATCAGTAAAATCACCAAAATCATTATAAATATCAGCATACATGTTTCCAGAAATTACATCGGTAATTCCGTAAAAACCTTCTTTATTCATATTAAACCAAACCAAACCGTAAAGTCCGTTTGTTGCATTGTCCAACTTTTCATCAGAATCATAATAATTTCCCATCGTCGGATTACCTTCTGCAGGCACTTCTATAAAATCTTGTGAGCAAGAAGAAAACAACAGCAACAAAGCCATAAATCCAACACCGCGTTTTTTATATATATTTTTCATACTTCTTTTTATTAAAATTCAACATTAAAACCAAAGGTAATTTGTCTAGGTACTGGATAGCGTCCGTTGTCAATTCCTGTCATTAACGCATCTTGATTGTAAGATCCTACCTCTGGATCGTATCCTTTATACTTTGTAAAAGTGTACAAGTTTTGTGCAGAAGCATACACTCTCAACCTTGTCAATTTGATTTTTGAAATCACATCTGATGGCAATGAATATCCTAATGTCACGTTCTGAATTCTTAAATATGAACCGTTTTCTATCATACGAGTTGAAACTGCATTATTAATATGATCATAACTTGAAGGAGTTGGCAGAGCACCATCTAAATTTGTTGCAGAATAAAAATCAGCTGCTTCAGTTAAATAGTTAGTTCCTAAATTACTGTTCATAATTCCAGAAGAACGAGTTAAATTCATTAATTTATTACCCGCAGTTCCCTGAAGGAAAATTGACAAATCAACATTTTTATATTTGAAGTTGTTTGTAAAACCGTAAGTGAATTTTGGATTCGGATTTCCGATTGCCGTTAAATCGCTTTGGTCAATTTTACCATCATTATTCAAATCTTTATAAATAACATCACCTTTTACAAAATTTGGCAATAAAGAATTTGTTCCGTTTTTCAAAGGCACTTTTGTTCCACCAGCATTTGTATACCCGTATGTCAATAAATCATCATCTGTTCTATAAATTCCTAAAGCTTCATAACCTAAGAAAGAACCGATTGGCAGACCTTCTTGCGTTCTCGTTACACTTACGGTATTGTAAGCCAGCGTTCCTGTTGTTTTCACGATATTTAAACCTGCCATATCTGTTACTTTATTCACATATTTGGTAAAGTTTAGGCTAGAATCCCATGAAAAGTCTTTTGTAAATTTGTTGTGATAACCAAGCGTCACCTCAACTCCTTTATTTTGCATACTTCCTAAGTTAAAGTACGGAGGATTTACACCGCCTTCATAATCACCACCTCCAGAAAGGTAATTTGGAAGCGGAACTTGATATAAGAAGTTTTTAGAAACTTTTTTATACAAATCTACCGAAGCAGAAAATTTAGAATCGAACATTGTAAAATCTAAACCTAAGTTGGTCTGATCTTGTGTTTCCCATTTCAAATCTTTATTTGGCGTATTTGAAGGAAGATAAGAAGTTCCCATTGAACTAATTACAACGTGTAAATTAGAATCATATAAGTTGTTAGGAATTTGATTATTTCCTGTTTGTCCCCATCCAAATCTAAATTTAATATTGTCAACATATTTCTTCGTGCTCTCCATAAAAGATTCGTTCGAAAGCTTCCATGAAGCACCAACAGAACTAAAAACGCCCCATTTATTCCCTACGAAAAACTTAGAAGAACCATCAGCTCTTACTGCTGCAGAAATTCCGTAACGATCAGCGTAATCATAAACTACCCTTCCTAAATAAGAAGCCAAAGTCTGACTGCCTGAATAAGTGCTTTTAAGTTCTGCTTGCGTCAAATCTCCACCAGCAAGAGTTTGGTTATTGTTGTCTTTATAACCATTTCCTACCATAGAATATCCTTCCCAGTGTGATCTATTTGACTCTTGAACGGCTAAGATTGTGAAGTTATGCTTATCAATTGTATTTCTGTACGTAAGCATATTTTTTAAGTTCCAAGAGTTTCCAGAAGACGGATTGTAATACAGGTTCGCATAATCTTTTACTGCATTTCCTAAAGAATACATTGGATCAAAACGCTGTCCTAAATTATCGTATAGGTATCCTCCAGCCTCAAAACGATATTCTAATCCTTTAACTATATCTACTTGAGTGTAGAAATTCCCAGAATAATTCTTTCTTACTAAAGTATTTGAACCCAATAAAGATGTAGCTACAGGATTTACAAACGAAACTCCAGAAGTTGGTCCAGCAAAAGCACCTGATAATTCTCTAACTGCAACGTCTGGAGTAGCCAATAAAGAAGTTGCTACTACTCCGTTAAACTGTCCGTTTAAAGTCAGTTTTTCATCTGTAATTGCACCGCTTACGTTGATTCCGACTTTAATAAAGCTGTTTACTTTAGCATCAACATTTGTTCTGATGTTATATCTTTTAAAACCAGATTCAATTACGATTCCTTCTTGATTCAAAACACCTCCAGAAATATAATATGAAACACCTTCTTTACCTCCAGAAAAAGACAGCTGATTTGAACTCATCATACCTGTTTCGTAAATCGCATCCTGCCAATCTGTTCCTGATCCTAGAAGTTCTGGGTGAGCAAATTCAGGACGTTTTGAAGACGGATCATAAACATTGGAAAGCGCATTTTGATGTGTAGCATATTGCTGCAAATTCATTGAATGCAGTTTTTTAGGAAGATTGCTTATCGAGTAAGAATTTTCGAAAGTCAGTTTACCAGTACCTTTTTTACCAGATTTTGTGGTTACAATGATAACTCCATTCGCACCTCTTGAACCATAAATTGCAGTTGCCGAAGCATCTTTCAAAATATCGATAGACTCAATATCATTAGGATTAATTAATGCCAATGGACTCATTGTAATATTTCCGGCATTAGAAAAGTTAGATTCACCAGAAGCATTTCTTCCTGAAGTAGCAGAATTTCTCGCATCTCCAGAAATAGGCACACCATCAATTACATATAACGGTTCGTTTGTACCCGTTAAAGAAGAAACCCCTCTAATCTTTACAGAAACATTACTTCCCGGTTCTCCAGAGTTACTGCTTACGACTACCCCCGCCGCTTTTCCCTGCATCATCTGGTCAAAGGAAGCTACTTTAAGATTCTCAATATCTTTCGCGCCAATACTAGAAATCGCACTATTGATATCTTTACGTTTTTGAGTACCGTAACCAATTACAACAACGTCTTTTAAGTCTTCTGCATTAGATTTTAAAACAACATCAATTTTCGTCTTACCATCTACAGCAACCTTCAGCGTTGTAAAACCAATAAAAGAGAATGATAGAGTTGAATTTGCCGGAACATCAATAGAATATTTCCCATCAAAATCCGTAGAAACAGTCGCTTTTGAACCCGAGACAGAGACATTGGCGCCTGGAATAGACAGTCCTTTTTCGTCTGAAACGGTCCCCGAAACTTTTACCTGTGCCGTAATAAAATTACTGGCTAGTAACAAAAATAATATCAAAGGTACAGCTCTGTGGTCAGCCTTCCAATGAATGAAGCTAGTCATTAGTTTTTTCATAATAAGTGTTGGTTAGTTAAATTTGTTTATTGCCAATCCAAAAGTAAATGCCTGGTAATTTTTACTTTCAGATTATTTAACAAATCTATAACAGTGCAGATTATCAAATCGATAATATTATATCATTTAATGATAATATTTTTACCAGAAGCGATTAAAAAAACACATATGAAAATAAATCCATATAAATTTTAAATTATTCGCAAATAGACTACTCCAAAGAACACAAACGATGAATAAAAACCAATAAAATCTCAAAAATCAAACGTTTTCGTTAAAAATAATATTTATCAGTGACAAAAAAGTATCACTATAAAATTCGCTTCAAACCTGAAAATTCTTCACGATATTGACTTGGGGTACAGTTTTTTGTCGCTTTAAAACTGCGATTGAAGTTGGCAATATTATTAAAACCAGATTTAAAAGCAACTTCAGAGACACTCATATCTTTTTCTACCAGCCAGCGCGCCGCATAACCAATACGAATATCATTTATATAATTGACAAAAGTTTTTCCGGTTCTCTTTTTAATGAATCGGTTAAAAGAAATAATCGACATGCTTGCCACATTTGCAACATCTTCTAAAGTGATTTTTTCAGCAAAATGTTTCTGTACATATTCGTAAACCAATTTCATTTTATCGTAATCATCAAAAGTATCGTAGTCTACCGTATAAGTCGAAAGCAAACGCTGATTTCTAGAATTCGCAAGATCATATAACAAAGAAGTAATTTCTAGAAAATAGTCCATGCCGTCCAATTTAGACAGCCTCACAATCCTTGGCATCAACTCTTCGGATGTTTTTTTCGAAAAGAGAATTCCATGAATAGATCGATTGAACATATCTCGAATCGGATTCATAATACGTCTTGACAGCAAAGATTCGTGAAATAAATCGTTGTGGAACTGAATTGTTATTTCATGTATTTTTTTACTTGTACATTTATTTAACTCCCAACCATGATATAAATTCGGCCCAATTAAAACCAGTTCGATATTATCGATTTCTTCAATATTATCTCCTACAACTCTTTTAACTCCTTTTCCATTTTGAATAAAATTGATCTCAAATTCCGGATGATAATGAACCGGAAAATCAAAACTGTCTTTTACGCGGTCAAAAACCAAAAAGCTGTCACTCGCAGCAAGCGGTGGTATTTCTCTATAAAAATTCTTCGTACTACTCATCTTAAAATCTATTTCAGGAAAACAAACATTATTTTTTTTGATGCAATAATATGATATATAATTGATAAAATAATATTAATTACACTATTATCATCCGTTTATCTTTGAAAAAATTAATTTATCATTTCTTTAAAAAGAACATTAATAATAAACATTAATCATTTTTTATTAAATAACTTTTTATAGTTTTAATAATTTTAATGCTAATAGCATATAGAATTTTCGAGAGAAAAAATGCTTTTATTTAAAAACGATAAACCCCTGTTTAGCTAGCTTTTAACTAATCAACCAACTTATATATTTTCAATGAAAAAACATTTTTTAACGCTTTTAACCGTAACTCTAATAAGTAGTTCATGTCTATCTCAAAAAAGCACTACTAATACTAATTTGTCACTTTCAGATAAAAAAGCAACGGCAGAAACTAAATCTTTATATAAAAAACTAAATGCTTTAACCCAAAAAGGTTTCTTATTCGGCCATCAAGACGATTTGGCTTATGGCGTAAAATGGAAATATGAAGACGGAAGAAGCGACGTAAAAGATGTTGTTGGCGATTATCCTGCTGTCTACGGCTGGGATATTGCAGGTTTAGAAAATGATAAACCAAATAATATTGACGGAGTTCCTTTTACTAAAATGAAACAATATATAGTTGATGCCAACGAAAGAGGCGGAATCTCAACCATAAGCTGGCATTTTGACAACCCTGCAACTGGAAAAAGTGCTTGGGACAATGTTCCAAATTCTTTAAAAACAATTTTACCTGGAGCAGAAAATCATAAAAAATATACTTCTTGGTTAGACAAAGCCGCTATTTTCTTTCTGTCTTTAAAAGATAAAAACGGCAAAAATATTCCGATTCTTTTCAGACCTTTCCACGAATTAACTGGCGGTTGGTTTTGGTGGGGAAAAGGAAATTGTACACCAGAAGAATTTAAAACCGCTTGGAAATTCACTTTTGATTACCTTCAGAAAAAAGGCGTTCACAACTTGATTTACGTTTACAACACTGGAAGTTTTGGAAGTGAAAATGACTTCCTAACCAATTATCCAGGGGACAATTATGCCGATATGTTGAGTTTTGATACTTATCAAAACAGTAATGACCCGAATGGAGAAAAATTCATTGCTGAAGTTCAAAAGCAATTTAAAATATTAAACGAAATCAGCCTAAAAAAACATAAATTGATGGCTCTCGCAGAAGCTGGCTATGAAGCAATTCCAGACCCAAAATGGTGGACGGGAACTTTATTAAAAGCGATTGGAGATTATAAAATTTCTTATGTATTGCTTTGGAGAAATCACGGCTGGCAAGAAAAAGAGCAAAAAATGCATTATTACGCTCCTTTCAGCGGGCAAGTAAGCGAAAAAGATTTTATAGATTTCTATAATCTTGATCAAACAATATTTGAAAAAGACATTCAGAAAAAATTAAAATAATTAATTGAATGAAATTAGTGTAAAGGTTTAATTCAACACATAGAAACATAGTTTTTTTTATTTCTTCTGTTTGAGATTATAGAAAAAGCAAGCTTTAAAACTTAGATCTATGTGTTTTATTCTAAGTGAAACGAATTTACTAAATTCTAAAAGCTATCCCGAAGCGTCGGGACTATGTGTTTAAAAAATTCACCAAACGAGTTAAAATAATTGCTCCAAAATAAATTACAATCATTAAAAAAAATCTAATGCACGACAAAATTAGTTTAAAAGAAAAAATTGGTTACGGACTTGGAGATGCGGCTTCCTCTATGTTTTGGAAAATTTTTAGCATGTACCTGCTATTTTTCTACACCGACGTTTTCGGATTGGCGCCTGCCGTAGTTGGAACCATGTTTTTAATCACAAGAATCTGGGATTCTTGCTTCGATCCAATTGTTGGAATTCTAGCCGATAGAACCAAAAGCAAATGGGGAAAATTTAGACCATACTTACTCTGGGTAGCGATCCCTTTTGCCGTAATCGGAGTTCTAACTTTTTATACTCCGGATTTTGACGAAAAAGGAAAAATTATTTATGCCTATGTGACCTACTCGCTAATGATGATGATTTATTCTTTAATCAACGTTCCTTACGCATCCCTTTTGGGAGTAATGTCTTCTGATCGAAAAGAGAGAAATACACTTTCTTCGTATCGAATGGTTTTTGCTTTTGGCGGAAGTCTTCTAGCACTTTGGCTAATCGAGCCTTTGGTAAATTATTTCGGAGGAAATTTAAATTCAAAAACAGGCTGGCTGGCTACAATTGCCGTTTTCGGATTAATTACAACCATCTTTTTCTGGGCTTGTTTTTTATTCACTAAAGAAAGGGTCAAGCCAATTGAAAACGAACAAAACAACTTAAAAGAAGATTTAAAAGATCTATGGAAAAATAAACCTTGGTGGATTTTGCTTGGAGCCGGAATTGGAACACTAGTTTTTAATTCCATTCGAGACGGAGCCGCAGTTTATTATTTTAAATACTATGTAGGCAGTAGTATAAACTTCGATTTTTCGCTTTTCGGAACCGATTTCCATATGACACCCACTTCAATTTATTTGGTTTTGGGACAAGCTGCAAACATCATCGGAGTAATTCTTGCAACGCCAATTGCAAATAAAATTGGTAAAAAGAAAACCTTCTTTGGCGCAATGGTTTTAGCAACAATTCTAAGTCTCATTTTCTATTTATTTGGTAAAGAAGATATTACTCTAATCCTGAGTTTTCAAGTTTTAATCAGCATTTGCGCGGGCTGTACTTTTCCGCTAATCTGGTCAATGTACGCAGACAGCGCTGATTACTCGGAGTGGAAACAAGGACGTAGAGCAACGGGATTAGTGTTCTCTGCTTCATCAATGTCACAAAAATTCGGATGGACGATTGGCGGTGCTGGAGCGGGATGGCTTTTAGGCTATTACGGTTTTCAAGCCAATGTGGAACAGACCACAACAGCTCAAAACGGAATCCAATTAATGTTAAGTATTTTACCTGCAATTGCCGCAGCAATATCAGTAGCCTTCATCGTATTTTATCCTCTTTCAGAAGAAAAATTACAGATAATCGAACAGGATTTAAACGAAAAGAGAAATCATTAAAAGACAAAAGAATCATTATATGACAACAATAACATCTTCAGCCTCTTTTCTAGAAAGAAAATCGGCATTAGAAAAACAACATAAAACACTGCTTGAACAAAAAAACCAACCTCAGGAAACGGTTGGAAACGGGATTTACGAACGTTATAAAAATCCCGTTGTTACTGCAGCGCATATTCCGTTAAATTGGCGTTTTGATTTTAACGAAGATTCTAATCCGTTTTTACAGGAAAGAATTGGTATAAATGCCGCTTTCAACGCTGGAGCAATGAAATGGAATGGTAAATATTTATTGGCTGTTCGCGTAGAAGGAATTGACAGAAAATCATTTTTCGCTATTGCAGAAAGTCCAAACGGAATTGATAATTTCAAATTTTGGGACAAACCGTGTGTGATTCCGCAGACCGAAGAACCAGACACAAACGTGTACGACATGCGTTTAATCAACCACGAAGACGGATTTGTTTATGGAATTTTCTGTACCGAAAGAAAAGATCCTAAAGCGCCAAAAGGCGATACAAGTTCGGCTGTAGCCAATGCAGGAATTGTTCGTTCTAAAGATTTGATAAACTGGGAAAGGCTTCCTGATTTGATTTCGAACACTGGACAACAGCGAAATGTTGTTTTACATCCAGAATTTGTAAACGGAAAATATGCTTTATACACGCGTCCGCAAGATGGTTTTATTGATGTTGGAAGCGGCGGCGGAATCGGTTTAGGATATGTAGACGACATGACCAACCCTATTGTAAAAGAGGAGAAAATCATTTTTGGAAAGCAATATCACACGATTTACGAATTGAAAAATGGTCTTGGCCCTGCTCCAATCAAAACTTCGAAAGGCTGGCTTCATTTAGCACACGGAGTTCGAAATACGGCTGCTGGATTGCGTTATACATTATATATGTTCATTACCGATTTAAATGATATTTCAAAAGTTACTCACGTTCCTGCGGGACATTTTATGGGCCCTGAAGGAATTGAAAGAGTTGGTGACGTTTCGAATGTTTTGTTCTCAAACGGCTGGATTGAAGACAAAGACGGAACAGTTTACGTTTATTACGCTTCTTCAGACACGCGCATGCACGTAGCAGTTTCTTCTGTAGACAAATTGGTTGATTATGTAATCAATACTCCAGCAGATACTTTTATTTCAGCAGGTTCAGTACAAACCATCATTAATCAAATCGAAAAAAATAACGCAATTTAAAATATCGTGTCATTACAAAGAAAGCTTTTAAAATCGGAACTGACCGCAGAACTAAATTCCATTCTAAATTATTGGTCGAAACATACCATTGACGATCAAAATGGTGGTTTTGTTGGCCAAATCGATTTTAACGATCATCAAATTACGAATGCAGAAAAAGGTTCGGTTTTAAACGCCAGAATTCTTTGGACGTTCTCTGCCAGTTATCAAACCACAAAAAACGAAAACCACAAAAAACTGGCAGAAAGAGCATTCGAATTTCTCGCAACTTATTTTTATGACACACAGTTTGGAGGTCTTTTTTGGAGTATAAATGAGAATAAAACTCCAAAAGACACCAAAAACCAGATTTATGCTTTAGCATTTGCTATCTACGGATTATCTGAATATTATGCGATTTCAAAAGAAGAAAGAGCTTTAGAAATTGCTAAAAGTTTATATTCAAAAATTCAAGAATACAGTTACGATCCAGAAAACAAAGGCTATTTGGAAGCTTTTACTAGAGATTGGCAGCCTATTGAAGATTTGCGTCTAAGCGAGAAAGATGCCAACGAAAAGAAAACCATGAACACACATCTCCATATTATTGAAGGTTATGTGAATTTATATAAAGTTTGGAAAGACGAAAAACTTCTCCATGATATTGTTGAATTATTAGAAACCATCGAGAAATATTTCATCAATACCAAAACTGGTCATTTGCATTTATTTTTTGATGAAAATTGGAAAGAAAAACCAGATGTTATTTCGTATGGACATGATATTGAAGCGGCTTGGCTTTTACAGCATTGCGCTGAAAGTTCAGGAAATGAAAAATTGATTTCCAATTTTAAAAAATACGCCATTCAAATGGCCGAAGCCACAAAACAAGGTCTTGATTCAGATGGCGGATTATGGTATGAATATGATCATGAAAAAAAAGAATTAATTGCCGAAAAACATTGGTGGCCACAGGCAGAAGCTTTAATTGGTTTCTACAATGCCTATCAATTGACGGGAAAAGAAGAATATTTAGACATTGTTTACAAAATCTGGAAATTTACCAAAAAACACATAATTGACCACAAAAATGGAGAATGGTTTTGGGGTGTTTATGACGATTATTACACCATAAAAAAAGACAAAGCAGGATTCTGGAAATGTCCGTATCATAACGGGCGCGCCTGTCTGGAACTCATAAATCGAATTAAAGATTAAAAAGGAAATGAAGAATCTCTTGTTTTTTTGTCATTCCGACGCAAGGAGGAATCACACGCGGAAATCGACAAAGATTAAACATATACTTTACGAAATTTAGATTTTCACTTCTCAATGACAAATAAAGTATTTAATAAAAAATAGCAATACCTAACAGGTTTTAAAAACCTGTTAGGACAAACGCTGAAAAATGTAAATTATGAAAAACCAATTTTTTAAAATCCTTTCATTATTTCTAATTTTTACTGTAATGGCTTGTCAAGCGCAGGAAAAAATCACAGTAAAAGGAAACCAATTTTATAAAGGCGACAAACCTTATGCTTATATCGGAAGCAATTATTGGTACGGAAGCATGCTGGCTTCGAAAAAAATAGGCGACCGAAAAAGACTTTTGCGCGAATTGGATTTTATGAAGAAAAACGGAATCGATAATTTACGTGTTTTGGTTGGTGCTGATGGCGGAAAATACGATTTTACCGTTCGTCCTGCCTTGCAATACGAGCAAGGAAAATACGATGAAGATTTACTAGACGGCTTGGATTTCTTGATGAATGAAATGAGCAAGCGCAATATGTATGCTATTTTGTATTTGACAAATAATTGGGAATGGTCCGGCGGAATGTCGCAATATTTAGAATGGAATGGTAAAGGTCCGGTTCCAGTTCCGAATATTACGCCGAATACTTGGCCACAATTTATGGCGTATACAGAGCAATTCCACAGTTGTGAACCTTGTATGGAAGCACTTAACAATCATGTGAAATTTATTATTGGAAGAACAAACGCCTATTCTAAAAAGAAATACAACGAAGACAACACGATTATGGCGTGGCAGGTGGGCAACGAACCTCGCCTTTTTACAAAAGAAAACGAAGCAAAATTTACCAAATGGCTCAATAATATTGTAGATTTAATTGACAGTTTAGACAAAAATCATTTGGTCTCTACAGGTTCTGAGGGAAAAAACAGTTCGAATGACAGCATGGAAATCTTCGAAAGAACGCATCAAAATCCGAATATCGATTATTTGACGATGCATATTTGGCCAAAAAACTGGAACTGGTTTAAAGCCGATAATGCTGAAGCCACAATGCCCAAAACAATCGAAAACGCTGGAAAATATATTGACGATCACATCAAGGTTGCCAACAATTTAAAAAGACCAATCATAATTGAAGAATTCGGACTTCCGAGAGAAAATGAAAATTTAAATGCCGGAGCGTCTTCAGTTCATCGCGATCAATTTTACAGCTACATTTTTGGAAGAGTTGTAGAAAGCAGTAAAAATGGAGGTCCGTTGCAAGCGGCAAATTTCTGGGGCTACGGCGGTGAAGGAAAGGCAATTCATCCAGACGGAAAATGGAATCCTGGAGAACCTTTTACAACAGATCCTCCGCAAGAACCGCAAGGTTTGAATTCTGTTTTTAACGGAGATAAATCGACTTTAGAAATTGTAAAAAAATACAATTCAGAATTGAAGAAAAAATAATAATTTTCACCATATAAGTCATATAAGTTCAAACCATTTGTCAAAATTAAATTCCGTAGGAATGATTTATATTGTAGCAACGGATTTCAATCCGTTGAATAAGAAGATTGGCATCATAAAAAAAGTTCCGTAGGAACGACAATATAAATTCGTAATATGTCCCGATCCTACGGATCTCTTTTATTAGGAACTTATTAATAACCGGATTAATCCCGATAGCTATCGGGAGGCTGCACAATATTAATCGAGCCTAAGGCTCTTTTCTAAATTGAACTTATATCTCTTATATGGTTTCAAAAAAAAATAGCATGAAAAACACCTATATTCTTTTTTGTTTACTATTCCTAAATCTTTCTTTTTCACAGAAGAAACAAGATTTTACAGTAATTTCTCCAGATGGAAAAATTGAAGTTAAAATTGCTATGAATGATAAAATTTTATGGTCGATTTCGCATGGCAACGATTTAATTTTAGCTCCTTCCGAAATGTCTCTGATTTTAGATGAAAATCAAATTTTAGGAAAAAATCCAGTCGTTATAAATTCTAAAAAAGAAACTATAAATACTTCTTTCGAAACTCCACTTTACAAAAAGAAATCGGTTCAAAATCATTACAATCAGCTGACATTGAACTTTAAAAATGATTTTAGCATTGAATATCGCGTATTTAATGACGGCGCTGCGTATCGTTTTATTACGAAAAAGAAAAAAGAAATTACGGTAAAATCTGAAGAAGTTGTTTTAAATTTTGACAAAGACTACAGTACATTAATGCCATATGTGAGAGATTTAAGAAATCCGAAAGATCCTTATATTTCTTCGTTTGAAGCCCATTATGAAAACAAGAAAATTAGCGAGTTTGCAAAAGATACTTTGGCATTTTTACCATTTTTAATTGATTATAAAAATCATAAAAAAGCAGTTTTTCTAGAAGCCAATCTCGAAGATTATCCAGGATTATTTGTTACAAACAACAAAGAAAAATCAGGTTTTGAATCTCGTTTTTCGAAATATCCTTTAAAAGAAACCAATGGCGGATTCAACAACATCAACCGATTAATTACAGAAAGAGCAGATTATTTGGTAAAAACAAAAGGAACGAGAACTTTCCCTTGGCGCGCCATTGTTATTTCTGAAAATGATGCCGCTTTAGCGAATAATGATATGGTTCAGAAATTAGCGGAACCTTCAAAAATCAAAGATATTTCATGGATTAAACCTGGCAAAGTCGCTTGGGATTGGTGGAACGATTGGAATATTTACAACATCGATTTTAAAGCTGGAATCAATACGCAGACCTATAAATATTACATTGATTTTGCTTCTAAAAATAAAGTTGAATATGTGGTTTTAGACGAAGGCTGGAGTTTGGAAGAAGACATCATGAAACATAATCCAAATGTCGATTTAGAAGCTTTAATCGCGTACGGAAAAGAACGAAATGTCGGCATTATTTTGTGGAGTTCATGGATGGCTTTGACTAAAAATACAGATGGAATTTTAAAAAATTACGCCAATTTAGGAATTAAAGGTTTTAAAGTTGATTTCTTAGACCGTGACGATGCGAAGATGGTAAATTCTGTTTATGATATTTCGCAGAAAGCAGCCAATTACAAATTGATTTTAGATTTTCACGGCATGTATAAACCAACTGGAATCCAGAGAACTTTCCCTAATATTTTAAATTTTGAAGGTGTAAAAGGTTTAGAAAACAACAAATGGACTCCAAATGATGATGTGCCGCTTTACGATACCACAATTCCGTTTATCCGAATGATGGCTGGCCCAATGGACTATACTCCCGGCGCAATGCGAAACGCAACGAAAAGCGAATTCAAACCAAGTCATTCCACTCCAATGAGTCAGGGAACAAGATGTCATCAGTTGGCACTTTACACGATTTTTGAAGCGCCTCTACAAATGATGGCAGATAGTCCGACCACCTTTATGAAAGAGCAAGAAAGCACAGATTTTATTGCTAAAGTTCCGACCACTTTTGATGAAACGATTGCTTTAGACGGAGAAGTTGGAAAATTTGTTTCAATTGCCAGAAAAAAAGACAATATTTGGTATTTAGGCGCTATCACAAATTGGGATTCAAGAGACATTACAATTGATTTTTCTTTCCTTGAAAAAGGTAAAAAATACCAAGCCGAAATTTTCTCTGATGGTATAAATGCTGATAAAGCTGCAGTAGATTATAAAAAAGAAATTATTACTATTGATTCAACAACGAAGTTAAAATATAGATTGGCGAGCGGCGGCGGTTTGGCAATGATTATTAAATAAAAAAAATGGAGAACAAATTGTTCTCCATTTTTTATCGTTTTCTATTTCTGTAGAGACGCGCTGCAGTGCGTCTTATGCGCAATGGAATTACAGGACGTAGACGCACTGCAGTGCGTCTCTACAATTCACATTTTACGTTTCACATTTCACATTTCACAAAAAACATTACGCTAATATCTTCTCAATCGCATTCAATTCATCAGTAGAAAATTCCGTATTCTGCAAACAATCAATATTATTACACAATTGTTTTACAGAACTTGCCCCAATTAAAACTGAAGTAATTCGTTTATCTTTTTGCAACCAAGCTAAAGCCATTTGCGCCAAAGACTGATTTCGATTCTGAGCAATTTCATTAAGCTGAATCAATTTCTGAATACGCTCTTGCGTAACTTCATCTTCTCTCAAATGTCCATTCGGATTGTGCGCGCGTGAGTTTTCAGGAATTCCGTTTAAATATTTATCAGTTAAAAGTCCTTGTGCCAAAGGCGAAAATGCAATACAGCCAACTCCTTTTTCTTCTAAAACATCCAACAAACCATTTTCAACCCAACGTTCTAACATAGAATATTTTGCTTGATGAATCAAACATGGTGTTCCTAATTGTTTTAAAACATCAACAGCTACGCGAGTTTGTTCAGCCGAATAATTACTGATTCCGACATACAAAGCTTTTCCACTTCTGACAGCATGATCTAAAGCCATCATCGTTTCTTCAATTGGCGTTTCTGGATCTGGACGATGCGAGTAGAAAATATCAACATAATCAATATTCATTCGCTTTAAACTTTGGTCTAAACTAGAAAGCAAATATTTTCTTGAACCCCAATCTCCATAAGGTCCGTTCCACATGGTATAACCTGCTTTGGTAGAAATCACGATTTCATCACGCAGATTTCCCTGAAAATTATGCCATAAGATTTTCCCAAAATTCTCTTCCGCAGAACCTGGAACTGGGCCATAATTATTCGCTAAATCAAAGTGAGTAATTCCTTTATCAAAAGCTTCAATGGCAATACTTTCGGCATTTTCAAAATTATCTACCGAGCCAAAGTTATGCCACAATCCTAAAGAAATCTCAGGAAGTAATAAACCGCTTCTGCCACATCTGTTATATTTCATGTTTTTAATTTAAATGTTGGAGTTTTAATAGATTTTAAAAATACGAAAAAATACGACGTTTTGCCACGAAGGCACAAAGTCACTAAGATTTTTATTTGAAAATGAAATCGCCACGAATTCACGAATTATTTGTTTAAAATTCGTGAATTCGTGGCGAAAAAAAAACTTTGCGTCTTAGCGCCTTCGTGGCAAAAACCTATCCTTGATTTCAAAGCCACTCTGCAAACCTTTATCAGAGCTTCCTCCAGCCATGATTTTAAAAGTTCCTGGCTCTACAAGATATTTTCCTTCGTTATCATAAAAACCAAGTTCCTTATCCGTTAAAGTAAATTTTACCGTTTTCGTTTCTCCCTTTTTCAGATTCACCAATTCAAAACCTTTTAATTCTTTAATTGGACGAATGATACTTGCAAATTCATCATGAATGTATAACTGAACGACTTCTTTTCCATCATAATTTCCTGAGTTTGTAACCTCAATGCTTACCTCAACTTTTTCTCCTTTTGCAAAAGAGGCTTTATTAAGTTTCAGGTTTTTATAATCAAAAGTTGTATAGCTTAATCCAAAACCAAATGGAAATTGCGGCGTTTTTTCAACGTCCATATAATGTGACCAGAAAACGTTTTTATCACTGTCAATAGGTCTTCCTGTGCTGTATTTGTTGTAATAAATTGGTACTTGTCCAACATTTCTTGGAAACGACATCGGCAGTTTCCCGCTCGGATTATAATCTCCATATAAAACCTGCGCAACCGCATTACCAGCCTGAGTTCCTAAATGCCATGCCTCCACAATTGCTGGAATATTTTCTGCAGCCCATGGAATACTCAACGGACGTCCATTATTCAAAACCAAAACCACATTCGGGTTTACTTTATAGATTTCTTCCAACAATTCCTGCTGCAAACCAGGTAAATTCAAATCAGTTCTACTTCTTCCCTCACCACTTTGGAAACCATATTCGCCTAAAACCATTATGATAACATCAGCATTTTTTGCTGCTTTTTTCGCTGCTTCAAATCCGCTTTTATCTGTTGTGTTAAAAATGGTTTCCGTTAAGAAAGTCGCTTTTTGTTTTAATAAATCAACACCTTTTTCAAAAGTCAGCTGATTGTCTTTGTATTGCTGCATTCCTTCCAAAACAGAAACAGCGGTATCATCAGAAGCTGCAATTCTCCAGCTTCCCAGCGGACTGTTTTTATCGTTTGCCAAAGCTCCAATCAAAGCAATCTTTTGTCCAGATTTTTTTAGCGGAAGCAGATTCTTATCGTTTTTCAACAGTACAATTGACTTTTTAGCCATATCCAAAACGCCATCGTTATTGGCTTTACTTCCAACAACTTCTTTTTCACGTTTTTCATCACAATATCTGTAAGGGTCATCAAATAATCCTAACTCAAATTTTACGCGTAGAATTCTACGAACAGCATCGTCAACCAAAGATTCTTTTACTTTTCCAGATTTTACCAGATCCACCAATTTTGCTACATATAAATACGATTCCATATCCATATCAGAGCCTGCAATTACTGCTTTTGCCGTTGCATCAGCTTCGTCTTTTGCATAGCCGTGCGCAATCATTTCACGAATCGAAGCATAATCTGAAATTACAAATCCGTCAAACTTCCATTTTCCTTTTAAAATATCTCTTTGCAAAAAGACATTCCCAGTCGCTGGAACTCCATTCAAAGTATTAAATGAATTCATAAACGTACGAACTCCCGCTTCAACCGTCGCTTCAAAAGGAGGCAAAACCGAATTGTACAATTTAGAATTACTGATATCTACAATATTGTATTCCAATCCTGCTTCGACATAACCGTAAGCCGCAAAGTGTTTCGCACAGGCAGCAATCGTATTAACTTTAGCCAAATCAGCAACCGTTTCTCCCTGAAAACCTTTCACACGCGCATAACCCACTTTGCTTCCCAAATACGGATCTTCACCCGCACCTTCCATCACACGTCCCCAACGCGCATCGTTTGCCACGTCAACATTTGGTCCGAAAGTCCAGTTAATTCCAGATGCCGAAGCTTCATCAGCCGCAATCGCCGCCGACTTTTTAATAGCTTCTAAATCCCAACTCGCTGCTTCTGCCAACGGAATCGGGCTTAACGTTTTATAGCCATGTATTACGTCAAATCCAATAATCAACGGAATTCCCAATCGAGTTTCTTCAACCGCAATTTTCTGCACGGCACGAACTTCCTTAACACCACGAACCGTCAGCATCGATCCGACTAAACCTTTTCTTAAATGTTCGTATTTTAATTCAGCTGTTCCGCCTTTCGGCGCAGGCCCTGTAACATCCCAAAAACCATTATATTGGTTCATCTGCCCTACTTTTTCCTCCAGCGTCATCAATGGCAAAAGCAAATCAATGCGTTGCTCAACAGTTTTATTTTTATCCAGATACGGCTTTTTTTGTGCACTCATATTTCCAACGGTAAACAGGGACAAAACCCCGATAATAATTATTTTTTTATTTTTCATGGTTTCTTTTTTTAGGTGCTAAGTTTCTAAGTTTATTTGGGCGTGTCCCGCCGAAAAAGGCGGGTCGGGCTTTCGGCTATATCTTTTATTTCGCTATCGCTCCATAAAAGGATACCGCCTCTATCCCTCACGCGTACGGTTTCAAAAGAACTTTTAGTTTTTAACGCTCTCCCAATCTTGTCTTCACGAGTAACTCCACAATGCAAACACCAATCTTTGTCGAGTTTCTTACGAAGATCCTTCGTTCCTCAGGATGACAAACGTTGTGCCTTATCTGCGCGGGACTTCGACTTCGCTCAGTCTGACAAAGCGGGTCAATAATCTAAAATCTGCATTCTAAAATCTAAAATCTTACTCCTCAGAACTAAAACAAGAAGCAGGCAAATTTGCTTTATTAAACAAATCCGACTGTATCGTATTTCCCCATGCAAACCTCACTTTTGCCGGATTTACAACTTTTTTACTTGTCAAAATCACCTGATTATTTTGTATTGAAGCTTCGGCAGGATAGAAAACACCATCGGTTCCAGCAATTTCAAATTGATTTGATTTTTTGTCTTTAAAATAAAGTCCGTCAGCATAATCGAAAGAAACTATTGCTTTGTTTTTTTCTACTTTCACATCTTTAAATAATGGACCATTCACCAAATTAGAATTTAGTCCCGAAGCCTCGGGATACGTTTCCTTCAAAGCTAAATTCGCCAAACGAATTCCGACTGACTTTTTATTTTTTGGATGAATATCAATCGTATCCGAAATATCACTGATCACAACCATTCCTGTTTTAGAAACTTCTTTTAATAATTTTCGTTGTGAATTTCGAACCGTTACATTGGAGAAATTATTCGAACCTGTTTTGAATGGCGCAATCTGAACATAATAAAACGGAAAATTGTCCTTCCATTCTTTTCGCCAAGAAGTAATTAACGCTCCCAGAGTTTTGTTGTAAACCGAAGAACCAACATTCGATTCTCCTTGATACCAAAGCGTTCCTGCAATTTTAAATCCGACAATTGGATAAATCATGGCGTTGTAAGCGCGTCCTGGCTGTCTTGGTCCGTATTCTTGTTCGTTGAGTTTTTTAGCGTTTTCTAATAAAAGCGGATCGTTGTTAACCACTTCTTCTGGCATCCAGATTTCTGCAGGAGTTCCTCCCCAATTGGAAGAAATTAATCCGATTGGGACATTTTTTAAATCTTCGCGAAGGCGTTTGGCAAAAAAGTAACCAATCGCGCTAAAATATTTCATGGTTTCTGGAGTCGATTCGGTCCAATTTCCAAGCAAATTATTCTGCGGACTTTCCGCCGTTAATTTCGGAACGGTAAAAAAACGAATATTCGGATTGGCAGCGTTTTTCATTTCTTCTTCGCCATCGTCAATTCCCCAGCTTACAGACATTTCCATATTCGATTGTCCTGAGCAAAGCCAGACTTCACCAATCAGAATATTTTTTAAAACGACTTCATTATAGCCTTTTATAGAAATTGTAAAAGGTCCTCCCGCTTCTGGAGTTTTAATCGTTAATTCCCATTTCGCCTGATTATTGGCAACGGTTTTATACTCCTGATTATTCCAGCTGGAAACCAGTTTAATTTCTTCTTTTGGATTTGCCCAACCCCAAATTTTCACTTCAGAATTGCGCTGTAAAACCATATTATCACTAAAAATATTCGGAAGCGAAACGTTTGCCATCATAGTACTGGAAATCAATAAAAAGAAAACAAACTTATAGATATTATTTTTCATTTAGCAACTTCTTTAAAAATGGAGCATATTCATCTGCCAAAATCTTATGATCTTTAACATCTGGATGACCTGAACATCCGTTTGGAGTCATTGGTTTGAATTTGAAAATCTGAATTGGTTTGTGTGCTTTATCATTCGCAAAAGCGTTTTTAACTTTATTCAAACAATCTTCAAAAACAACTCCTCTTTCGCCTCCAACCATTGGGCTGTTCGTAATCACAATCTGCACTTTCGAATTATGTTTGTACAACATCTTTATAAAATCGATGTAATTCGAAACATATTTTTCAGGATTAAAAGGCAGACGTTCTTTCTTTCCGTCTCCGCCAGAAAAATCATTTGTTCCTAAAGCAATACTGATAATATCCGGCTGAAAAGCAAAATTATACTTAGGTTTAGAATTGTCTTTCGTCAAATACAAATTTTGATAAACGTCTGGCATGATCGCCTCCTCTTTGTTTTCGTCATTCCAGTTTCTATACATTCCAATTCCAGAAACACAGCTCATTAAATAATCAGCTCCAATTGCTCTGGAAAGTGTTGGACCGTATGCGTAATAACTATTGTGGTGATCGTAATATTCTCCTTTATTACACGGAATGTCCGAACCATCGCTCGCTGCACCGCAAGTAATTGAATCTCCGATAAATTCGATTTTCTTTTTCTTTTTAAATGAAATGGAAGTCAGTTTTGCTGTGGTTCCCGCGAATAAAATTCCGCCAGTATGGGCTTCTGTATTTTTGTAGATTTCTAAACGATGATCTTTCAGGTTTGAAGTAACTTTTATTGGAAAAGTTTGAGCAGATCCTTTTTCAATTCTAATCTTCCCAATATATTTTCCGTCCAAAACCAACTGAACATAATTATGATGTGCCTCTACACTTTGAAGCGAAATAGCACAGTCATTTCCCGTAAAATTGAAAGAAACCGAAGAGGCAGTTCCAATCAGAATCACTTGATCGTTTTGCAGTTTTTCAACTCGCCCCTGATATAGAAATGTCTTGCCTGAATTTAGAGTTTGAGACTTCGAAATAATCGAAATCAGCAAAAACGAAATTAAAAGTGCTATTTTTTTGGGAAACATAATTTATTTGTTAAAATATAAATACGATTCACAAATATATTGGAAAGAGAACATCTAAAAAGATACTAAAATGTCAAAAAGTAATAAAAAAACACCACATAAACACATCAATTTGGCACTTGTGGATGTTTATTCTTACAAACATTACAATTTGTATAGTTTTAAATTTTGTATTTTGCAGTTTTTCTGGATCAATTACACCTTATTTGCCACAAAATGAAAGCACGTTTTTTAATTTTTCTATCCTTTGCCGTTTTATTTTCATCTTTTGATTTAAAAAAGAATGAAAAAGAAATTCTTGTTCAAAGTCCGAACTTGAATAGAGAAATCAATCGTGATTCTCTTATTGTTTTTGCAAAAAAACATTTAGGCATTCCTTATCTGTACGCCAGCAATAATCCACAAAAAGGTTTTGACTGTTCTGGTTTTGTGAGTTATGTTTTTGGAAAATATGGTTTGACACTTCCTAGAAGTTCAGGCGGTTATAAAAATATAGGTAAAACTTTGAAGCCAGAAGATTTTAAAGTGGGAGATATTCTGGTGTTTTATGGTTATAAAGACAGAACTATAATTGGTCATCTCGGAATTATCTGCGAAGCCAACGGAATGAAGTCAAAATTTATTCACGCTTCATCAGGAAAAGCGCAACAAGTAACTATAACAGCGCTCGATACAGAGCATTATACTAAACGCTTTTATAAATGTATTGATGTTATATCGGAATAAGTTTTTTGTTGCCGCGAATTTATTTTTTAGCCACAGATTAAAAAGATTAACACAGATTTTTTATAATCATTTTAATCCTTTAATCTGTGGCTCTAATTTTTTTCGCCACGAATTCACGAATTTTGCAAATTTTTATTTCACGCAGATTTAAAAAGATTTGAGCTGATTTATGCAGATTTTATCATTTAATCTGTGGCTTTATTTTTTAACCGCAAATTGCACAAATTTTCGCGCAATTTTTATTTCACGCAGATTTAAAAAGATTTGAGCAGATTTATGCAGATTTTTATCATTTAATCTGTGGCTTTATTTTTTTAAACCACAAATTGCACAAATTTTCGGGGATTTTTTATCTCACGCAGATTTAAAAAGATTTGAGCTGATGTGCGCAGATTTATTTTATAAAAAATCTTTTTAAATCTGCTGAAATCTGCCAAATCTGCGTGAAAAAAGTCTACAGATTCTTTTCTATTCTTCAGTTAAAAGTTTAATCAAACTTTCATCTCTGCCGTAAATATCTTTGTAGAAATTTAGATTTCCTTCTCGGTCTACCCAAGCGGTGAAATAGCCGATGTAAACAGGGACTTTTTTCTTGAGCGTATACCAGCTTTCTTTTCCTGCGTGCATGGCTTTATCAATTCTTTCTGGTGTCCACTGCGGATCTACTTTTAATAATTCTATTGCTAATTCACGTGGTTTTGCTACACGCACACAACCGTGGCTGAAGGCTCTGCTTTCTCTTTCGAATAAACTTTTTGATGGTGTATCATGCAGGTAAATATTGCTTGAATTTGGAAATAAAAATTTCACTAAACCTAAAGAGTTGTTTTTTCCAGGAAGCTGACGAACGGCGCCGTTATTCCATTCTAGATTTTTCTTTTGCAGATAGTTTTTGTCTTTTGCCATTCCTGGTTTAATCTCCGACTTGATAATACTCGGCGGCACATTCCAATACGGACTAAAAACAATATTGCTCATCATTCCGCTGAAAATTACCGTTTTTGTCATTGCTTTTCCCACAACGACTGGCGATGTAAAAGCGATTTTTCCGTCTTCGATTATATACAATTTGAATTCAGGAATGTTAACTTCGATATATTTTTGACCTTTTTCCAATTCGGGATCAATCCAGCGGCAACGCTCCATATTGGCAATAATCGTTTTAATACGCTCCGAAACTGGAATATTCAAATCATTAATATGTTCTAATAAAATCGTGTTTTTCGGAGTGTAACCGTGACGAACTTCATAATTCTTAATGGCTTTCATTAAAGTCGTATCGCAAACCGCACTTTTATTGTCCTCCTTAATGTCTTTCGTTACAAAAAGCCTTTCTCTAATTTGAGTAATAACATTTGAGGAATCTCCCAATTTTAAACTCTTGTAATCTTCATCCGTTTCGATGGTTCTCCAGCCCCCGTTTTTCTCAATTTCTCTATATTCTTTAAGAGCATCACGAAGTTTGTAATATTGGCTGAACATCTTTTTTTTCTTATCATCCAAAATGGTTGATTTTTTGAAAATCGAATCAGAAAGTACTTGATAATTGAATTTTTTTCGAGGCAAAAGCCATTCCATCGAAATACTTGTTTTTTCATCAAAACCTGCATATACTTTTTCGGCATAATAGTAATACAAATTCGACAGCAGCAAATCGGTATCTTCTTTTGATATTTTTTTGGCTGGATTATTCTCGAAAACAGAATTCAGTTCTTCTTTGTAAGGATAATTTGCTCTTAATCCTTCCTGATCTAAATTTTTGTATTGATTGAATAAGGTATTTCCAAATTCAACTACACCTTTATTATCCTGCCATAATTGAGTTGATTTGTTTTTTAGATACAAAGAAGTTACATCATTTTTAAATTTATCCAGTTTCGGATAATTTTCATAAAACTTTGCGATGCGAGTACTATCGATTGTAAGTTTTAATTCTGGAATTTTTTCAACTTTCTTAATCGAATTTTCCTCTTTCTTTTCTCCTTTCGAATTACAGGAAAAAACAACCAAAAAAACAACTGCAACTATAGGCGAATACCAGATTTTCATACGTAGAATTTTTCATTAAAAGTAGAAAAAAATCTATTAAAACAAAGGACTCAGCAATAATTCTTAAACCTTATTTTTTTGAAGTTTAAACGGTTAATAAAAATAAAAGCTCCAAACAATTTTCATGTCTGGAGCTTTCGCCATATAACCAACCTATTAAAATTCTTAGATAACTGTACCTTTTAAAGTAAGTACTTTTGGAGTTGTTTCTGCACTAGTTGTCACAGTAACTGTTTTTGTAAAAGCACCTTTATTTGCAGCGTTGTAAGTTGCAGTAACTTTTGCAGATTTACCTGGCTGAATTGGTTCTTTTGTGTAATCTGTAGCTGTACATCCGCAAGATCCTTGAACGTTTGTAATGACTACAGCCGTTTTTCCGGTATTTTTAAATTCGTATACAATAGCTTTTGGAGTTCCTTGCGGAATTTGTCCAACATCAATTGTTTCTGCTTTCCAAACAATTGTAGAAGCTGCAGGTTCTGAAATCTCAGTTTCTGAAACTAAAGATTGTACTGGAGCAATTGCTGAAAAAGACATTAGGCCTAAAGCCAAAGCTAACATCGAAATTTTGATCATTTTCATAACTGATATATTTAAAATGGTTTATAGTTCATTTTGATATTACAAAGGTAATTCAGACAAAATCAAATCGCTGTTAACCGCTTTCAAACGTTTGTTAATGACTTGTTAATCGCTTATTTTCAGGCTAAAATTGATTAATATTACACTCTCAAAATCCGTTATTCTTGAAAATTAATAAACTCAACAGCATCATTGTCTTAGGATTGATAGCCATCATTAGTATTTTGGTAGCACAATTATTATGGACAAAAGAGGCTTTTACAATGGAACAAAAAAAGCTGAGCCAGAAAGCGCATATTGCTTTACTGGAGGTGGCTAAAAAATTATACGAAGGAACCAACCACGAACTTCCTGCTCAAAACCCTGTTCAGAAAATTGCAAACGACTATTATATTGTAAATGTCGATAACGAATTTGAACCTGATATTTTAGAATTTTATCTAAAAACGGAATTCAAAAAAATGAACATCACGACTGATTTCGAATACGCGATGTACAATTGCCAGAGCGACGAAATGATTTATGGTGATTATATTTCGCTTTATAAGAAAAAAGCAGAATGCAAAAAGACTGTTTATTTTCCAAAACATAAAAATCTGGTTTATTATTTTGCTGTTCGTTTTCCAAATGAAACGACTTATTTATTTAGTTCGATGCGATTTTGGTTTATCCTTTCAACCGCTTTGATTCTGATTTTATTGATTTACGTTTATTCTATTTTCACCCTTTTACAGCATAAAAAATATTCCGAATTACAGCGTGATTTCATTAATAATATGACGCATGAATTTAAAACGCCTCTGTCTTCTATTTTGATTGCTTCGAAATATCTGATTGAACAAAAACCAATTAAAGAAGATAAAAAACTGTATACTTATACCGATATTATTATCAATCAAGGAAATAAATTAAACAGTCATATCGAGAAGATTCTGCATATCGCCAAATCTGACTATACTCCTTTAGAACTCAAAAGAGAAAGTATTTTAATTGTTCCTATAATTGAAGAGGCGATCGAAAATATTAAACTAAAATATCCCGAGGCCTCTATTAAAATTGAAACGATTTCAAGAGAATACTTAATAGAAACCGATATTTTTCATTTTGGTAATTTAGTTTATAATTTACTGGATAATGCAGTGAAATATTGTAATGAAAAGCCAGAAGTTACCATCAAAATTATTGAAGAGAATAACTGTTTAAAATTGGAGTTTATTGATAATGGAATTGGAATTAATCCTAAAAAAATATCTTTTATCTTTGATAAGTTTTACCGTGTTCAAAACGAAAAAAGCAACGAAGTTAATGGGTTTGGACTTGGTTTATACTACGTAAAAGAAATCTGCAGTTTGCAAAACTGGAAAATAAAAGCCGAAAATAATCAAGAAAAAGGTGTTACCTTAACCTTATCAATTCCTTATAAAAAATGAGAAATTTCAAAATACTATATGCCGAAGACGACGAAACCCTCGCTTTTTTAACCAAAGACAATTTGGAGCAAAATAATTATGAAGTAGTTCATTGTTCTGACGGAAAATCGGCACTGAAAATTTTTGAGGAAGAAGAATTTGACATCTGTATTTTTGATATTATGATGCCAAAAATGGACGGTTTTGAATTGGCTGAAGCCGTTCGAAAAATTGATGTTGAAGTTCCGATTATTTTCCTTTCGGCTAAAACTTTAAAAGAAGATCGTATTAAAGGACTTCGTCTTGGTGCGGATGATTATTTGGTAAAACCTTTTAGTATTGAAGAATTACTTTTGAAAGTGGAAATTTTCTTAAAGCGTTCTCAAAAAAACATTCCAACTGCAAAAACGATTTACGAAGTAGGAAAATATCAGTTTGACACCAAAAATTTTATTCTTTATACTAATGATGAAAAAGTCGGTTTGACTCAGCGTGAAGCAGAATTGCTGAAGCTTTTTCTAGATCATAAAAATTCTGTTTTAAAAAGAGAACAAATCTTAACCTCTTTATGGGGAACTGACGACTATTTTATGGGAAGAAGTTTGGATGTTTTCATTTCCCGTCTTCGAAAAATCTTAGCCAATGAACCAGGAATTTCAATTGAAAACCTCCACGGAATTGGGTTTCGGTTTTCTATGGGATAAATCACAATTCTGTCAAAAATAAAGAAAAATCTGTAAGCTGTTTTTCGAAAAACTTTGTATTTTTAATATCTAATTTTCTTGGATATGAAATTACATCATTTGCGAAATGCCACTTTGGTAATTGAAACAGAGAAGCATGTCATTTTAGTTGACCCAATGTTAGGTAAAAGAAAAACAATTCCGCCTTTTACTATTTTCAGATACAAACCGAAACGAAACCCTTTGGTCGCATTACCAAAAAACAGCCGTGACATTTTAAGCCGTGTAACACATTGCTTGATTACGCATCTCCATCCGGATCATATCGATAAAGCTGGCGAGGTTTTTTTAAGACGAAAAAGCATTCCTGTAATTTGCAGTTCAAAAGATGAAAAAGCACTGGTTCAAAGAGGATTAAGTGTAATTCAGACGCTAGAATATTGGGAACCGCAATTTTTTCTGGACGGAAAAATAACCGGCATTCCTGCTATTCATGGCTACGGTTTTATTGCCAAATTAATGGGAAATGTAATGGGATTTCATATTGAACTGGCAAACGAAAAATCTATTTATATTAGCTCAGACACTATTTTTACAGAACATGTTGAAAAGGTTTTAACACAGCTTAAACCAGATATTTCAATTGTTGCCTGCGGTACTGCAAGATTAGATATTGGACAGCCATTATTAATGCGAATGGATGACATTTTGAAATTTACCACTCTAGCTCCAGGAAAAGTG
>Ga0209281_1000713_pt1 | contig 33360 bp, 31 predicted proteins | sample MedtruBG_FD_187514 | JGI IMG/M metagenome (GOLD analysis project Ga0209281, IMG submission 187514) | Root nodule microbial communities of legume samples collected from California, USA - Medicago truncatula BG (SPAdes) (version 2) | ecosystem: Host-associated > Plants > Roots > Nodule | place... | reverse complement strand
AGGCTCGGTTCCGGCTTAAATCGCCTCGGTTTTCTCTCCGACTGGCCAGGGTCCGGCCGTCGGGAACGGCCGGAGGCTGAGAGCGTCGGGAACGCATCTCAGCCGACCCAGGACTGGGAGATAAAACTGAGGTTTACCGCTTGCGGCGATTTATTTGGCCGGGAGTCCGGGGTCTCGGGGAAGTGACGGTGACTTCCCCGAGTCGTTCACCGGTGCAGTGGCAGCATATGAAACTGGTCTGGGAGTGAACGGAAACTTAGATGTTGTCGCATAGAGAGTTTGTGTGAATATAAACACCACAAACTCCCCCACATCCTTTATTTCTTCACGTCCAGCGTTTCCTGCTCTTCTAACAGCTCCACCACCTCGTGCGGATCGTCCTGCGGGGCGGGAGCCTCATGCATCCAGACCGAAATCAGACGGTAAGAGACGGCCAGCAGCACCGGACCGATGAACAGGCCAATCATCCCGAACGCAATCAGCCCGCCGATAACGCCGGAAAGAATCAGGATCATCGGCAAATCTGCGCCCATGCGAATCAGCATCGGGCGAATCACGTTATCCATCGTCCCCACGACGCAGCTCCAGACCAGCAGCACCGTACCCCAGGTGGTATCGCCGCTCCAGTACAGCCAGATAATGGCGGGCACCAGAATCACCAGCGGGCCAAGCTGAATAAGGCAGCTAAGCACCATCAGCACCGTGAGCAGGGCTGCGTAAGGAATACCGGAGACGGCCAGGCCAATGCCGCCCAGCACGCCCTGAACCAGCGCGGTGACGACGACGCCGAGCGCGACGGCGCGGATAGCCTGGCCTGCCAGCAGCACGGCGGCATCACCTCGTTTGTCCGCTAAGCGGAAGGCGAAGTGGCGAATACCGTTCCCCAGCGTTTCACCCTTCGCGTAGAGCAGCACGCTGAACAGCAGCATCAGGCCGAGGTGCATCAGCAGGGTACCGATGTGCACGGCCTGGCCGAGGAACCAGCTGGTGGTCGAGCCGATATACGGCCGAACCTTTTCCATAATCGCGCTGCCGCCGCTGTTTACCAGCGTATTCCAGCCGCTGTAAAGCTTGTCGCCGATGAGGGGAATGCTGTGCAGCCACTCAAAGGTCGGCAGCTCCATATGTCCTTTCGTCGCCCAGTTAATGACCGGGCCGCTGTTGTCCACCAGGCTGTTCACCAGCATGGCAATCGGAATAACGAACAGCATCAGCAGGAGCAGCGTCATGACCAGCACCGCGAGCGAGCGTTTTCCCCACAGCAGGTTTTGCAGTTTGATGAGCAGCGGCCAGGTGGCGATCACGATAGTCCCGGCCCAGGCAAAGCCTAAAACAAAGGGACGTACGATCCACAGACAGGCGATAATCATCACCGAAATAAACAGCACGGACAGCAGGATCTGCAGCAGATCCTTTGGCTGACTGACTTTAACCATAGGAAGAATCACCTCAATAAAATGCACCCGCGCTAAATTCGCATGGCGATAATTTAATGATGATGTATTTCCCTGATTTTTGACAGGCGCAATTCGCTTCGCGTTATCTGAAATAACAGCCGCAAATCGTGGCGGAATATGATAAAAACAAGACAGACACGCAAACGATAACTCTTACACGCAACACAGGGTCTACCCGTCAATGATCCCACAAATTTCTCAGGCACCTGGCGTCGTTCAGCTGGTGCTCAGCTATTTAGCATCACTGGAGCAACAGGGCTTTACCGGCGACACCGCCACCAGCTACGCAGACCGCCTGACCATGGCGACCGACAACAGTATTTATCAGCTGCTGCCGGATGCGGTGGTTTTCCCCCGGTCAACCGCCGACGTGACGCTTATCACCCGAGTGGCGTCCGAAGAGCGCTTTAAATCGCTGGTCTTTACCCCTCGCGGCGGCGGTACCGGCACCAACGGCCAGTCGCTGAACGGCGGTATAGTCGTGGACATGTCCCGCTACATGAATCGCATCATCGAAATCAATCCTGAACAGGGTTGGGTGCGGGTAGAAGCTGGCGTCATCAAAGATCAGCTCAACCAGTTCCTGAAGCCGCATGGTTATTTCTTTGCCCCTGAGCTTTCCACCAGTAACCGCGCTACGCTGGGCGGGATGATCAATACCGACGCCTCCGGGCAAGGGTCGCTGGTGTACGGCAAAACCTCAGACCACGTGCTGGGCGTGCGTGCCGTGTTGATGGACGGCGAAATTCTTGACACGCACCAGATGGCCACGCCGCTTGCCGAAGAGCTGGCCCGCGAAGAGACAACGAGCGGAAAAATCTACCGCACCGTGCTTGAGCGATGCCGCGAACGGCGCCAGCTGATAATCGATAAATTTCCCAGGCTGAACCGCTTCCTCACCGGCTACGACCTGCGGCACGTGTTTAATGACGATCTGAGTAAGTTCGATTTAACGCGTATCCTGACCGGCTCCGAGGGGACGCTGGCGTTTATCACCGAGGCGAAGCTGGATATTACCCGCCTGCCGAAAGTGCGCCGCCTGGTGAACGTCAAGTACGACTCTTTTGACTCAGCGCTGCGTAATGCGCCTTTCATGGTCGATGCCCGGGCGCTGTCGGTAGAAACCGTCGATTCCAAAGTACTGAACCTGGCGCGGGAAGATATCGTCTGGCACTCGGTCAGCGAGTTGATTACCGACGTGCCGGATAAAGAGATGCTAGGCCTGAACATCGTCGAGTTTGCCGGCGATGACCAGCCGCTTATCGACGGCCAGGTGACCGAATTATGCGCTCGCCTTGATGCCCTGATAGCCGCAGGCGAAGGCGGGGTGATTGGCTGGCAGGTTTGCGATGAACTTGCTGGTATCGAAAAAATTTACGGCATGCGTAAAAAAGCCGTTGGTCTTTTGGGGAACGCAAAGGGGCAGGCAAAACCGATTCCATTTGCCGAAGATACCTGCGTACCGCCGCAGCACCTCGCGGACTATATTGTTGAATTCCGTGCGCTGCTGGATAGCCATAACCTCAGCTATGGGATGTTTGGCCACGTTGATGCAGGCGTGCTTCACGTTCGCCCGGCGCTGGATATGTGTGACCCGCAGCAGGAAATGTTGATGAAAAGCATCTCCGACGACGTGGTGGCGCTGACGGCAAAATACGGCGGCCTGCTTTGGGGCGAACACGGCAAAGGGTTCCGTGCCGAATATAGCCCTGCTTTCTTCGGCGAAACGCTGTATGAAGAGCTGCGCCGCATTAAAGCCACTTTCGATCCGGAAAACCGCCTCAACCCCGGCAAAATCTGCCCGCCGCTCGGCGTAGATGACCCGATGATGCAGGTTGATGCCGTAAAACGCGGGACGTTCGACCGGCAAATCCCCATCGCGGTTCGTACCTCATGGCGCGGCGCGATGGAGTGTAACGGCAACGGCCTGTGCTTTAACTTCGACGTGAAAAGCCCGATGTGCCCGTCGATGAAGATCTCAAGCAATCGCATTCACTCGCCGAAGGGGCGAGCCACGCTGACCCGCGAATGGCTGCGCCTGCTGGCCGAGCGCGGCGTAGACCCGCTGCAGCTTGAGAAACAGCTGCCGGAGGCACGCGCCAGCCTGCGTGGGCTGATTGAGCGTACCCGCAACTCGTGGCATGCCAGCAAGGGCGAGTACGATTTTTCGCATGAAGTGAAAGAGGCGATGTCCGGCTGCCTGGCCTGTAAAGCCTGTTCCACCCAGTGCCCGATCAAAATCGACGTGCCGGAATTCCGCTCTCGCTTCCTGCAGCTTTACCACACGCGTTATCTGCGCCCGCTGCGGGACCACGTGGTGGCCTCGGTTGAAAGCTATGCGCCGCTGATGGCGCGGGCGCCGAAAACCTTTAACTTCTTTATGAGCCAGCCGTGGGTGCAGAACCTGTCCCGCCGGCATATCGGCATGGTTGACCTGCCGATGCTGTCCACGCCGACGTTGCAGCAGCAAATGGTTGGCCACCGCTCCGCTAACACGACGCTGGAACAGCTGGAGCGCTATTCTGACGAGCAGCGGGCGAAAACGGTGCTGGTAGTGCAGGACCCGTTCACCAGCTATTACGATGCTCAGGTTGTGGCTGACTTTATCAAGCTTGCGGATAAGCTGGGCTATGAGCCCGTGGTGCTGCCTTTCTCGCCGAACGGCAAAGCGCAGCACATTAAAGGCTTCCTGCAGCGTTTTGCACGCACGGCGAGCAAAACCTCTGAGTTTCTTAATCGCATTGCGAAGCTCGGCATGCCGATGGTCGGCGTCGACCCGGCGCTGGTGCTGTGCTACCGCGATGAATATAAACAGACATTAGGTGAAGAACGCGGTGATTTTCAGGTTCAGCTGGTGCACGAGTGGCTCCAGGCCGTGCTGAAAGAACGGAAAGTACAGGACTCACCGGGCGAAGCCTGGTACCTGTTCGGCCACTGTACCGAAGTGACTGCTTTACCGACGGCCCCGAACCAGTGGGCCGGCATTTTTGCTCGTTTTGGCGCGAAACTCGAGAACGTCAGCGTTGGCTGTTGCGGCATGGCTGGCACTTACGGTCACGAGGTGAAGAATCTCGCCAATTCATTGGGCATCTATGAACTATCCTGGCACCAGGCGATGCAGCGCCTGCCGCGCAACCGCTGTCTGGCAACCGGCTACTCCTGCCGCAGCCAGGTCAAGCGCGTTGAGGGCAACGGCGTACGGCATCCATTACAGGCTCTTCTGGAGATTATCGGATGATTTGGCGACGTGAAGCCACGCTTGCCGCGCTCAATAAAATGGGCGTGAACAATATGGTCGGCCATGTAGGTATCGAATTTACGCGTTTTGATGACAACGAAATAGAGGCCACCATGCCGGTGGACGAGCGCACCCGGCAGCCGTTTGGCCTGCTGCACGGCGGTGCGTCGGTGGTGCTGGCGGAAACGCTGGGTTCGGTGGCAGGATACCTGTGCACCGAAGGCGAACAGAAGGTGGTTGGCCTTGAGGTAAATGCCAACCACATCCGTTCAGCACGCGACGGCATTGTGCGCGGCGTTTGCCGGGCGGTACACGCCGGCCGTCGTCATCAGGTGTGGCAAATTGATATTTACGATCAGCAAGACCAGCTGTGTTGCACTTCTCGCCTGACGACGGCGGTGGTGTAAATCAATAGCTGAAATAAGCCCACGCCCGGCCATCAGGGGCGTGGGTTGTCCATTTGTAATTTCTTCATGTGATAATTTTCTTAAAAAACTATATATCCGCAGCTAATTTTGCTACAAAGCCCGCCGCAGGATGTTTATAAATTTAAGGACAAACTATGTGGATATTACTGGCTGCGGCCTTATTGGTTTTGCAATTTAATAAAAAGATTTCTCTCGGCTTATTATTGGCGACGGTGGTGTGGGGCGCCTTTGATGGCGTACTCGACTGGCGGGCGCTTGTTTCACTCACGGCAATTGCTCTTGTTGCGCTGGCTTATCTGAAAGTGGAAAACAGAAAGCCGGCCAGATACATGCTTGAGTTTTTGCTGGTAGCCGCTGCCGTGGGGATGACAATCCATGCTGTTCCCGGTTTCCATAATCCAAAGGTGCTGGACTCGGTTATTGCCGGGCCGCAAAGCGCACCGTTCTCCATGTATTACAACTTCGATAAGGCACTGGTGCCCTTTATTCTGCTGGTGGTGATGAAATCGCTGTTTGTTAGCGAGCCCAAATATCGGCCTGCGAGGCCCGGTTGGATCCTGCTGGTTGCATTGATCCCCGGCTTGCTGTTGCTGGCGGTGGCGCTGGGTGGATTGAAGATTGAACCGCATTTCCCGCAGTGGCTATTGCCGTTCCTGTTCGCCAATATCTTCTTTGTTTCCCTGGCGGAAGAGGTATTATTCCGGGGTTATCTCCAGCAGCGTTTATCCGGTTTTATGCCTCCGGTTGCCGCACTGATTATTTCAGCCGCAATATTCGGCGGGCTCCATTTCGCCGGTGGGCCGCTGCTGATTATTTTTGCCGCGCTGGCGGGGCTTATTTACGGCCTGGCATGGATGTGGAGTGGGCGACTGTGGGTTGCCGTCGCGTTTCACGTCGGGTTAAATATTACCCATTTATTGCTGTTTACCTATCCGGTGCTGCGGCATACTGTGCATTAATTCGTCGCGGCAATGGCTGGCAAGTCTTCTTGCTTAATCATTGCCGCTATAACACTTATTTTATTGATATACATTTAAGTTAAACATCAACAACGTTGCTACTATCGCCAGCTTTTAAACGATAAGGAATTATAATGAAACGGTTGTTGTTTGTTTTTGCTGTTGTATTACTTGCTGGTTGCTCCGCTAAATACAGTACCAATAATGTTCAAAAGAGCACTGAGCTGTTAGTCAAGGATTTACCCGTCGCGGTAGCAAAACCTACTGATGGGGTCTATGAAACCCACAGCTACGCAGGGTCTGGCGAAACCACCGCCACAGTCGTTAAAGCAGCAATTTTGCGCCACTCCGATAGCGTTAGCGTATATTCTGATTGTGAAGATCTGATGTGTTTAAAAGACAAGCATCCGCTTAGCCGTGGTTACTATGTGGTTCCACAGATCCTTCATTGGGAAGACAGGGCTACCCAGTGGTCCGGTATTCCAGACAGAATCGAAATAAAAATTTCTGTTTATAATGCTGAGACCAATGCCAGAGTTGCCTCGACCATTATTAGTGGGAAAAGCAAGTGGGCCACATTTGGTGGCGATCACCCTCAGGATCTTTTACCTGTCCCAATTAATGCCTGGATTACAAGCCTGTATTAAATAACCATTGGCAAAATAATGAAGCTCCGTCTTGCGGAGCTATAACTGTTATTCGGTGCTATTCCGCTGGGGCTAAGCTCACCGCCTCAACAATCTGAATATCAACCACACGCTTCCTGCGACGGCGCACAATAAAGCGAGAGCAGGGAACAGTGGAATGCCCAATAGTGTTACCTTCAGGCCAAACAGCCACGGCGTCACCACTATCATCAGGGCGGCTAAAACAAGGGCGAGAGCCAGCGTGGATGCCGCACGTTCAAGCGACTTTCCCAGCTGATTGATATTCTCTACGTTGATATCCGCGTGTAATTTGCCGTGGCGCAGCCTCTGCATGACCAGACGCAAAGTTTGCGGGAGTGCATCTCCACCGTCGAGCAGGCGGTTGCCGAGCCTGAGCAGATGCCTGCGGCTTCCTGCGCGGGAGTAGCGTTTCAACATCTCCTTTTTAATCACCGGACGAAGAATGCTGATGATATCGAACTGCGGATCCATTCTCAGCAGCACGCCGTCGGCGGTAATCAGTGCCTTAAAGAGCAAAACCAGATCGGGCGGTAAGGTCAGGCGGAATTCGCGGGCGGTGGAAAGCATATCCGTCAGCGCTTTCCCCAGCTGTAGCCTGAGATTGCCCTGTTTTTGCAGGAAATAACCGGCGGCAAGCTCCAGATCGGTGAGATTTAATGAGTCCTGGTCGCTCCAGACGATAAGCGCGTCGACAATACCGCCGGTGTCTCGCTCGCTAATGGCGTAAATCAGCGACAGCAGCTCATCGCGGCGCTCCTCGCTCAGGTTGCCGACCATCCCGAAGTCAATAAAACCAACCCGGTTACCCTTCAGCGCCATCACGTTACCCGGATGGGGGTCTGCATGGTAAATCCGTAACTTAAAGAGCATATCGATAAATGCCTTCGCGCCAGTCTGTGCCAGAAGCTGGCCGTCAAACCCTGCAGCGGCAAGCTGGGCGCCGTCGACCGGAGCAATGCCCGGCAAAAATGCCTGCACCATTAACGTGGGGCTGCACCACTCCGGGTAGATCTTTGGAATCGCGATATCGTCGGAACCGGCGAAGAATTGATAGAATTTTTCACCGTTGGCCGCTTCATGGCAAAAATCCAGCTCCTGATACAGCGCATTCTCCAGATAACGCACCAGCATCACAGGCTGAAAGCGGGCCAGGGCCGGGCTCTGCTGCTCGAGGCTTTCGGCAAGATAACGCAGCAGCCGCAGGTCTGCTTTGAGGGTGGTTTCAATGCCGGGGCGTTGAATTTTAACAATCACCTCATCGCCCGTTCGTAGACGCGCTCTGTGGATTTGCGCCACTGAACCGCTGGCGAGCGGAGTTTCATCGAATGAGGCAAAAACGTCGGCAGGCGCAGCGCCAAGCGTCGCGATGACCTGAGGTTCAAGCTGTGACCACGGAAGTGGATTGGCGCTGGAATTCAGCTGGCTCAACGCTTCAGTCCATGCCGGATCCAGCAGATCGCTGCGTGTAGAAAGAATTTGCCCGAGCTTCACGAACGTCGGACCCAATTCTTCGAGCGCGGCGCAAAGGCGTTGGGGCATTGGCAATACATCATGGGCATTGCTGCCGCGGATTTTGTTATGCAGCGAGGATAACCCCAGCAGTTTTACGATGTCCTGCAAGCCATAGCGGATAAGAACGCCGGTGATTTCCTGCAGCCTCACGCGATCGCGGGCGGTGACCATTATCATTTTCAGCATCTGGCTAAACTCCCTTTTTCCTTATCAGGAGGATAGCTGATAAATCGAGGTCGGGGATTTTGCCGCTGGAAGACTGAAAATTACTGGTACTTTGTTGGTGCGATTTCTCATTCAGTGCGTTTCCAATCACATAAATAGTTATTTTCGATACATCTTTTCCCTTGCCGGCTTCAGGCGCTTTTCTTCTTTGATATTTCCTTTTACACCAGTGGCTTAAACAGCTCTTTTCGCCATCTGCAAGAGTTTGCCGACGGTCTATCCTTAGTAAAGACGCGCAAAAAACCAGCGTTTCGCGAATACCCCTGTTTTCATAACGTTGTATTGATAATTGTTATCATTAACATAAGGGTATCGGCCTTCGGGCGCAGAGAATGATGAGGTGAAGAATGGATGTGCAAACCGGTTCCTTTGATCCCAACGATTTTGCCTGGCAGGGGCTGACCCTGACTCCGGCCGCCAGCGCGCATATTCGCGACCTGGCTGCAAAACAACCCGAGCTACAGGGCATACGCCTGAGCATCAAACAGACGGGCTGCGCAGGTTTTGGCTACGTACTGGACACGGTCACCGAGCCAAAGCCGGACGACCTGGTTTATGAGTTCGACGGCGCGCGCCTGTGGGTGCCGCTCTCCGCCATGCCTTTTATTGACGGCACCGAAGTGGATTACGTGCGCGAAGGCCTGAATCAGATCTTTAAATTTAATAACCCGAAAGCGCAGCACGAGTGCGGCTGCGGCGAAAGCTTTGGGGTATAGGCGGTACTATGTCTCGTAATACTGAAGCAACTGACGATGTCAAAACCTGGACCGGAAACCTCAATTATAAAGAGGGCTTTTTCACCCAGCTGCAAACCGAGCAGCTGGCGAAGGGCATAAACGAAGAGGTGGTTCGGGCAATTTCTGCCCGTCGTAACGAGCCGGACTGGATGCTGGAGTTTCGCCTGAACGCGTTCCATGCGTGGCTGAAAATGGAAGAGCCGCACTGGCTGAAGGCCAATTACGACAAGCTTAACTATCAGGATTACAGCTACTACTCCGCGCCGTCCTGCGGCAGCTGTGACGATACCTGTGCCTCGCAGCCTGGCGCGGTTCAGCAGCCGCCTAATGCCTTCCTGACTAACGAAGTGGAAGAGGCGTTTAAACAACTGGGCGTCCCGGTGCGGGAAGGCAGTGAAGTGGCCGTCGACGCCATTTTTGACTCCGTTTCCGTGGCGACGACCTACCGCGAAAAACTCTCCGGGCAGGGGATTATCTTCTGCTCCTTCGGCGAGGCCATTCACGATTACCCGGAGCTGGTGAAAAAATACCTGGGTACCGTGGTGCCGTCAAACGACAACTTCTTCGCCGCGCTTAACGCCGCAGTCGCTTCCGACGGCACCTTTATCTACATCCCGAAAGGTGTGCGCTGCCCGATGGAACTGTCCACCTACTTCCGCATTAACGCGGAAAAAACCGGCCAGTTCGAACGCACGATTTTAGTGGCAGATGAAGGCAGCTACGTGAGCTACATCGAAGGCTGTTCCGCGCCGGTTCGTGACAGCTATCAGCTGCACGCCGCGGTGGTGGAAGTCATTATTCACCGCGATGCCGAAGTGAAGTACTCCACGGTGCAAAACTGGTTCCCGGGCGATAACAACACCGGCGGCATCCTGAACTTCGTCACCAAGCGCGCCCTGTGCGAAGGTGAGAACAGCAAGATGTCCTGGACGCAGTCGGAAACCGGTTCAGCCATCACCTGGAAATACCCGAGCGTGATCCTGCGTGGCGACAACTCCATCGGCGAGTTCTTCTCCGTGGCGCTGACCTCCGGCCATCAGCAGGCGGATACCGGCACCAAAATGATCCACATCGGCAAGAACACCAAATCGACGATCATTTCGAAAGGGATCTCCGCCGGTCGTAGCCAGAACAGCTACCGTGGCCTGGTGAAAATTATGCCGACGGCCACCAACGCCCGTAACTTCACCCAGTGCGACTCAATGTTGATCGGGCCGGACAGCGGGGCGCATACCTTCCCGTACGTGGAGTGTCGGAACAACACGGCGCAGCTGGAGCACGAAGCTACCACGTCACGCATTGGTGAAGATCAGCTGTTCTACTGCCTGCAGCGCGGGATCAGCGAAGATGACGCCATCTCAATGATCGTCAACGGGTTCTGCAAAGACGTGTTCTCAGAGTTACCGCTCGAATTCGCGGTGGAAGCACAAAAATTATTAGCCATCAGCCTCGAACACAGCGTCGGTTAAGGATTAAGGGAAAACTATGTTAAGCATTAAAGATTTACAGGTCAGCGTTGAGGACAAAGAGATCCTGCGTGGCTTAAACCTCGAAGTGAAGCCTGGCGAAGTCCACGCCATCATGGGGCCGAACGGCTCCGGCAAAAGTACCCTGTCCGCCACGCTTGCCGGGCGTGAAGACTACGAGGTGACCGGCGGCTCGGTTCAGTTCAAGGGCAAAGATTTGCTGGAGCTGTCGCCGGAAGACCGTTCCGGTGAAGGCATCTTTATGGCCTTCCAGTATCCGGTGGAAATTCCCGGCGTCAGCAACCAGTTCTTCCTGCAAACCGCTCTGAATGCGGTGCGTGAATACCGTGGCCTGGAGTCGCTGGACCGTTTCGACTTCCAGGATTTGATGGAAGAGAAAATCAAGCTGCTGCAAATGCCGGAAGATTTGCTCACCCGTTCGGTGAACGTCGGCTTCTCCGGCGGGGAGAAGAAGCGTAACGATATTCTGCAGATGGCGGTGCTGGAGCCGGAGCTGTGCATTCTCGATGAAACCGACTCCGGGCTGGACATCGATGCCCTGAAGATTGTCGCCGAGGGCGTTAACTCGCTGCGCGACGGCAAACGCTCATTCATCGTGGTCACCCACTACCAGCGCATTCTGGACTACATCAAGCCTGACTTTGTTCACGTGCTGTATCAGGGGCGCATCGTTAAATCTGGCGATTTCAGCCTGGTGAAACAACTGGAGGAGCAGGGTTATGGCTGGCTTACCGAACAGCAGTAACGGCAACGCCCTCCAGCAGTGGCATCATCTGTTTGAGGCACAGGGGACCGGGCGCTCGCAGGTAGCCCAGCAGCATATGCAGCAGCTGCTGCGTCTGGGGCTGCCGACGCGCAAGCATGAAAACTGGAAATACACGCCGCTCGACGGCCTGCTGAACAACCAGTTTGTGCTCGCGCCACAGTCGCCATTGAGCGCGCAGCAGCGTGATGACCTGGCTTTGCCGGTAGATGCGCTGCGGCTGGTGTTTGTTGACGGGCATTTCAGCGCTGAGCTGAGCGATAACGCGGCAGACAGCGGCTTTGCGATTAGCATCGACGATGACAGGCAAACGCTGCCGGCGCCGGTACAGGGTGAAGTTTTCCTGCATCTTACGGAAAGCCTGGCGGAGACGGTGACGCATATCCGCGTGGCGCGTAACACCCAACCTGCGAAAACGCTGCTGCTGATGCACGTTACTCGCGGTAGCGCAGGGCAGGAGATGGCGACGGCGCATTATCGTCACCATCTGGTGCTTGAGCAGGGTGCTCAGGCCACGGTGATAGAGCACTTTGTCAGCCTTGACGATGCGGCACATTTTACCGGCTCGCGATTTACCGTCGAAGTGGCCGCCAACGCGCAGCTTAACCACTATAAGCTGGCGTTTGAAAATGCGGCCAGCTACCACTTTGCCCACAACGATCTGCTGATTGAGCAGGACTCGACGGTTCACAGTAACAGCTTCTTGTTGGGGGCGGCGGTACTGCGCCACAACACCAGCACGCAGCTTAACGGCGAGAACAACCAGCTGCACATCAACAGCCTTGCGCTGCCGGTGAATAACGAAGTGTGCGATACCCGAACCTGGCTTGAGCACAACAAGGGTTATTGCAACAGCCGTCAGCTGCATAAAACTATCGTGCGTGATAAAGGCCGCGCGGTGTTTAACGGCATGATCAAAGTGGCCCAGCACGCGATTAAAACCGACGGGCAGATGACCAACAACAACCTGCTGCTTGGCCGTCTTGCGGAAGTGGACACCAAGCCGCAGCTGGAAATCTACGCCGATGACGTGAAGTGCAGCCACGGTGCGACCATTGGGCGTATTGACGACGAACAGATGTTCTACCTGCGCTCGCGCGGTATTAGCGAACGGGCCGCGCAGCAGATGATTATCTTCGCCTTCGCCGCAGAGCTTACCGAAAGTATTCGCGACGAGGCCTTAAAACAGCAGGTGCTGGCGCGTATCGCCCGGCGCTTTGCAGGGGGCAAGGCATGAGTTTTTCAATTGAGCAGGTCAGGGCGGATTTCCCCATCCTGAGCCGCGAGGTCAACGGGCAGCCGCTGGCCTACCTCGACAGCGCTGCCAGCGCGCAGAAACCGCAGGCGGTGATTGACGCCGAGCTTGAGTTTTACCGCAACGGCTACGCTGCGGTGCATCGCGGCATTCACACGCTGAGTGCAGAAGCTACCACGCTGATGGAAAACGTGCGTAGCCAGACGGCACGGTTCATCAACGCCGCTAAACCGGAAGAAATTGTCTTTGTCCGTGGCACCACCGAGGGGATAAACCTCGTGGCCAACAGCTGGGGCAACGCCAACGTGCAGGCCGGGGATAACATCATCATTAGCGCCATGGAGCATCACGCTAACATCGTGCCGTGGCAGATGCTGTGTGAACGTACCGGCGCGGATCTGCGCGTTATCCCGCTGAACCAGGACGGTACGCTGCAGCTTGAGGTTTTCCCGACGCTTATCGACGAGCGCACAAAGTTATTGGCCATTACGCACGTTTCTAACGTGCTTGGCACCGAGAATCCAGTCAAAGAGATGATAGCCACGGCTCATCAGGCTGGCGTTAAAGTGCTGGTGGACGGCGCGCAGGCCGTAATGCACCACGTGACCGACGTGGCGGCGCTGGACTGTGATTTTTATCTCTTCTCCGGGCACAAAATTTATGGGCCGACCGGCATCGGCGTGCTCTATGTCAGGGAGAGCATTCTGCAGGATATGCCGCCGTGGGAAGGCGGGGGTTCGATGATTGCCACGGTCAGCCTGACCGAAGGCACAACCTACGCCGCAGCGCCGTGGCGCTTTGAAGCGGGTACGCCAAACACGGCCGGTATCATCGGGCTGGGTGCCGCGCTGAGCTACGTTGAGGGGCTCGGTATGGAGGCGATTGGCGAGTATGAGCGCTCGTTAATGCGCTACGCTCAAAACGCGCTCAAGGCCGTTCCTGACCTGGTCGTTTATGGCCCTGACGAACGCCGTGGCGTGCTCGCATTCAATCTCGGTAAACACCATGCCTATGACGTCGGCAGCTTTCTCGACAACTACGGCATTGCGGTGCGTACCGGTCACCATTGCGCGATGCCGTTGATGGCGTTTTACAACGTGCCTGCCATGTGCCGTGCCGCTTTTGCCATGTACAATACCGAGCAAGAAGTGGATCGCCTGGTCGCTGGCCTGCAGCGTATCCACAGCCTGTTAGGATAACGGAGACGGTCATGGCCACGCTGCCGGATAAAGAAAAACTGCTAAAAAACTTCAGCCGCTGTGCGAACTGGGAAGAGAAGTATCTCTACATTATTGAACTGGGTAGCCGCCTGCCGGAACTGGCGGCGGACCAGCACAAGCCGGAGAACATTATTCAGGGCTGCCAGAGTCAGGTGTGGATAGTCATGCACCAGCAGCCTGACGGGGTGATTATGCTGGAAGGTGACAGCGATGCCGCTATTGTTAAGGGGCTTATCGCTATCGTGTTTATTCTCTATCAGCAGATGACGCCGCAGGATATCGTGGCCTTTGATGTGCGACCGTGGTTTGAAAAAATGGCGCTCGCTCAGCACCTGACGCCGTCCCGTTCCCAGGGGCTGGAAGCGATGATTCGCTCAATTCGCAACAAAGCCTCCACTCTCAGCTAAGTTTAGCTAAACTTAATCATACCTATGGTCCTGTTTTGCGAGGTGGTTTTCCGCCTCGCTTGTTTTCAGCCTGCTGGCGCCCGCCAGCGCGACTACAGGAATAAAAAGTATGAAATACGCGTCTTTACTCACACTCGCCATCATCGGCGCGCTTAGCGCCATTCAACCCGCTTTAGCCCTTGATTATCCCTTACCGCCAGAAGGCAGCCGCCTGATTGGTCAAAACCAGACTTATACCGTCCAGGAAGGCGATCGTAACCTGCAGGCCATTGCCCGGCGTTTTGACACCGGCGCGATGCTGCTGCTTGAGGCGAATAACACCATCGCGCCGGTGCCCAGGTCCGGCACGGTGCTGACCATTCCCAGTCAGCTTCTGTTGCCCGATGTCCCGCGTGAAGGCATCGTGGTGAATCTGGCCGAACTGCGACTCTATTACTTCCCGCCGGGCCAGAATATCGTGCAGGTTTACCCGATTGGCATCGGCCTGCAGGGGCTGGAAACGCCGCTGATGACCACGAAAATCGGGCAAAAAATCCCTAATCCAACCTGGACCCCGACGGCGGGTATTCGCCAACGTTCGCTGGAGAGAGGGATCAAGCTGCCGCCTGTCGTGCCCGCGGGGCCAAATAACCCGCTGGGGCGTTTTGCCATGCGTCTGGCATATGGTAACGGGGAATATCTGATCCACGGCACCAGTGCCCCGGACAGCGTTGGGCTGCGCGTGAGTTCAGGGTGCATCAGGATGAACGCGCCTGATATTAAGGCGCTGTTCGAGCAGGCAAGAACGGGGACGCCGGTACGGGTGATTAACGATCCGGTTAAATTCTCCGTTGAGCCAAACGGCGTGCGCTATGTCGAAGTGCATCGGCCGCTTTCCCATGATGAGCAGCAGAATACCCAAACCATGCCTTACGTGCTGCCGGCCGGCTTTAGCGAATTCCGTGGCGGTGACGGCGTGGATAAACCTTTAGTGGAGAAGGCGCTGTACAGGCGTGCAGGCTATCCGGTGGTTGTGTCAGCCGGGCAAACGCCTGCGGCGGCGATAGCCGTGCAGTCGGCTAAGAATGGGGTGGTGAATGCGGAAGAGGCGACGAGCGCCACGCAGTAGCGATAAGAGGTAAAACGACAGGCAAAAAAAATGGCGCACATTGTGCGCCATTTTATACCAGTGACTCTTACTTACGGTAAGAGTGAGCCTGGTTGTCCAGACGCTGGTTAGCGCGAGCTGCGTCGTCTTTAGCAGCCTGAACGTCAGAACGCACTGCGTTCACGTCGTTGCTCAGCTGATCAACTTTAGCGTTCAGAGTCTGAACGTCAGAAGACAGTTGATCGATTTTAGCGTTAGAAGAACAACCTGCCAGCATAGTAGAAGCCAGGATTACCGCGCCCAGTACCAGTTTAGTACGATTCATTATTAATACCCTCTAGATTGAGTTAATCTCCATGTAGCGTTACAAGTATTACACAAACTTTTTTGTGATGAGAATAAATTTTTGTTGGGAATACCCTTAAATTTGATCGTTCGCTCAAAGAAGCACCGAACCGAGCCGGAAAGTTAAAAAAAACAGAGAAAACAGGGGAGTTTCATCGGATTCATCTTAATAAAAAGCAGGCTTAAATAGTAAAATTCGATTTGCTTTTTTATTAAGATCTGTTTGCTGCGGATATAAAAAAAGCGCCCGAAGGCGCTTTTTGGCAATTAAACTTGTTAACAAGTCAATTACAGAACATGTACCGACGCGGTGTTGGTGGTGCCGCTTGGGACCAGCGCGCCAGAAACCATCACCACGATGTCGCCTTTGCGAGCCAGGCCGCTTTCCAGCGCCACTTCTTTACCCATACGATAGAAGTCGTCGGTAGAGGCAATTTCTTTCACCATCTGCGTCACAACGCCTTTGCTCAGCACCAGCTGACGCGCGGTCACTTCGTTGGTGGTCAGCGCCAGGATGGTCGCGTTAGGGAAGTATTTACGCACGGCCTTCGCGGATTTACCGCCCTGGGTGGCAACCACGATCAGCGGCGCTTCCAGCTTCTCTGCGGTTTCAACAGCGCCACGGCAAACGGCTTCGGTGATGCGCAGTTTACGGCTGTCGTTGTTGTTGTCCAGACGGCTGCTCATCACGCGGTCGGTACGTTCGCAGATGGTTGCCATGATGGTCACAGCTTCCAGCGGGTATTTACCTTTTGCAGACTCACCGGACAGCATAACTGCGTCGGTGCCGTCGATGATGGCGTTAGCAACGTCACCGGCTTCCGCACGGGTAGGGCGTGGGTTTTTGATCATAGAGTCGAGCATCTGGGTCGCGGTGATAACCACTTTACGTGCACGAACACATTTCTCGATCATCATCTTCTGCGCGAAGATAACTTCTTCAACCGGGATTTCAACGCCCAGGTCGCCACGAGCAACCATGATGCCGTCAGACGCTTCGAGGATTTCGTCGAAGTTGTTCAGGCCTTCCTGGTTTTCAATTTTGGAGATGATCTGGATCTTCTCGCCGCCGTGAGCCTTCAGGTGCTCACGAATTTCAACCACGTCAGAACGCTTACGGATGAAGGAAGCAGCCACGAAGTCAACGCCCTGCTCGCAGCCGAAGATCAGGTCTTGTTTGTCTTTTTCAGCCAGCGCTGGCAGCGCGATGGACACGCCCGGCAGGTTAACGCCTTTGTTCTCGCCCAGGTCGCCGTTGTTCAGCACTTTACAAATTACTTTGTTACCTTCGATGGCGGTAACTTCCATGCCAATCAGGCCATCATCGACCAGTACGGTGTTGCCAACGGACAGATCGTTGGTGAAACCTTCGTAGGTTACCGCAACGATTTCGCTGTTACCGACTACGGATTTGTCGGTGGTGAAGGTAAAGGTTTGACCGGCTTTCAGCGCAACGTCGTTACCGCCTTCCAGCTTGATGGTACGGATTTCTGGGCCTTTGGTGTCCAGCAGGATAGCGGCTTTTTTACCGGTTTTAGCGACTACATTGCGCAGGTTTTTGATGCGCTGACCGTGTTCTTCATAGTCACCGTGGGAGAAGTTCAGACGCATTACGTTCATGCCCGCGTCGAGCATTTTGGTCAGCATCTCTTCAGATTCGGTTTTTGGACCGATGGTGCAAACGATTTTAGTCTTTTTCATGACAGTCTTATCTATAAGTTGAGGAGGATTGTTAAAACTCGGTTCCGGAAGACAGGGCTGCCGGAGCTTAAAAGAATACTGTGGTGTTGAACGTGGCACCTGGTAAGGATAGGTGACAGAAATAAAGCGTGCAGAGGAAAGTGTGCTTGTGGTTCAGCCGGGGAAAGCGTCAGACAATGTTGTTGTATAAAAAAGGAGTCCAATGAGCTGAAACCATTCAAGTTAAGAACGCGCGTAGTATAGATAAAGTTGAGTGGAAAAGGAACCAAAACCGCTGATTCAGCGACGGAGTGCACAGTTTTACAGCGAGTTGTTATCGGGGCGTTGCAAGATGTTTGTGGGGTTTCGGAAGTAATGAAAAGAAAAAGAAATGGTGCGTTCAATTGGACTCGAACCAACGACCCCCACCATGTCAAGGTGGTGCTCTAACCAACTGAGCTATGAACGCACTGGGTATGACTGATAAAAAAGTAAGTCATTGAGTTTGTTACTTTTTTAACTTCCACAGCGGGAAGTGACATTATTATGACTGGCGATTTGGGCGTTGACAAGCCCTGTTTTTGCCGTCTGATGAATGTTTGAGCTTTTTAGTTATTGTTCTGGCTGGCTTTATTCGCGCCGCGGCCGCCAAAACGTGTATCAGGCAAACGCGGGGGACAATCTCATGAGGACCATTATGGGCGCCGCATTTTCTGTCTGTCAGCGTGTGGCTAGATGCTCCACCAGGCTGTCGATAAACAGCCTGACTTTGGCCGGCAGATGTTTTCGATTAGGGTACACCACGTTCATGCTCAGAGGCGCGCCGCCTGATTCTGGCAGCACAGGCACCAGAGTGCCCTCTGCGACATACCGGGCCACCAGAAAAGCAGGCAGAAAAGCGATGCCTAAGCCTGCAACAGCGGCGGCGCAAATAGCTTCTCCACTGTCGAAGCGGATCCTGCTGTGCCCTTCAACCACCACGTTTTCATTGCCGGCCGTGAACAGCGTCCAGTCAGCCGTTTGCGGGCTCAGGCCGTAAATCAGGCGCTGGTGCAGGCGAAGATCTTCCGGCACGCCCGGCACGCCAGAGCTGGCCAGATAGTCCGGAGAGGCAAAAAGATGAGGGCGAATGCGCTGCACGGTTCGTGCAATAAGCTGCGAATCTTTCGGCAAATTGCCCAGTCGTAGGCTGAGATCGAACCCCTCTGCGACGAGGTCCACCACGCGGTCGGTGAAGTTGACTTCAATATCCAGCCGGGGCCACGTCGCCAGGGTGTGTTTCAGAAAGGGCAGTAGCACAACTTTGCCCCACGTTTCCGGGACGCTGAGCCGAAGCACTCCGCTGGGGCTGGAAAAATTCTGCCGGATGCTGGCTTCTGCTTCTTCAATATCCTGCAAAATCTGCGCACAGCGCTCATAAAAACCGTAGCCATCGCGGGTCAGAGCGACGCTTCGCGTTGTGCGGTTAAATAGTCGTGTTTCCAGCTGTGCTTCGAGGCGTGCAATCGCTTTACCCGCGGCGGAACGGGTTAATCCCAGCGCTTTTCCTCCGGCGACAAAGCTCCCGCTTTCCGCGATGGCCACGAAAACACGCAGGCTGCCGAGATCGAGTTCTGAATGGTTTTTAGCGCCTGAGCGGATCGGCATTGGTGAACCCTTTTCGTCAAATCATTGAGCATAATCTTTTTTGTTTAATCACAGTAGACAATGGAGAAATAAATGCTTCCTGATAACGCCCAGGCAGCCCTTAAGGGCTGGATAAAAGCCGCCGGGCCGGTTGTGAAGAAGGTGTATGGCCAGTCTGATACCGACTGGAAAGAGGTTCGGGCTGAGTATGTGAAACAGCTTGATAAATTGTTCCCTGCCGTGGAGGGTGCAACCTTTGCTCACGTCAGCCTGGGCGGCGTTGGGACAATGTTGGTCACGCCTGCGGAGGTCATTGATGGCCGGGTGATGCTTTACATTCATGGCGGTGGCTACGTTCACGGTGGGGTAGAAGCCTATCGGGGATTAACCGGACGTTATGCTTGCGGCCTGAAGGCTAAAGTGTTTGCGGTTGATTATCGTCAGGCGCCTGAGTTTCCTTTCCCGACGCCAATTGATGACGTATTTCAGGCCTACCGAACCTTGCTTGAGCAGGGTATAAATCCGCGCTCGCTGACTATCTCGGGGGATTCTGCCGGTGGCGCGATGGTTGTCACGCTGATGCGTAAAGCGCGCGATGCGGGCCTTGCATTACCCGCCGCCGCCGTGGCGATTTCGCCGTGGGCTAACTTAACGCATAGCGGCGCATCTGCAACGGTTCGGGATGGGCTGGATCCTTTATGCAGCGTAGCTTTCCTGAACCAACTGGCCCGAAGTTTTCTTGCCGGAGAGCTGCCCACACATCCGGACGCCTCTCCGGTTTTTGCCGATGTACAAGGACTTTCTCCCACGCTGATACAGGTTGGTGAAAACGAGGTGATGCTGAGCGACGCCATTCGCCTTGCGTCCCACATGAGCGAAAGCCGGGTTCGCACCACGCTGGAAGTTTGGCCGGAAATGTTTCACGTCTGGCATTTGTTTGCCGGGATATTGCCGGAGGCAGACCAGGCGCTGAGAAACGCGATAAGATTCCTGGAAGATGCGCTAAACCCGGGCAATATCGGGTGAGATAAAAATGATTCATCTGCGGGCGTGCGGATTGCGCGCCTTTGAATAATGGGGAGAGAAAGTCGTGTCAGACAGAGAAATTATTATGCCACCGTCCATGCAAGTGCTTGCTGAGCGGGCGGGTTATGCGCCCGCGGTGGTGGTAGGCAACACGGTTTATTGCGCGGGTCAGGTGGGGCGCTCGCCTGATTTACAGGTAATCACTGACCCAAGGGCGCAATTTATGGCCTGTTGGGAAAACCTGCGTCTGGTCCTGCAGGCAGCGGGCTGCAGCTTTGAGGATGTCGTGGAGATGACGACTTACCACGTAGACATGAAGGAACATATGGATGTTTTTCGGGAGGTGAAAGATGCCCTATTCCCGAGAGGGCACTGTGCCTGGACTTGCGTCGGGGTGTCCGAACTGGCTCGCCCGGGGCTGCTGGTAGAAGTGAAATGTATTGCTGTGAGAAGATTGGCGTAGCATAAAAAAACCGGCTGAGTAAGCCGGTCTTTTTATCAGATTTTGCAGGCGTCGCCGCAGTCGTCATCGGCCACTACGGACTGAGCTTTTTTGTCTGCGTCTTCCTGGCGCTCGGCGTTGCGCGCTTCGGCTTCATCTAATCCGGAAAAAACCAGATTATCGAGATCGATTTCCATAGGTCACCTGTCGTGGTTTAGTGAATAACTCGCTTTATGATATGCAACCTTTCGGGCTTTCGCATCCCAAAACACCGCCGGACGCTCAAAACGCTAAAATTGACGTTTTCATGCGCTACGGCTTGCGTGTAAAAATGAAATTTGGAGTTTATCAGGTTGAAGAAAAGCGAATACAGAAGGGAACTGCTTTAGCAAATATGGTGCGTCCGAGTGGACTCGAACCACCGACCCCCACCATGTCAAGGTGGTGCTCTAACCAACTGAGCTACGGACGCACTGAATATCTGAAAATGGTGCGTTCAATTGGACTCGAACCAACGACCCCCACCATGTCAAGGTGGTGCTCTAACCAACTGAGCTATGAACGCATTGTTGTCTTGGCGACAGCGGGGACGAATATTAGCGATACACCTCGGGGCTTGCAAGGGGAAACTCGCAATTTTATTCCAGATTTCACGCAATTGCCGAGCATCTGCGCAGAGTGTTGAGAAAGTAGCCGCTGACGCGGCCACTTCTGTTTAATTAACGTGCAGCACGCTGCAGTATAGTGACGGAAGGCTGACGTTGCAGCCAGCGCATGCGCAGCATCATCAGAATAGCGGCGGAGGTCAGGCCGACAATAAAGCCAATCCAGAACCCTGCCGGCCCCATCGGTTCAACCACCCAGTCGGTAAGCGCCAGCACATAGCCGCTCGGCAGACCGAGCACCCAATAGGCGATAAAGGTGATAAAGAAGATCGAACGCGTATCTTTATAGCCGCGCAGCACGCCGCTGCCGATAACCTGAATCGAGTCGGAGATTTGATAAATCGCCGCCAGCAGCATCAGGTGCGCAGCCAGCGCCACAACCGCCGGGTTGTCGTTATAAAGCAGTGCGATGTGCTCGCGGAAGGTGACGGTAAACAGCGCCGTACACATCGCCAGGCAAATCGCCACGCCAACGCCGGTGCGGGCGGCGACCTGCGCGTCCAGGGTTGAGCCCTGGCCAAGGCGGAAGCCAACCCGGATGGTCACCGCTGCGCCTAATGAAAGCGGTAACACAAACATCAGCGAGCTAAAGTTAAGCGCAATCTGGTGGCCGGCAACGTCGGTAATGCCGAGTGGAGACACAAGCAGGGCGACGACGGCGAACAGCGTCACTTCGAAGAATAACGCCAGCGCAATCGGCAGCCCAAGCTGGCTTAAACGTTTAAGCACCGCCCAGTCCGGTTTACTGAAATCGTCCGGGTTTTTAATGTCGCGCATCGAGCGGGCTTTCTTGATATAGGAAAGCATGCTGAAGAACATCACCCAGTAAACCGCCGCCGTTGCCACACCGCAGCCCACGCCGCCCAATTCCGGCATGCCGAAATGGCCGTAAATAAAGATATAGTTAACCGGAATGTTCACCAGCAGGCCAATAAAGCCCATCACCATGCCAGGCTTGGTTTTTGCCAGGCCTTCGCACTGGTTACGTCCTACCTGGAAGAACAGATAACCCGGTGCCCCCCAAAGCAGCGCGCGCAGGTAACGTACGGCTTTATCCGCCAGTTCCGGATCGATGTTGTGCATGGCATGAATGATATAGCCCGCGTTCCAGAGCACCACCATCACCAGCACGGAGACCATGCCGGCCAGCCAGAATCCCTGGCGAACCTGGTGCGCAATGCGCTCGCGTCGGCCCGAGCCGTTAAGTTGCGCCACGGTTGGCGTTAAGGCCAATAGCAGCCCGTGGCCAAAGAGAATTGCGGGCAGCCAGATAGAGGTGCCGATGGCAACGGCCGCCATGTCGGTAGCGCTGTAGCCACCGGCCATGACGGTATCGACGAATCCCATTGCGGTTTGAGCGACCTGCGCGATGATGACAGGTATCGCCAGAGCAAGGAGCTGGCGAGCTTCGGTGAGGTACTTCTGCATGTTTACACCTGATTATTTTTATATGTATTAGAGACTAAAAAAGCCGCCAAAACAGGCAGCAAGAAGATGAACAGGGGAGATAGCCAGTCTATTGTAGCGAGAGTTTATTTATACGCCAGTCAAAAATATAGCGTGAGCACGAGGAGCGCTGGCAAGCTTATTTTCCAACTGCTAAAGTGCGAAAATGTCTGTTAAAGGCGGTAGCGTTACCGCATGTGATTTACCAGGAGTTTTTAGATGTTTACAGGTATTGTGCAGGGCACGGCTACCCTGGTTTCCATCGATGAGAAACCGAATTTCCGCACCCACGTTATTGATATGCCAACTGAAATGCTGCCAGACCTTGAAACCGGTGCTTCGGTAGCGCACAACGGCTGCTGCCTGACGGTGACCGAAATTAACGGGAATCACGTCAGCTTTGACCTGATGAAAGAGACGCTGCGTATTACCAACCTCGGTGAGTTAAACGTGGGCGACAGCGTTAACGTAGAGCGTGCGGCCAAATTTAACGATGAAATCGGCGGCCATTTAATGTCGGGCCATATTATGACCACGGCAGAAATTTCTAAAATTCTGACCTCAGAAAATAACCGCCAAATCTGGTTTAAGATTCAGGATAAAGCCCTGATGAAATACATCCTTTATAAAGGATACGTGGGCATCGACGGTATTAGCCTGACGGTGGGTGAGGTAACGGCAACGCGTTTTTGTGTACACCTGATCCCAGAAACGCTGGAGCGTACTACTCTCGGCGCTAAAAAGCTGGGGCAGCGCGTGAACATTGAAATCGACCCGCAGACCCAGGCGATTGTCGACACCGTTGAGCGCGTGTTGGCCAGCCGCGAGGCGGCGCTGGTGGCGGCAATTCCTGCCGGCGAATAAACGTTTCAAGCCATAACAAAACGGGGCCATTTGGCCCCGTTTTTGTTTGTTAGTCCTGCTCGTTAAACCCGTTTTCTGCGGCGGTTTTCATAAACCATTCGCCGCTTTTCTTGATGGTACGCTGCTGGGTATTGAGATCCAGCGAGACAAATCCATAGCGGTTTTTGTAGGCGTTGCACCAGGACCAGTTATCAATAAAGGTCCACATATGGTAGCCAAGACAGTTGCTGCCCTCGCTGATGCCTTTATGCAGCCACTTCAGATGGTCGCGGACGAAATCGATGCGGTAATCATCGTCTATCTGCCCGGCCTTGATAAAGCGCTGCTCGTTTTCCACGCCCATGCCATTTTCTGAAATATAGCAGGCCGGGTTGCCGTAGTTTTCGCGCAGATTGGTCAGGATATCGTAGATCCCACGCTCGTAAATCTCCCAGCCGCGATAAGGGTTCATTTTGCGCCCAGGCATCTCATAGGACTCAAAGAACCACTCCGGCATAAACGGACTCTCCGGGTTAACCAGCGTGTCGCGGCATTTAATGCGGCGCGGCTGGTAGTAGTTAATGCCGAGCAGGTCTACGACGCCTGCGGCAAGCAGGGCTTTATCTTCCGGCTGGCAGGCCGGCAGCTTATCGTGCTCTTTCAGGAAGGCAATAAGCTCTGCAGGGTATTCGCCACGCAGCGCCGGGTCGAGGAAGCTGCGGTTGAACATCAGGTCAGCCAGGTTTGCCGCCTTCACGTCTGCAGGGTTCTGCGAGCGCGGGTAAGAAGGCGTTAAGTTAAGAATGATGCCAATCTGACCGTCGTCATTACGCGCGTGGTAAGCCTTAACCGCTTTCGCATGGGCAATCATGGTGTGGTAGGCCACGGTTACCGCGCGGTTGAAATCCACCACGTTAGGGTAGTGGTAGTCATAGAGGTAGCCGCATTCAACCGGCACAACCGGCTCGTTAAAGGTAAACCAGTGCTTCACGCGGTCGCCGAACAGTTCAAAGCAGGTATTGGCGTAGGCGGCATAAGCGTCAACCACTTCACGGCTTTCCCAGCCGCCTTTTTCCTGCATCACCATTGGCATATCAAAATGGTACAGGTTAATAAACGGCTTAATGCCCTGGGCTAACAGCTCGTCAATCACCTTATTGTAGAACTCCACCGCCAGCGGGTTGACTTCGCCGGTGCCGTCCGGGATCAGGCGAGCCCAGGATATCGAGGTGCGGAAGGTATTATGGTTGAGCTTTTTCAGCAGGGCGATGTCCTGCTTCCAGCGCTGATAGAACGTGGAGGTATTTTGCGGCCCGACGCCGTGGTGGAAACGGTTCGGCTGCTCGACGAACCATCGATCCCAGATGGTTTCAGACTTGCCAAAATTCAGCGCTTCACCTTCGGTTTGTGGGCCGGAAGCGGCGCTGCCCCACCAGAAATGCTCAGGAAATGCGTATTTCATCGTTATCCTCACGGTCAGGCCTGTCATCTCCGACAGGCAATCATTTATTCGCTCAATGTCGTGATTGTCTGTGATTGATGAAACCGGTTTCTATGGCAGGAAACGATATCTGTTAAGCAGATCAAGCCGCCACGCTCAGACAGGCCTAAACCTGTGAGGCTAATCACATTGGTGCGCAAGGAGAGACAATTGAAAATGAAAAAACCCGGCAAACGCCGGGCTGGTTTTAGCGAGGAACGCGCAGACCGTGCTCGATGCCGCGGCTGAAGACTACCTGCCAAAGTTGGATATCGCGTGCCCGGAAAGCACCGGCGCAGGCGTTCAGGTAGTAGCTAAACATCCTTTTAAAGCGTTCAGAGTAGTTATCGGCGATTTCCGGCCAGCTGGCGAGAAAACGTTCGTGCCAGGCCATCAGCGTTTTGTCATAGTCGGCGCCGAAGTTGTGCCAGTCTTCCATCACAAAATGCGGCTCGCTGGCGTCGGCAATCTGACGCACAGAAGGCAGGCAACCGTTAGGGAAAATGTACTTATTAATCCACGGATCGACGTTGTTGTCGGTCTTTTTAGAACCTATCGTGTGCAGCAGGAAAATACCGTCTGGTTTGAGATTGCGGTCGGCAACCTCAAAGTAGGTGGCATAATTTTTTGGCCCAACGTGCTCAAACATCCCGACGGAGACAATGCGGTCAAATTGCTCATTCAGGTCGCGGTAATCCTGCAGAAGGATGGTCACATCCAGGCCTTTGCAGCGCGCCTGCGCCATTTTTTGTTGTTCCGCAGAGATGGTGACGCCGAAGACTGAAACGTCGTAGTTTCGCGCGGCATACTCGGCAAGACCGCCCCAACCACAGCCGATGTCCAGCAGCTTCATGCCGGGTTTAAGCTGAAGTTTTTCGCAGATCATTTTGAGCTTGGCGTCCTGCGCTTCGCTGAGATTGGTGGCTTCTTTCCAGTAGCCGCAGGAATACTGCATGTGCTTGTCGAGCATCCGGTTGAACAGGTCGTTGCCAAGATCGTAATGCTCTTTGCCGACTATCCAGGCGCGTTTCTTCGACTGCAGGTTAACCAGCCTTGCCGCCGCGATACGCAGGGTATCTTTGAAATGATGGGGCAGTTGATTTTCCAGCCCGGCGCGCAGGACTTTGGTGAAAAAGATATCCAGCCGTTCGCATTCCCACCAGCCGTCCATATAGCTTTCGCCAAGGCCGAGGGAACCTTCCTGCAGAACGCGTTTAAAAAAATCCGGGTTTTTAACCTGAATATCGAAAGGGTTTGAGCCGTTGAGCGTAATACCTGCCCGACTCAGCATTTCATTTGCGATACGATACCATTCGTTATCTCGTACGCTCACTTCTTCTATACACGATGAACTCATAGCTTCTCCATCACCTTGTTGTGATCAGAACCTTAAAACAGCGTAGACGCTATTCACGGCTTGTGAGAACTCTCACGGAAAAATCCGCGTGCCTGATATCCGACGTAGAACAGAGAAAGGAAGGATTCTCCCTTACTGAAAGGCCATCCATGGAAAAACGGAAGCGCTCCGGCTTCCGCAAAAATAAAATTGATAAGGCTTATAGCAGAACCGCCATTACTATAAGCCCGTTTTATTGAGGGTTCAACGGAATATTGTTAGCAAGCTAATCACACAACATTCACATTATCGCTGCTGTTACTGTGCGTTAGAAAACTCGCGGCGCGTTTTGCTTTCAGCCTCTCGATCCGCTGTTTTCTGCAGGGCATACCCCAGCGCGGCAAGCAGGATAGTCGCCAGCATCACGCTGGTGGTGGTGATAAGCGGGGTCGTCACCAGCCAGGAAACCATCAGGCTTGCGAGGAAGCAAAGCCCAAGCTGAAGGGTGTTTTGCAGCGCTGCTGCTTTCCCGGTTGCCTGCGGGAACGGCAGCAGCGCAGAGGCGACAACGATCGGGTAGATGGCACCGTTTGCCGCAGCCATGATGCAGAACGGGATCAGCAACAGCGTCAGGTCAGCATAGCCGCTGACCGCCACGCCCCACGTCGCCACAACGCTCAGGGCATAAAGCGCTAGCAGCCACGGCAGCAGTTGCTTGCCGTTCCATTTTTGCAGCGCGCTGCGGCAGCCATAGCCGCCCACCAGGAAAGCGACCGTCTGCGGCATATAGCTCAGGCCAATCGCTGCCGGGCCGTAGCCCATCTCATTCAGGATAAACGGCGAGCCGGTCAGCCAGGCGAAGAAGCTGGCGGAGCAGGCGGCGTAAATCAGCACGTTACCGCCGTAAATACGAGAGCGTAATAAAGAGAAGAAGCTGACCTTGTTGTCTGCGGTTTGCTCGTGGTGCTGAGTACGAGGCTTGAGGCGTAGCGTAGGGATCATCAGCAGCAAAGCGATGGCAAACAGTACGGCAAAAATGGCCTGCCATTCAAAATGGTTCAGCAGCCAGCTTCCCAGCAGCGGTGCCAGCGCCGGAGAAAGCCCTACCAGCGGCATAATCGTGGCAAAGATACGGCCTGCACGGTTGGCCGGGTAATAGTCGGTTACCAGCGCCTGCCAGCTGACCGCGGCGGAACAAACGCCCACGGCCTGGATAAAACGCAGGACCAGAAGCGACGTTGCATCCCGCACCCAAAGCATCCCGATGCAGCCGACGGCAAACATCGCCAGGCCAATCAGCAGCACGGGTTTACGCCCGAAGCGATCGGAAAGTGGCCCCCAGACAAGCTGGGCAAAGGCAAAGCCCGCCAGGAACAGGCTCAGGCTGGCGCTCACCGCCGAGGCGTTAGTCCCCAGGTCTTGCTGAATGGCCGCAAAGGCGGGCAGGTACATGTCTGTGGCGAGAAAGCCGAGTACGCTCAGGCCAGCCAGCCAGATAAGAAATCCCTTTGATGGTTGCATATTTCACTCTTGATTTTGATAGCAGGTTAACGGGGCAGGAGTCTACGGAGTGCAAAACCGCTTGTGAAACGCTAATATTTGCGCGTTGCATTCAAATTTTTTGCAGGCAAAAAACATGTGGTCTGAATATTCTCTCGAAGTCGTGGATGCCGTGGCGCGCAACGGCAGTTTCAGCGGGGCAGCGCAGGAGTTGCATCGTGTGCCTTCTGCCATCAGCTATACCGTGCGCCAACTTGAAGAGTGGCTGGCCGTACCGCTGTTTGAACGACGTCATCGGGACGTTGAGCTGACCGCCGCTGGGGCTTTCTTTCTTAAAGAAGGGCGTTCTGTTATCAAAAAAATGATGGCAACGCGCCAGCAGTGCCAGCAGATAGCCAACGGCTGGCGCGGGCATCTCTCCATCGCGGTAGATAATATCGTGAAGCCGGAGCGTACTCGCCAGCTAGTGCTCGATTTTTATCGTCATTTCCCGGACATCGAGCTGAGGGTGTTTCAGGAGGTTTTCAACGGCGTGTGGGATGCGCTGGCGGACGGGCGCGTTGAGGCGGCGATAGGCGCAACGCAGGCGATCCCCGTCGGAGGGCGCTACGCGTTTCGGGACATGGGCGCACTGAGCTGGCGCTGCGTGGTGGCGGCAGACCATCCGCTTGCGCAACACGAGGAGATCATCCTTGATGATGAAATTCGGCCCTGGCCGTCGCTGGTGCTGGAGGACACGTCCCGCTCGTTGCCCAAGCGCATTACCTGGCTTCTGGACAACCAGCGCCGCGTGGTGGTGCCGGACTGGGCGTCGGGCGCCGATTGCCTGACGGCAGGATTATGCATTGGCATGGTGCCCACGCACATTGCGAAACCGTGGCTCGAACGTGGCGACTGGAAAGAGTTGAGGCTGGAGAACCCGTTCCCGGATGCGGCCTGTTGCCTGACGTGGCGGCAGGATGACGCCTCGCCTGCGTTGAGCTGGCTGCTGGACTATTTAGGGGACAGTGAGACGATGAATCAGGAATGGCTCCAGGAGCCGGGGAACGAATCCCGGGCTCCTGAAGAGGCTTAGCGGCGGTAATCGCGGAACGGGCCGTCGGCCACCGAGCGGCGTTCGATGAGGCGAGGATGGACTTCTATGGTCTGCGACTCTTCCCGTTTGTTGATAATGCGGTCGAGCAGCATGTTAAAGGCCGTTTCACCGAGGCGTTCTTTTGGCTGATGGATTGTGGTCAGCGCCGGAGAGAAATAGCGGGCGTTGCGCACGTTATCGTAGCCGATAATCGAGATATCCTGCGGCACGCGCAGCCCCATCTCATCCGCTGCGCAAATCGCACCCATTGCCATAATATCGCCGCCGCAGAAGACCGCAGTAGGACGATGCGGTTGATTAAGCAGCTGCTGCATGGCGCGATAGCCAGATTCCGGCTCGAAGTCGCCCTGAACCACCCAATTTTCCGGCACTTTGATATTGGCTTCTTCAAGCGCTTTCAGGAAGCCAGCGTGACGACCACCGCCGGTGTTACGCTCCAGCTGGCCCGGGATCGCACCGATGTCGCGGTGTCCGCGCTCAATCAGGTAACGGCCTGCGAGATAACCGCCGTGGAAGGCGTTATCGACCACGGAGTCGGTAAAATCGGCGCGGGCTTCGCCCCAGTCCATCACCACCATAGGAATATGACGGTACTCTTCCAGCGTAGAGAGCAGGGTCTGTGGATATTCGGAGCACATGACCAGCAGGCCATCGACGCGTTTTTGCGCCATCATCGACAGGTAGGCTTGCTGCTTCTCAAAGTTGTTGTGCGCGTTGCCGAGGATCAGGGTGTAGCCTTTGGCGAAGCAGCTGTTCTCAACCGACTCGATAATTTCAGCAAAATAGGGCGCTTCGCTGGAGGTAGCGAGCAGGCCAATCGATTTGGTGTGGTTGACCTTCAGGCTGCGCGCCACGGCGCTCGGCGAATAGTGCAGCTCTTTGATAGCTGCCCAGACGGCGTTGCGCGTCTCTTCCGCCACAAAACGGGTCTTGTTAATGACATGTGATACAGTGGTAGTGGAAACGTTTGCGCGCTTCGCTACGTCCTTAATGGTTGCCATTAGATGTCACTCCAGACCATATCGTAAACTCCTGATAACTCATGTGTTAAACGTTTGCCTTCGCTAACTCCTGGGGCAACACGTTGGTTGCAGGCCTGTCGGGGATGCGACATACAGCGGGAGGAGGGCGTTGCCGGGCGATACGCGGTAAATTAGCGAAGGATTTTGGCTTATCCCGGGGCAAAGTGGAAGAGGGAAAACCGATATCTGTGCAAAACCAGCAGGATTTTTATCGTTAATTGTGGGAAAATCATCCCACTTACGCTTTGTAGGGAAATAAAAGGAGCTTACGATGAGTACCGATCTGAAGTTTTCCGTAGTGACTACGGTTATCGTACTGAGTCTGATTGTTGCCGGGGCGTTAACCGCCGTACTGCACTGATTTAATAAGGGCCGCAAAAAGCGGCCCTTAATACAGGTCAAAACATCACTGAAAATCAGCCTGCCAGGTTTTGCGCAACAAAGTTCCAGTTAACCAGCGCCCAGAAGTGGTCCAGATAAACCGGGCGCGCGTTGCGGTAGTCGATGTAGTAAGCGTGTTCCCAGACGTCCACTGTCAACAGCGGTTTCGCCCCCGTTGTGAGCGGAGTTTCTGCGTTAGAAGTCGAGACGATAGCCAGGCTGCCGTCGCTGTTCTTCACAAGCCAGGTCCAGCCGGAGCCGAAGTTTTTGATGGCCGCTTCGGTGAACTGTTTTTTAAATGCTTCCACGCTGCCAAACGCGTTATTGATGGCGGCCAACACTTCTCCGCCAGGTTCTCCCCCGGCGTTTGGTGCCAGGCAGTGCCAGTAGAACGTATGGTTCCAGACCTGAGCGGCATTATTGAAAATACCGCCGTCAGACTCTTGCACGATCTCTTCCAGCGATTTCCCTTCAAACGGGCTACCTTTGACGAGGTTGTTCAGGTTATTGACGTAGGTCTGATGATGCTTGCCGTAATGGTACTCGAGGGTTTCGGCTGAGATATGCGGGGCCAGCGCATCTTTGGCATAGGGCAGGGCGGGTAGTTCGAACGACATTGCTTCACTCCTTGTTATTTTGCTTCACAATATAACTACATTTTGTGTGGGTATAAGGTTAGCAAATTACGGGAGTGCGAAAAAGCGGAATGAAACAACAAAATAAAACAGCCCGTTGCCGGGCTGTTAACGTTTAAATCAGTTTGATGCGGATAAGATTAACGAATGGTTTTTGGCGTCATGACCCGGCGGGCACCCACATAATGGCGCTGCCAGTAATCTTCGCTCAAAGAAGTAATTTGGATATCGCGGCCGCTGCGAGGAGACTGAATAAATTTACCGTTGCCGACGTAAACGCCAACGTGGTCAGCCGTGCCGCGGCCCTGAGTACGGAAGAAGACCAGGTCGCCGCTTTCCAGTTCGCCGCGGTCAACGGAAGAGGCATCACGCAGGTGATACATTTCGTTGGCGGTGCGTGGAATACGGATGTTCACCAAATCTTTATAAGCGTAATAAATTAGCCCGCTGCAGTCGAAGCCCGTGCGGGGAGAAGTGCCACCCCAGCGGTATGGTTTGCCAATTTGCCCCATCAGCTTGTTCATGGCCGTTTTTTGCGCTTTCTGCACTCTCACCTTATGCGCCTGAGCGATGGTCAGATTCTTTTCAGACTTCACCTTCACGCACTGCTTTTTATGCCCTTTACGATGGGTGCATTTTTCAGTGTAGGCAAGGGTGGCTGCGGCTGGCTGTACGGCTATTTTCTGAGAGGTTTTTTTGCTGCTGGTTTTAGCGAGGGTGGTGCTTTTGCCTGAGGCGCTGCGTTTTGCAACTTTGGCTTTTACCGGTGATGCGTCTTTTTTACCGGACTTCTTTGTGGAGGCTGTGCTGCTTTTTTGTTTGGCCTTTGTTTTCTCTTTGCCCTTGTTGCTTTTACCGGAAGTTGTTTTCGCCGTGTGGCTTTTCTGTGCAACAGGGTGGCGGACGTGCTCGGACGCCTGCGTCAAAGGTGTATAGGGCAAAGCAAATAGCAGAGCACATAGCGTGATAGAGATTTTATTTATCCGCGCCACTCGTCAATCCCCTGATAAATGAAGGCAAGATGCTAACCATCATGCCTGCGTATGATTTTTGCGAAACCCGACGATTCTAATGCATAAAAGCCGATAATGTTAATAGGCAAATACTATTTAACGGTCAAAAGTGGAAGCTATAGCTAGAAAATTAATCATTACCGGGCGTTATCGGCTGTTTTATTGATCGCGGATGAGGCAAATTGCTCATTTTCGAGCACCGTAAAAGTGTTATTCTTAAAGCATGTTTGCATGCCCCGGCAGTTCAGAAAAACCCTGCTAAAAATGGTGTTTTCTGGCCGGGGTGCAACTGGCTACAATGACAGGCTATTGCCGTATCAAGGTTTGAGGAAGCAAGACAATGAGCACTATTGAAAAAATTCAACGCCAGATCGCTGAGAACCCAATTCTTCTGTATATGAAAGGCTCCCCGAAGCTGCCGAGCTGCGGCTTCTCCGCTCAGGCCGTTCAGGCACTGTCTGCCTGCGGCGAGCGCTTCGCCTACGTGGATATTCTGCAGAACCCGGACATCCGCGCCGAGCTGCCTAAATACGCTAACTGGCCAACGTTCCCACAGCTGTGGGTGGACGGTGAGCTGGTCGGCGGCTGCGACATCATCATCGAGATGTACCAGCGCGGCGAATTGCAGGCGCTGATCAAAGAAACCGCAGAAAAACATAAATCTGAAGAGCCAGGCGCAGAGTAATCTCGTCAGGCACTAAAAAGCGGCCCGGAGGCTAAGGCCGATCGTTTAAGGATTGGTTGACCGATCCGGTGGCTGGTGTAAAAAGGGTTCATGTTCATCATGGACCCTTTTTAAATGGAACTTTTACACGCTCTCGGCATTATCAATCTTACTGCACCCGACGAGGTTCAGAGCCTCGCTGACCTGCCTTCCCCCGACCTCATCCAGCAGGCTTTTACCTTCACTGATACCGTCACCCTGCGCAAGCGGAAACTCCCTCTTGAGTCCATGGTCTGGCTGGTTATCGATATGGCCATCTTCAACAATAAACCCATGAGTCATATCATTAATCTGATGGATATTGTTGACCGTACCGGACGTTCCTTCACCGCACCCGCAGAAAAACATTGGGTGAGGATGCCATCCGGGCGCTGTTTGATATCACTCAGTGACACTGGTATGAAGAAGCAATACATCCTCTCTGGCACGGGCTGACACTCAATGCCGTCGACGGCGTGGTCTGGCATACGCAGGACACGCCTGAATATGCAGAGGCTTTCGGCAAGGCTTCCAACCAGCATGGTGATCGCGGATATCCGCAGGTTCGCATGGTCTGTCTGATGGAGCTCAGCAGTCACCTGCTGCGCGCGAGTGTGTCAGGCCGCTATGACATAAACGAAATGCGCCTGGCGGCGCAACTGGCAGAAAGCGCTCCGG
>Ga0209281_1000712_pt1 | contig 33445 bp, 30 predicted proteins | sample MedtruBG_FD_187514 | JGI IMG/M metagenome (GOLD analysis project Ga0209281, IMG submission 187514) | Root nodule microbial communities of legume samples collected from California, USA - Medicago truncatula BG (SPAdes) (version 2) | ecosystem: Host-associated > Plants > Roots > Nodule | place... | reverse complement strand
CGCATCGGACTCGGCTCTGTTCTCGGTTATCTCGCCGCCGGGATTGCCATCGGCCCCTTCGGGCTTCGGTTGCTCCAGGAGCCGTCATCCATTCTTCACGTCGCCGAATTGGGCGTGGTGATGTTCCTCTTCATCATCGGACTGGAGATGCGGCCCTCGCGCCTCTGGGGGCTTCGCCGCGAGATTTTCGGGCTCGGCATCGTACAGGTCGCCCTTTGCGCGCTGCTTCTGACGGGCGTCGGCGTTCTGACCGGCTTTCCGGTAGCCCCCTCCTTCGTCGCCGGCGCCGGCTTCGTGCTCACCTCGACTGCGATCGTCATGCAGTTGCTGGAGGAACGCCGGGAGATGGCGGCGCCGAAGGGGCAGCGCATCGTGTCGATTCTCCTCGTGGAGGATATGGCCATCGTGCCCTTGCTTGCGCTGGTCGCCTTCCTCGCACCGATCGTGCCCGGAAGCGTTGCCGCGTCCGGGGCGATCGACTGGCTTTCGATCGCGATCGGGCTTGTTACGATTGCAGGCCTCGTCCTCGCCGGGCGTTATCTGCTCAATCCGCTTTTCGGCCTCATTGCAGGCGTCGAAGCCAGGGAGGTGATGACGGCGGCAGCACTGATGGTCGTGCTCGGGTCGGCCTATGTCATGCAGCTCGGCGGTCTCTCCATGGCGATGGGCGCCTTCCTCGCCGGTGTCCTGCTGTCGGAGTCGACGTTCAGGCATCAGCTCGAGGCCGATGTCGAACCGTTCCGGGGCATTCTGCTCGGCCTTTTCTTTCTTGCGGTCGGGATGTCGCTCGATCTCGGCGTCATCGCCCGGAACTGGGCGATGATCCTGTTCTACGTGGCCGCCTACATGGTCGTGAAAGCCATCGTCATCTACCTTGTGGCGCGGCTCTTCAGGGCGTCCAACTGGGAGGCGATCGAGCGTGCGGTTTTCATGGCGCAGGGCGGCGAGTTCGCCTTCGTGCTCTATGCCGCGGCCCTCGGCACCGGCATCATCAGCAGCGAAGAGAACGCCATTCTGACGGCGATCATCATCGTATCGATGATGGTGACGCCGCTGCTGATCGCGGCGCTGCGTCTCGTGGAAAGGAACATTCCGCTCTCGACGGACGGCGTGGAGCGGCCCGAGAACCTCAGCGGCAATGTCCTGATCATCGGTTTCGGCCGTGTCGGCCAGATCGTGAGTCAGGTCCTTCTGACACGAGGTCACGTCATCTCCATCATCGATACCGACGTGGAGATGATCAACACCGCGCGCGAATTCGATTTCAAGGTCTATTACGGTGATGGCAAGCGCCTCGACATCCTCCATGCGGCGGGCGCCGAGCGCGCCAGTGCGATCGTGGTCTGCGTGGACAAGGCGGACGACGCCACGAAAATCGTCGAGCTCATCAAGGCGGAGTTCCCTCTCATCCCGGTTCTCGCGCGTGCCTCTGACCGGCGGCACGCGCTGGATCTCATCACCGCGGGCGCCGATTTCCACATCCGTGAGACGTTCGAATCCTCGCTGGTTCTCGGGCAGAAAGCACTGGAGGCGTTGGGAGCGGATCTGCCGGAGGTCGCCGAAATCATCGAGAAGGTTCGGCAGCGGGACGAGAAGCGGCTCGAGCTCGAATTGGTCGGCGGCCTCTATGCCGGGCGGCCGCTCTTCAGCGGCAAATTGGAGCCGGTGGAGGCCGTGCCGCCCGGCGGTTCGGCGTGAACGAAGCAGAGGCAGCGTCGAAGCCGCGATCCTCATTCCTGTGACCCGCACAGGAATGAGGAAACGAAAGCGGCTACGTTCTACAGCAGGCTCTCGATCATGATCGGAAGTTCATGCACCCGCCTTCCGGTGGCGTGATGAATGGCGTTCGAGACCGCCGCCGACATTCCCACAAGCGCGATTTCACCGAGCCCCTTCACCCCCAGCGGATTGACGATCGTGTCTTCCTCATCGATGAAGTGGGCTTCGATATGCGGCGTATCGAGGTTCACCGGCACGAGATAATCGGCCATGTGCGCATTGATCGGACGCCCGTTGCGCCTGTCGAGCAGCGTTCGCTCCATGATGGCCATGCCGATGCCGCCGATCATGCCGCCGATGCACTGGCTCGTCGCAAGCTTCGGGTTGACGACCCGGCCGACTCCGTAGGCGCCCAGGGCTCGCCTGACCTTGATCGTCTTCACGTCGGGATCGATGGCGACTTCGGCGAAGACCGCGCCGAATGAATGCATCGAATATTTCTGTCCGGTTTCGGCGTCACGGGCGGCAGTCCCCTCCCCGACGAGCGGGCTCTCCCCGCCATAGGACACGAGGTCAGCATAGGTGACGCCTCGATCGGACCGGCCTTTCACGAACAGCATGCCATCGCGCCATTCCAGCGCTTCCGGCGATTGCCCGGCGAGCCCCGCATTGCCGCCGCCTTTTGCCGCAAGCACGGCCGCCTTCGCCTGAAGATCGAGGCATGCGGCTCTGATCGCGGAGCCGACAGAAGCCATGGTCATCGACCCGCCATGGGGCGGCGTCGCCGGAAAATCGGAGCGGCCAAGAGAAAACCGGATTCTCTCGACGGGAATTCCCAGATATTCCGCGGCGACCTGCGACATCGAGGTGTAGGTGCCCGGCCCCATGTCGCTTGCCGCCGCCTCAACCTCCACCGTCCCGTCGGGGAGAAGTCTTACTCGGGCGCTTGCCGGGGCAAACAGGCATGGATAAGAGGCGTTGGCCATTCCATAACCGATCAGAAGGCGCCCGTCCCGCATCGAGCCCGGCTCGGGCGTCCGGCGACTCCAGCCAAAGCGTTCGGCTCCAAGATCGTAGCATTTCAGCATCGATCGGCTGGAGAACGGCACCTGCCGCCCTTCGTCGATCTGCGGCTCGTTGATCCGCCGCAAGTCGATCGGGTCCATCTGAAGCTTATAGGCCAGTTCGTCGACCGCACATTCGAGCGCGTGGATACCGCTCGCCTCGCCGGGGCCCCGCATATAGGTCGGTGTGCTCGCGTCCAGGGGAATGAGGCGATAGCTCGTGCGCACGTTCGGACAGGAATACATGAAGCTCGTCACGGACGTGAGCGCCTCCATGAATTCCTCGTAACGGCTCGTCTCCCCTGCCCCTTCGTGGACGATACCGATGAGCTTGCCGTCGGGCTGCGCCCCCAGGGCGATGCGCTGTAGCGTGTAAGGCCTGTGCCCCGTCGCAAAAAACATCTGTTTGCGGGTGAGCACGAGCTTCACCGGACGGTTGACGTGCCGCGCGGCCAGAGCCGCCAGGGTGACGTGCGGCCAGGTTCTCAGACTGGTACCGAAAGCGCCTCCGATGAAGGGGCAGATCACCTGCACATTCTCCGGCGGAAGCCCGAAGACGGCGGCGATTTCGGCCTGTTCGTTGACCACGAACTGGCTCTTGCTCCAAAGCGTCAGGCGGTCGCCGTCCCAGGCGGCGATGGTCGCGTGCGGCTCCATCGGATTGTGGTTCTCGCGCGCGATGACATATTCCGCCTCGACCTTCACGGCCGCGGTTTCGAGCGCCTTGTCGGCGTCTCCGCGGGCGACATCGGCTTCGGCCCGGGCACCCGGCCGGCGCGCGACCGCCGGGACGACCTGCTCGCCGGCATGGGCATCGACCTGCGGCGGGCGGGCGGAGTAGGTGACCTTGAGCGCGTTGGCCGCATGCTCCGCTTGATCGAGCGTTTCGGCGACGACGATGGCGACCGGTTCTCCGAAGAAGCGTACTTCGGAGCCCTGCAGCACGTGAAGCCGTTCTCCCGCCGGCGGATCGATAGGTCCGCGGTGTTCGTTGTAGGCAAGCCGCTGCGCGTTGAGGTGGCTTATGACAGCCACGACGCCCGGCATTTTCTCAACCGCTGCGCTGTCAATCGATTCTATTCGACCGAGCCCGACAGTACTGCCCACGATGACTGCGTGGGCTTGGCCTTCCTGGTTGAACTCGGCCGCGTATGTGGCCTGGCCAGTGACCTTCAGGCGGCCGTCGATGCGCGACAAGGATTTACCGATAGCCGTCGTCATGCCACATCTCCTGCCATTTCGAGTGCTCGTACGATCGTTGCGGGAAGGAGTTTCACCTTGAATCCGTTGTGGGAGAGAGGACGCGTCTCCTCGGTCGAAACCGCCGCCGCGATCTCGTAGCTGGCGCGAGCGGCGGTTTTTCCCACCAGCGCCTGCTCGACAGCGTTCATGCGCCACGGGCGGGTGCCCACGCCCCCCGCGGCGATGCGGACCTCTTTGATTATTCCGTTCTCCACGTGAAGAGCCGCTGCCGCCGATACGAGCGCAAACTCGTAGGAGGATCGGTCCCGGACCTTCAAATAGCGCGCCTTTCTCGCATAGGGACCGTTTGGAATGTGGACCTCCACGATGAGTTCGCCTGGTTCCAGCGTGTGCTCGAGATGAGGCGTCGACTCCGGAAGCCGGAAGAGCTCCTCTACCGGAATGGTCGGCTCGCCGCGCGGCCCCTTCAAGGAGAGCATCGCTCCCAGGGCGACGAGAGAAACGGCCAGATCGGATGGATGCGTGGCGACGCAGTGCTCGCTGGTGCCGAGAATTGCATGGCCAGCGTTCAAGCCGTCGATTGCCGAGCATCCCGAACCCGGTACGCGCTTGTTGCAAGGCGCGTCCAGCATGCGGAAATAGGGACAGCGGACCCGCTGCAGCAGATTGCCGCCGATCGACGCCACATTGCGGAGCTGCGGCGATGCACCCTCGGTCAACGTCTCCGGGATGAGCGGCTGCAATCTGCGCACATCCTGATTGGCGGCGACCTCGGACATGCGGGCCAGCGCGCCGATGACGATCGCTTCATCCGTGGCCCGGATGTAATTCAGCGGCAGGCGATTGATGTCCACGATCTTTTCCGGCGTCTCCACCTCCTCTCGCATCAAGTCGACGAGGGTCGTCCCGCCGGCAAGATATCTGGCTCCGGCAGCGCCTGCGGCGATCGCTTCGGACTCGCTGGCCGCCCGTTGAAATTCGAAGGGTCTCATGTGCGATCCTCCTTGGCAGCCTGGGCGACGGCCGCAACGATCCCGGGATAGGCACCGCAGCGACAGATGTTGCCGCTCATCCAGTAGCTGATCTCCTCGGCCGAGGATGCATGACCCTCGCTGATGCAGCCGAGCCCCGACATGATCTGTCCCGATGTGCAATAGCCGCATTGAAAGGCGTCATGCTCGATGAAGGCCACCTGCAGCGGATGCAGCGCCTCTCCTTCTGCGACACCCTCGATGGTCGTGATCTTCGCGCCGTCATACATGACGGCGAGCGCCAGGCACGCATTGACGCGCTGGCCGTCTATCAGCACCGTGCAGGCCCCGCACGCACCCTGGTTGCACCCTTTTTTGGTGCCGGTCAGAGAGAGCCTCTCCCTCAGCATATCCAGAACAGACAAGCGGGGATCGACAACCAGCTGATGGACTCGACCATTCACGGTCACTTCCAACGGCAGCGTGTGCGTGGGAGGCGCGGGCGTTGCGGTTGAATCCGCTGCTGCCTCGGCCGGGAGCGGCAGCGCGGCAAATGCCACGGCCCCGGCGGTTGCCTGAAGCGCTTCTCGGCGTGACATGGTAAGACCAGGCGGATGCAATTCTGCTGTTTCGTCAGTCATGAAAGGTCCCCTTCGGCTCAGTAATGGCGAGAGAGAATAGGACGTGCGCCGCGAGTTCACTGTTCCGGTCTTTCGGAATTGTTCGGATGTTGCTGTGACGATCAAGAACTGCGGCGAGAGTCAGCCATCAGCCATCAAACAAGCTGCCGCAAACACAGGCATTGCTGAAGCATTCCGCCGATGAGACCGGTGCAAGATGTCAGAGCCGACGGCGAAACTCGGTCGGTGTGATCCCCACCGCTTTCCGAAAGCTAGCGGCAAAAGCGGATTGTGTTTCATAGCCCACGGCCAGAGCGATATCGTTGACGCGCAGCTTCATATCTCTCAGCAGCGTCTTGGCGTAGGCGATGCGCTGACGAGTCAACCATCCGTATGGCGTCTGTCCGGTGGCCATACGGAAGGCCGTACAGAAGTGGAACCGGCTCAAGTTTACCAGGTCCGCCAGTTCCTGAATCCGGATATCCTCCGCCATATTTTCGCGCATATAGCCGGTGACACGCTTGACCTGCCAACCCGAAAGACCACGCTGCGGTCCAGGCGAGATAGGCATTGAACTTGCGGAATGAGCCCTGAGGAGCTGAAGACAGACAAGGTCGAGGAGCTGATCGATGTACAAGTGGGAGATCGCGTCTCCCGAATTTATCTCGTCATTGATCAAAGCCATGATGGTGAACAGTTTGGGATCGCTGAAGTTGACCCGGTCAAGCAGCTCGGGCTCCCGGCCATTTCCCACCTGATCCGCGCTGGCTAGAAGGCGCTTGTGGCCCAGGAAAATGTTCGAGACCTCGACATGGCCGTCGGCACGCCAAAAGCCACCGTGGCCTCTTGGTGCCAACGTGATCGTCCCCATCGCCGCGGGAGCGGAAATCGTTTGACCGCCGACCTTCACCGAGGCCATGCCCTGCCCGGAGTATTTCGCAGAAAGCACATGGTCCTTCAGCGGCGGCAACTCATACTCGAACGGTTTGTTCCACCACCGGCCGACCAGTCGCGTATCATCCGAAAACACCTCTGCAACAAGGGGTGGCGATAAGCCCCGCTGCAAACGACGGATGTGGGCCGTCGTATCCGCAAGCGCTTTCCCGCCCATGGCTGTCCCCTCTTCTCAATCTGCAGCTAACCCAAGCTTCGCGGATGCTAGCATGCTCGAATATTTGCAAAATATACAGTTTGGTGAAGTGACGGCTCGTGTGGGCGGTAGCGTGTACTTGCACGAGGTCGGATAACGGCTCAGCGTGACACCACTTTGCACATAAGCGCACATCACCACTTTGCCGCAGTCCAACTGCCGCGTCGAGATGCCGTGATCTCTCAAAGTAAGAGTGCCCTGCCCCTCTCTCCGAATTTTGCACGCGGTGGTGACCCCGGCGCCTTACCGATCCCTCACAGGCTTGCTTTGCACCGGCAGCGTCACGACGAAGCAGGCACCGCCGTCCGGCGGAGATTCGTAGCTGACGGCGCCGCCGTGACGTTCGGCAATCTGGCGCACCAGCGCCAGTCCCAAACCCCAGCCGCCCGCGGCCTCGCTACGTCCCGACGGGCGGTAGAAAGGCTCGAAAACGCGATGCCTCTCGCTATCCGCTATGCCGGGCCCGTGATCGCGGACCCTAAGGATCGCAGCATCGTCTGCCTGCGCGACAGCGGCTGTGACAGGTGGACCGCCGTGGTGCAGTGCGTTCTGCAGGAGGTTGCGCACGAGCCTGCGAAGCAGGCGAGCATCGCATGCGACGATCGCAGGCATTCCGAAAACCTCTACATCGTTGCGCGCGCCCTCTTCCGATACGAGAGCCAGAAGGTCGACGGACTCCAGCGCATCGAGCTTCTCGACGTGGTCCAGCCTGCTTGCCAGCAGGATCTCCTCGATCAGCGTGTCCAGTTCGGAAAGGTTGCGGATGATTTCCTGCTTGCGATCGTCGTTCGGCGCCTGCTCGTAGAGGTCGATCGCCATGCGCAGGCGCGCAAGCGGCGAGCGCAATTCATGGCTGGCATTGGCGAGCAAGGCCCGGTGCGACTTGATCAGCCGCTCGACCTGGTCGGCGGCCCTGTTGAAGCTCTTGGCCACCGCCGCCACCTCGTCGCTGCCGTCCTCCGGCACGCGAACCACGAAATCGCCCTTGCCCCAGGCATCCACGCCCACGCGCAGCCGCTCCAGCCGGCGGGTCAGGTGACGGACCACCGGATAGGCGGCCAGCCCGATGACACCGGCGATCAAAGCCAGGTAGGCGAGCGGATTGCGGCCGGACGGACGCAAGGGCCGCTCCATGCGCGCAGCCACGGTACGGCCGTCGGGCAGTTCGGTCACCATGGTGTGAAAATTGCCCGGGCCGTGGCGCCAAGGCTGGTCGAGAATGTCGCGCGGAATCGGGCTGCCGCCGCTTGCGATCAGCCTGCCGCGCGGGTCGTATACGGCAATGTCGGCATCGAAAGCGCGTGAAAACCGCTCGATGGTCGCCTCGACGGTCCGGTTGTCCATGTCCGGCGGAATGAGCGCGGCGACGAACCGGGCGCGCTGGCTTTGCCAGCCGGATTCCTCCTCGCCCTGCCCGAGCCATACGAATGCGGCGCTGGCGACGGCAACCGCGGCAAGGCTCGCGAGCAGTGTCAGGTAGATTTTCAGGAACAGCCGGCTGCGCATCGCTCTATCTCGTATCGTCCTGATAGCGGGCGAAGACATAGCCGGCGCCGCGCACGGTAATGATGCGCCTCGGATGCTTGGGATCGCTCTCGATGGCCGCCCTGATGCGCGAAATATGGACGTCGATCGAGCGGTCGAAAGCATCCAGCTCCTCGCCCTTGACTGCATCCATCAACTGTTCGCGCGAGAGCGTGCGGCCGGGATTTTCGGCGAGCGCCACAAGCACATCGAACTGGTAGCTGGTCAGCGTACACTCGCGGCCGTCGATCCTGACGGAGCGGGAACCGGGATCGATCTCGAGCCGTCCGAAGCGAAGGGTCCGCGCAACCGCGGCGCTGCCGTTTCGGCGGCGCAGGATCGCCTTCAGCCGCGCCAGAAGCTCGCGCGGATTGAAGGGCTTGGGCAGATAGTCGTCGGCCCCGAGCTCCAGCCCGACGATGCGGTCCGTCTCCTCGCCTTTAGCCGTGAGCATCAAGACGGGGACGTCCGAGACCGCGCGTATGCGTCGGCAGGTCTCGAAGCCGTCGAAATCCGGCAGCATGACGTCGAGGATGACGACGTCAGGGGTGCGGCGCCCGAGTTCGGCGATGCCCGCCGTGGCGGTCGCCGCGGTATGAACGGTGTAGCCATTTCCGGAGAGATAGTCGGAGAGCATGGCGGACAGGCGCGTGTCGTCGTCAACAATCAAGACCCGTTCCGCCATCCCTGCGCTCCGCTCAATCTTCCGCCCGACTCATATTTACCACCGGCCGTGGCCCCTGCGCTTCTTCAAATGCTCGACGAGCTTGGCGCGCTGCTCCGGCGTCAGCACTTCGGCCGCGTCGAGCAGCGCGGTCGTCATCTTGCGTGAGGCCTCGTCAATGGCTGCGATGCGTTCGCTGCGAAGTTTCTCGGCGGCGGCCCGGTCGATCCCCGGCGCGCCCAGGAGTTCGATAACCTCTTCGCGCGTCTCGCGGAAGTCCCGGAACGTCGGCCTGATCTCGGCGCGGGCATCATCGATGATGTCCCAAAGCTTGTCTTCCTGTTCGGGTGTCGCATCGAGCTCGTCGAGCATGGTGCCGATCCGGTGTTCCATAAAGCCGCCACCTCCCATATGCGCGTGCATCACATGGCCGCCCATGCCGAAGCCGAAATCGTCGCTACGCGCGGCTGCAAATCCGACCGCGCTGACGGCCGCGACGGCTGCGAGGCCGCCGATCGCGGCGTGCCGTCCCCATCCTTTCGAAACGGCTTTGCCGGCGCCCCGGCCCGACAGGTCATTGTCTTCGTTTTCCATTGCCAGTCTCCTTTGCTCCGCAGCACCTGCTGCGATGGAGGAAAGCTAACCGGGCAACGTTTCGACCGTTCTGGGCGAATGTAAAGAAATGTAAAGCCGCGGCGCCGTAGACTGGGGACGCGAGCACGGGCTACAACGATCCGGCACGCTCCGCCGCCGCCTTGGTGACCATTCTCAATCGATCCAGCTCGAGGCACGCATCCGGAAGCGCTCGATGGACGGGCGGCGGCCCGGTTGCGCCGATGACGCCGAGGACCAGGTCCGATATCTCCTGATCCGAAAATCTGTCGCCCATCTTGCGCCGTGCCGCATCGAGGAAGGCCTCGTCGGACCTTTTCAGCCGTAGAGCATGCCTTGGCAGCCCGGCAGCTCTCAGCAGCACGCTCAGCCATTTGCCGTCCCAGGATGGTGCGCTGGCATAAAGCCGGTGTCCGGCCAGCTCACGGATCATTTCTTCGGCGACGAACGCGACAGGGAGCCCCTCCGCGCGAAGCATACCCCTCGATATGCCATGAACTTCCTCGGCTTCGGCGGACCAGTCGGTCCAATCCGGAGCCGGCCGTATCAGATAGGAACGCGAGCGGCCGTCCTGGAAGACCCAGGCGACCTCTATGGGGAAGCTTTTCTTGTTCAGAGAGGACGCTTCGAAGTCCAGGAATACGATCATTCGCGGCCACGTTCCTCCAATGTACCAACGTAATCTAGGTCAGTCCCGCTCGATCGACATGTCCAAGGCGACCTCACGCGATATGTCGGAATGCCGCGCGGGCCACCAGCAGCTCCAGTGGAATGGCGCCACACTTGTTACTCCCATCATCGGCGTTCCGGTGCCAAACTACTTCAAGCCCGACAGCCAGGCCATGGCGCGATCGGGAACGCGCCTCCAGGAGGCGCCAATGCGTACAGATTGCCAAAGCACACAAACTGGAGGTGCCGAGCCATGACGAAACCAATGCACACGCCACCCGTCGTCCCGCCGCAGGCCTGGGAGGCTGCGCGCGAGCAGCTGCTCGTCAAGGAAAAGGCCCTGACGCGGGCGCGCGACGCGCTGGCCGCCGAGCGCCGGCAGATGCCATGGATGGCTGTAGAGAAGGAATATGCGTTCGAAGGCCCGGAGGGCCGTGTCAGCCTCGTCGACTTGTTCGAGGGTCGGCGACAGCTGATCGTCTACCGCGCCTTCTTCGAACCGGGCGTTTTCGGCTGGCCCGATCACGCCTGCAGAGGCTGCTCCATGGTGGCCGATCAGGTGGCGCACCTTGCCCACCTGAACGCCCGTGACACAACCCTCGTCTTCGTCTCGCGGGCACCCCAGGCGGACATCGCCCGGCTGAAGGCGCGCATGGGATGGCAGATCCCGTGGTTTACCGTGACGGACAGCTTCGACGCGGATTTCGGGGTGGACGAGTGGCACGGCACGAACGTGTTCTATCGCGACGGCGACCGCGTTTTCCGTACCTATTTCATCAACAATCGCGGCGACGAGCAGATGGGCAGCACGTGGAATTACCTCGACATCACGCCGCTCGGCCGGCAGGAAGTCTGGGAGGATTCGCCCGAAGGCTATCCGCAGACCCCGACCTACAAATGGTGGAACTGGCACGACAGCTACGTCAAAGACGCCGAGCCGGACAAGAAGTGGGTCGAAGTGTCGGACGCCGGAGAGGCGGCGTTCCGGAACCAGGACTAGCGAGGCCTTAAGGAACATGCCCTCGGAAGGGAGGCCCGCCCCGAGGGCAAGGGCGGGCCCGGTCGATCGCTTAAAAATCCATGCCGCCGCCGGCCGGAAGCGCCGGTGCGGCTTCCTTCTTGGGCTTTTCGGCGATCATGGCTTCGGTCGTGACGAGAAGACCGGCAACCGAAGCTGCGTCCTGAAGCGCGGTGCGGACGACCTTGGCCGGGTCGATGACGCCCATGGCATAGAGATCGCCATATTCGTTGGTCTGGGCATTCCAGCCATAAGAGAACTCCGTCTTCTCGCGCAGCTTGCCGACGATGATCGAGCCCTCGGCTCCGGCGTTTTCCGCAATCTGGCGGACGGGAGCTTCGATAGCGCGGCGCACGAGATCGACCCCGACGCGCTGATCGTGGTTGGCGGTCTTAAGGCCGTCGAGAGCCTTGACCGCCCGCAGCAACGCGACGCCGCCGCCGGGCAGTATCCCTTCCTCGACTGCCGCCCGCGTCGCGTGCAACGCGTCGTCGACGCGGTCCTTCTTTTCCTTCACCTCGACTTCGGTAGAGCCACCTACGCGGATGACTGCGACGCCGCCGGCGAGCTTGGCAAGGCGTTCCTGCAGCTTCTCGCGATCATAGTCAGAGGTCGTCTCCTCGATCTGGGCGCGGATCTGCGCGGTACGGCCCTCGATATCGGCTTTCGAACCCGCACCGTCGATGATGGTGGTGTTCTCCTTCTCGATCGAGACTTTCTTAGCACGGCCCAGCATGTCGAGCGTGACGCTTTCAAGCTTGATGCCGAGGTCTTCCGAAACGACGGTGCCGCCGGTCAGGATGGCGATGTCTTCCAGCATGGCCTTGCGGCGGTCGCCGAAGCCGGGCGCCTTGACGGCAGCAACCTTGAGGCCGCCGCGTAACTTGTTGACGACGAGGGTGGCGAGCGCCTCGCCTTCCACATCCTCGGCGATGATGAGGAGCGGCTTGCCGGACTGGACGACCGCTTCGAGCACCGGCAGCATGGCCTGCAGGTTCGAAAGCTTCTTTTCGTGGATGAGGATATAGGGATCCTCCAGTTCCACGCGCATCTTGTCCTGATTGGTGATGAAATAGGGAGAGAGATAGCCGCGGTCGAACTGCATACCCTCGACGACCTCGAGTTCCGTCTCGGCCGTCTTGGCCTCCTCGACCGTGATCACCCCTTCATTGCCGACCTTCTCCATGGCTTCGGCGAGATAGCGTCCGATTTCGGTGTCGCCATTGGCGGAAATGGTACCGACCTGAGCGATCTCGGAATTCTTGGAGATCTTCCTGGCGTTGTTCTTCAATTCCTTCACGACCGCATCGACTGCGAGATCGATGCCGCGCTTCAAGTCCATCGGGTTCATGCCCGAGGCGACGGCCTTGGCACCTTCCCGGACGATTGCCTGTGCGAGCACCGTAGCGGTCGTCGTTCCGTCCCCGGCAAGGTCGTTGGTCCTGGATGCGACTTCGCGCAGCATCTGCGCGCCCATATTCTCGAACTTGTCCTCGAGTTCGATTTCCTTGGCGACGGAGACGCCATCCTTGGTGATCCGCGGCGCACCGAACGACTTGTCGATAACGACGTTACGGCCCTTCGGACCGAGAGTTACCTTTACGGCATTGGCCAGCACGTCGACACCACGCAGCATGCGCTCGCGTGCGTCGGTCTGGAATTTGACTTCCTTCGCAGCCATTTCTTCACTCCTTGATAGGCAGCTTGTTGACTGTATCTTCGCGTTATCAGGCGGCTATCTTCTCGGCGGCCCGGGCCTCGATGATTCCCATGACATCGCTTTCCTTCATGATCAGGAGATCTTCTCCGTCGATCTTGATCTCGGTGCCGGACCACTTGCCGAACAGGATGCGGTCGCCCACCTTGACGTCGAGCGGCTGGATCTGACCCTTTTCGCCGCGCGCGCCGGGACCTACAGCGAGGACTTCGCCTTCCTGGGGCTTCTCCTTGGCAGTGTCGGGGATGATGATGCCGCCTTTGGTCTTCTCTTCGGACTCGACGCGGCGGACGAGAATACGATCATGAAGCGGTCGAAACGCCATGTTTTCCTCCATGGACAAACATTGATGATCTTGTTCCCCATCCCGGACCGGATGACCAATCCGGACGGGTGCGAAGCCTCGTTCGAGCACTTCGCGCGGGATGATCTGGTTGGGCTAAAAATGGATTTCAAGAGGCCCCGGCAAAAAAATTAGCAGCGCTTCGAGGCGGCTGCTAACAGACTGGAAAGGAACCCGAATTTCGCTGTGACGTTAAGGTCATGCCGGGGCGCCCGCGCAAGATCAGCCGGGAGCCGGCGAATGATATGTAACGGAGATGAAGCATGCGATTTTCATCGGATCTCGAGCGCCAGCTCAACGGTTACGGTCTCACAACCGCGCATATCCTCTACCGCATTCCCGATTTCGAATCCGTCCTGCAGACCTATGTCTGGCAGGATTACGACCTCGCACCTGAATTTCCCCAGATGCGAAAGTTCCTCGATTTCTGGCAGACTAATCTCGACGGGCCGCTCCACTCCGTGCGATTCACCCACAAACGGCTGATCGGCCCGAACGAGTGGCGGCAGGTGGATGGCGAATTCAACATTCACTGAGTTTCGGCGTTAAAGGACGCTTGCGTCTTCCCGCTCCGGCTGCTGCGAGATGGATGATGGCGCTTGTCCTCGCCCTCGTTTCTGTGCTTGTCACAGAGATCCAGCAGCGCCGCGTCTGCGGGGCAGGGAGAGTTCTTTCAGACCAAGGACTTGGTCTGGTTGGATACCTGTGACGAGCACAGGGATGAGGAAATCAAACAGTCGCGGCGGGTATCCCGAATCTCAACAGGCCCTAAGTCGGCTCCGCCAGTAATGCCCAGAATGCCAGTAGCGGCGTGTCGACCGACCGCATTGCGTGCCTGATGCCCGGCTCGTTGTAGAACGAGCCGCCGAGGCCCGGTGAAAACCATTCTCCCTCCCCCTGCCGGAATTCTCCCTTCGACAGAACGAGATAGACCTCCTCAGGCGCGTGCTCATGGTCCGGATAACGCACATGCGGCGCCATCAATGTAACTCCGAGCCAGACGTCCCTGCGCTCTTCGAGACCGCCAGGTCCGACGATCATCGCGTTCGCATGGCCCTCGAGGAAATTCGCGCTCGCGGAACCGTCGCAACCGGTGCGCCGGCGCCATGCGAGAAAGGGCTCGACTGCCCTGAACCGATCGATCAGACGTCGCAGCGGCTCGTGTTCCGTTTCGATGGAGAGCGCCGGCTCAAGGTGGGAACACACCGGCAGGCGGCTTCCGTGGCCCCGCCTTTCCACACCCGGCACCTCGAGCGCAGAAGAAATCTGCAGGATCGAGCGGCGCGATTGCGGAGCCTGCGCGAAATGATCGAACGCTTCAAAGGCACTGTCGATGAACAACTGAAGGGCATCGCTGCGAGGTGACATTGATAGGTCCTTCTAGGAGTGAAAAGGTCTGGGGACCTGCCTGGCGTCAGATATCCTTGAGAAGGCGTAGAGCGTCGTAGATCGCGGCGTGGGTGTTGCGCGCCGCGACCGCATCGCCGATACGGAAGAGCTGGAACTTGCCCTCGGCGTTGCGGACGACCGATTGCGGTTCCCCGGCGATCATTTGGTCGTGCGCGATCTCGCCCAGATTGCTGGAGAAGGGCTTCAGCTCGAAATAGAGTTCATCGAGCGGGATGGTCCCATGATTGACGACCACCTGGTCGAAAGTCCGCTGTTTGGAGATACCCCCGTAGTCGCTGCCGACATGGGCGACCAGTTCATTGCCGCTCTTCTCTACCGCTTCCAGACGGTAGGTGACGGTAAAGGTCACATCGAGCTTCTGCAGGCAACGCATGTAAGGCACGAGGTTCATCGCCATGACCTCCGGCGCGAAGGAGCGGTCGGGCGTCATGATCTCGACCCTGGCGCCGGCAGTGGCGAGAAATTCGGCGGCCTGCAGAGCGGCGTGGTCGCCGGCGTCATCGAAGATCAGAACATTGGTGCCCGGCTTTGCGTCCCCGGAAATGATGTCCCAGGCGGACACGACGAGCTCGTTGCCCCTCGACAGCACCTCCGTATGCGGAAGCCCGCCGGTGGCGATGATGACGACGTCAGGACTTTCCGCCTGAATGGCCTCCGCTTCCGCCCATGTGTTGAAATGGAAGGTGACGCCAAGTTTCTCGCACTGGCTCATGCGCCAATCTATGATGCTGATCATTTCCCGCCGGCGCGGGCTCTGCGCAGTCAGGCGGACCTGGCCGCCCGGATCGCTCGCCGCCTCGAACACAATCACCTCGTGGCCACGCTCCCCCGCCACGCGTGCCGCCTCGAGACCAGCCGGTCCGGTCCCGACGACGACCACTTTCCTGCGACAGTGCGCCTTTGCGATGCTGTGCGGCATCGTCAGCTCCCGTCCGGTCGCAGCATTGTGGATGCAATAGGCGGCGCCCCCCTGATAGATGCGGTCGAGACAGTAGTTCGCACCGACGCAGGGGCGAATGTCTTCCTCCCGCTTCTCGATGATCTTGCGGACGATATGCGGATCGGTCATGTGGGCGCGGGTCATCCCGACCATGTCGACCTTGCCGGACGCAATCGCGTGGCGCGCGGTCGCGACGTCAGGGATTTTCGCCGCATGGAAGGTCGGGAAGTTCGTCGCTGCGCGTATCTCGCCGGCGAAGTCGAGATGCGGCGAATTGGCCATGCCCTGAATAGGAATTACATCCGTCAGTCCGGGATCGGTATCGATATGGCCGCGAATGATGTTCAGGTAGTCGATAAGTCCGCTTTCCTTGAGGCGTTTCGATATCTCAAGGCCCTCCGCCTTGTCCGTCCCCCCGGGAAGGCATTCATCGGCCGTGTATCGCACGCCCAGGATGAACTCGTCTCCGACACGTGCCCGGATCGCCTTCAGGACGTCGAAACAGAAGCGCATGCGGTTGTCGAGCGAGCCGCCGTAGGGACCATCGAGTTCGTTCGTCAATGGCGAGGCGAACTGGTCGATGAGGTGACCGTAGGCCTCGAGTTCGACGCCATCCATTCCGCCGGCCTTCATGCGCTCCGCCGCATCGGCAAAATCCTTGATGATCCTGTCGATATCCCAGTCTTCGATCTTCTTGGGGAAGGCGCGATGCGCCGCTTCGCGGTGATGCGAGGGAGCGACGACCGGAAGCCAGTCTCCCTTGTCCCACCGCGTGCGCCGGCCGAGATGGGTGAGCTGGATCATGATCGCCGCCCCCTCCTCGTGCACGGCGTCGGTCATCTCCCTGATCCACGGCACGATCTCGTCCCTGTAGGCGAGCAGATTGTTGAAGACCGGCGGGCTGTCCTTCGAGACGGCCGCCGAACCGGCGGTCATCGTCATCGCCACGCCGCCCCGCGCGCGCTCCACCGTATAGGCGCGATAGCGCTCCTTTGGCATGCCGTCCTCCGGATAGGCCGGCTCGTGTGCCGTCACGATGATGCGGTTACGCAGCGTCAGGTGCTTCAGCTGGTACGGTTGAAGGAGGGGGTCGTTCGGCATCTGCGGGTCTCCGGCTTGGTCTGTCGGCAGCCTATGTGAAAATGTACATATGTGTCAACAAATCAGGCATTGCAGTCGGGGACGGAGACACTGATGTACATTTTTCTTGCGGGGTATCCTTCGATCTGTTAAACAGTAACGATGGAGCAGATCACGAGCGACAGCGGCTGGCGCGGTTCCCCGGATGTCTGGCTTGGAGCGGCCTACGAATCCCTGCTCGATGCCGGCATCGATGCGGTGAAGATCCAGCCGCTCGCGAAGAAGCTGAATCTGTCGCGGACGAGCTTCTACTGGTTTTTCAAGGACCGCGAGGAACTGCTCGACAGGCTCGTCTCGCGCTGGCGCGAAAAGAATACCGGCAATCTGGTAAGACAATCCGAGGCCTATGCTGAGACGATTGCCGAAGCGATGCTCAACGTCTTCGACTGCTGGCTTGATGGCAGCCTGTTCGATTCGCAGTTCGAGTTCGCGGTGCGAAGCTGGGCTCTGCAGTCGCCTGAAATTCTTGCGGAAGTCCAGAGCGCCGATCAGCAGCGACTCGACGCGCTCACGCGCATGTTCCTGCGGTTCGGGCATGACGAGGCGCGGGCCGATGTACGTGCGCGCACGATCTATCTCGTGCAGATCGGCTATATCTCGATGCAGACGAAGGAAGACGTATCCGTGCGGATGAAGCGCATCCCGGAATATGTGGAGATCTTCACCGGACAAGTCCCGGAGCAGAGAGAGCTTGACCGCTTCTTCGCCCGGCATGGCTACTCCGGATAGCGACAAAGGAGGATAAGGAACGAGCGAGGCAGGAGCGGGTATACGCGGCACCCTGCTCTTCCGATAAGACGCCGCAAAAAGAAGAGGGAACAATGTAATGAAAAAGCTGCTTGCGTCGACATGTCTGATGCTTGGTCTCATCGCAGGAGCATCGACGTCGAGTGCCGCCGAGTGCGGGACCGTCACCATTGCCAGCATGAACTGGCAGAGTGCGGAGGTCCTCTCCAACCTCGACAAGTTCATTCTCAATGAAGGCTACGGCTGCAGTGCCGAGATCACGATCGGCGACACCGTGCCGACGATCACCTCCATGGCCGAGAAGGGCCAACCCGATATCGCGCCGGAAGCATGGATCGACCTCCTGCCCGATGTCGTCAAGAAAGGCCAGGACGACGGTCGTATCATCACAGTCGGCTCCCCGCTGCCTGACGGCGGCGTACAGGGGTGGTGGATCCCGCAATACCTCGCCGACGCACACCCGGACATCAAGACGATCGGCGACGCGCTGAAGCACCCCGAGCTCTTTCCTGCCTCCGAGGACCCCAGCAAGGGCGCGATCCTGAACGGGCCACAGGGCTGGGGCGGAACGGTGGTGACGACGCAGCTTTTTAGCGCCTTCGACGGCGAGAAGGCCGGCTTCACCCTGGTCGACACCGGCTCCGCGGCCGGCCTGGACGGCGCCATCGCCAAGGCCTATGAACGCAAGGAGGGTCTTCTTACCTATTACTGGTCTCCTACCGCCCTCCTCGGTAAATACAAGATGGTCAAGCTGGACCCCGGCGTGCCCCATGACGCGGCCGAATGGAAACGCTGCAACACCGTAGCGGATTGCCCCGACCCCAAGCCGAATGCATGGCCGGTCGACACGATCGTGACGCTGGTTGCCAAGCCCTTCTCCGAGCGGGTCGGCCCCGAGGTCATGGACTATCTGACCAAGCGCTCCTGGAGCAACGAGACCGTCAGCCAACTCATGGCCTGGATGACCGACAATCAGGCCAGTGGTGAAGAAGGTGCGAAGCGCTTCCTCGAAGAGAACGAGGACATGTGGTCGAAGTGGGTCTCGCCTGAAGCCGCCGAGAAGATCAAAGCGGCGCTCTGACGGCCTTTCTCCGTGCGGCGTGCAAGATGCACGCCGCATCCACTGCCAAGGCAAGGAAATCAGTGGGCGGAACAAGTCGGGCGGGCTGTCCATTTGATGTTCATGAAGAACATCATTCTTGTCGCAGCCGCCCTGTCATTGGGCCTCCATTCCACCGCCAGTGCTGAAGACCTTCAGCCGGAAGCGATCAACAATGCTCCGATTGCCTCGATCGCGCCGGAACGGCCACCGAAGGAACCGCCTCACCCGGATCCGGCCATCGTCCACCTCCAGATTCTTCTGGATCGCGCGGGATCCTCTCCCGGGGTGATCGACGGCTACTACGGCGAGAATGTCACCAAGGCCGTTGCGGGATACGAGGCAATGCAGCGTCTTCCTGTCGATGGAAAGCTGGACCCTGAGGTCTTCAGCCGGCTTCCGCAGGACCAGCCTGTCATCCAGTCCTATGCCATCACGGAAGAGGACGCCAAGGATCTCGTCGACGAGATTCCCGACGACTATTCCAAGCAGGCCAAGATGGATCACCTGGGTTATACGAGCGTCGAGGAGAGATTGTCCGAGCGGTTTCACATGGACCTCGACCTGTTGAAGGCGCTGAATCCAGGTTCGTCGTTTGCCGTCGGTGAGACAGTTTGGGTTGCAAAGCCCGGCGCCGCAAAGGAAGGCGAGGTCAAAAGGATAGAAGTGCGCAAGCGAGCCGGGCAAGTTCTGGCATTCGCCGAAGATGGTTCGCCGCTCGCTGCGTATCCTGCCTCCATCGGCAGCGAAGGGTCCCCCTCCCCCACGGGCACCCACAAGGTCAAGGGGGTCGCGCGAATGCCCCCTTACGAATACGACCCCGACGTCAACTTCAAGCAGGGCGACAACGACGAGGCCCTGACGCTTCCCAAAGGCCCCAATAACCCGGTGGGAACCGTCTGGATCGATCTGACGGAGCCCACCTATGGAATCCATGGCACGCCCGAACCGTCCTTGATCGATAAAGCTCAGTCACACGGGTGCGTTCGCCTGACGAACTGGGACGCGGAGGAACTTGCGGCGATGGTCAAGCCAGGGGTGGTCGCCGAGTTCATCGACTGAACGTCGCATCCTCCGATGACTCGAGACCCGATCGAAACAGCTTAGGAGCCGGATCTCGCACCGTTGTTCAAGAGCTTTCACCCCGCCGGGTGAGTAGCGCTTACGGTCGCGCCACCCTCCCTCGGGTATTGCCCCCGCTACGCAACCGAACGCTCATCTGCTGAGCGACGTCCGGCTCCATTCCGCTGGTAATAAAGACAGTACCAAGCCGGCTGTTCGTCCGCTCGACCGTTCCATTGTCGAGTGCGGAACGTTACATCGGGGTCGGACTTGGACCGCGTCGTGAAGCGCGCTTCCCGGGTTCTTGACCGCTTCGGACACCGAAACGGCGCGCTAAAGACCTACGCCGAAATTCGGTTTGACTACCATGGCGGCTATGGCGGCCCCTACTTCGCTTCCTCGGGTATCGGTTCTCGTTGAATCTCCAAAGCTCCGGTTTCATCTTTGGCGATGCTGATTTGGTAAAGCAGCTTTGCGTCAATCTTCTTACCAACGCTACTCGCCACACTCCTTGCGGGCCGGCGGTCGAACTCACACTTTCCAGCGACGCGGAATGGGTGAAGTTGATCGTTTGTGCCAATGGCCTCGGCATCCCGGCTGCCGAGCGGACGAAGGTTTTCGGGCGTTTCTACCGCCTCGACAAGACGCTCGGTTCACCCGGAACCGAGTTGGGGCTGAGTCTGGTGAGAGCCGTCGCGGATTTGCACGGTGGTCAAATTTTTCTGTCCGACAACCGTACAGGCCTCGTATGCACCGTGAGCTTTCCGGTCGCAGTCGGATCGTCCGCTTTCGGCGCCTGACCCACTTCTTTCGTCACTGATAACCGTCCCGAATTTGATCCGTATACCGGTGGACCCGAGTCTTGGTCCGCTGGCGGTTTTCGAAAGAGCCGCGGAGTTTGAATATTTGTAAAGTTGCTGAGCAGTTGGCTCAAAGTGAGCTTGCTAAACCCATGATCAGGACACGGAGAAGGAACCCTGCCAGACCGTTTCCAAATGCCGTCCACCCAAGAGCTGACCTCCTTGGGTAGACGGTGACTGGACTCCACCCCCCTCACCTAATCTGACTTCATACCTAAGATGGCGCGAACAAGTGTCCGCATCTCGGGCAATCGCACCTCTCGAGCACGTGCAGGAAAGGGGTTGACGGTTTTCCGTGCGGAAGTGCGCAGCGTCAAAGCGTGAGAGCGTCCGGCCGACGTTTGGCGGCCAATGCTACCGCCAGGAAGGCCCCCATACCGACCGCGCCGAGGCAGGCATTGGCCAACAAGGCGACATCCGTGCCGAAGCGTTCCATCAGGACGGAGAAGACAAAGGGTGCCATCGCGCCTGCCGCCAGCCGTGCGGCGGCCATTCTTCCCGTAATCGCACCATAGCCGACCGATCCGAACAGCCAGAGCGGAAGCGATCCCTGCGCAATGCTGTTGACGCCGGAGCCGAGACCCAGACAGATCGCGAAGACCACGGCGCCTGGCAACCAGGTTCCGGAAAGACCGAGGACGACGACACTCGCCACGATGAGCGTGGCCGACAGGGTCGCGAGCATGGGGGGCAGCAAGTTTGCGCCGAATGTCATGTTGATGAGCCTGCTCAGAACCTGTGAAGGTCCGAAGAGCGAGCCGATCATCACGGCTGCCGCCCCGAAGCCGATCGCTCCCAGCATCGGAACCATATGCGTCAGTATCGCGGAAAGTGTGAACCCCTGTAAGGCAAAGGCCAACGAGACAAGAAGCATGCCGCGCCGCCTTGCCTGTACGGGAAGCGCGCCGGCAATCGCTTCCCGGTTCAGGCCGGAAGATTCGATCGCTGCAGGCGTCCGGCTTCGCATGATCCAGCGATGCAGCGGGAGACAGACAAGCAGGTTCAACAGCGCATAAGCGATGTAGATTTCGCGCCACGAGAGAAACTCTCCAAGGCTCGCGGCAATCGGCCAGAAGATCGTCGAAGCGAAGCCCCCGATCAACGTCAGATAGGTGATGCTGCGTGAAGCCGCCTTGGGACGGATTTCCACAAGTGCCGCAAAGGCAGCCTGATATTGCACCATGCTGGAGGCCACTTCCAGGAGGACTATGGCGATGGCGAACACAGCCGTCGAGGGAGACCAGGCGCATAGCAAAAGAGCCAGAGCGGAGACGGCCGAGCCGAAAGTCATGATCGTCGCCGCGCCGAACCGGTCCATCCATCCTCCAACGAGAGGAGCCGATAGGCCGCCCACCAGCAGCGAAGCGGAAAACACGCCGAACACTTGCTCGACGGTCAGGCCGAGGTCGCGTGCCATTGCGGGCGCAAGGATGCTGAAGCTGTAGTAGAGCGTGCCATAGCCGATGATCTGGGTGAGACCGAGTGCGGCGACGATGCCCGCGGGGACCCCGGACTTCATATCAGCCGTTCCCGCCTTCGGCCGGCGTGGAGGATGCCACGCGACACGGGTTTTGCTCGTTCAGTGATGCACGTACGCTGGCGTGTCCGACACAACAGTCCTCCATCAGGAACTTCACAAGATCGGCAAGGGCGTCGTAGCTGGCACTGTAGACGATCGAGCGCGATTCGCGCCTCTGCGTGATTAATCCGGTCCGCTCCAGCTCCTTCAGGTGGAAGGAGACGTTCGAGGGTGAGACGCCCATCTTTTCTGCTATCGCACCCGCAGCCATGCCGACCGGTCCCGCGACGACGAGTGTTCTCACAATTCCCAGGCGCGTCTCCTGCGACAGGGCGGCGAAGGACGATCGGGCTTGTCGCTCTTCCATATTTCAATCTTCCTACAATAATCAAATTAATGCGTAGCCGACCTGACGCAGATCGACAAGCCCGAAGTGAGATCACGCTTCCTGACCTTCAAATCCTTGATCCGCGCAAGCCATGGAACGATCGGCCTGCCGATTTGTTTTCACACATCTGGTTCGGAGATAAAGGAGATTACAATGAGGGTACTCGCCACGATCTTTACAGCAATTTCGATTGTGGGCCTCGCATCCGGTTCAGCCACGGCCGCCTGCAAAGATGGGACTTCGACGGACACCACCGCTTCCATCAATGCTGAAAAGCCGGGGATAGCCAAGGACGGAACCAAGGCCCCGCTGGAGACCGAGAACAATGCTGCTAGCAAGGACGGTCAGACGATGCCTCTGGCAAACCAACAAGGCGGAGGAGACAAGAACCTCGCTACGTCGCAGCAGGACGCCGAAGCTCAGCAGTCAGGCGAGCAGGCAGCCGCCGCGAAGTCTGACGATTGCGTTGTCGAATGAAACAACGGCCATCCGAGCCGGGCTGGCTGACGGCGCCTAAGTCGAAGCCGTTTGCAGCACTCGGGTGGTCTCGCCACTGACGCGGTTGGATGAATGCCGGCCAGCTGGCTCTTGCATGGAGCGACGGCCGGCATCGGCGCTGACTTGCCGGCGAACGCGCCGCAGCGTCCGAAAATGAAGTCCGGGCGCTCCCTTGACCCTGACATCGTTGGAAGATGCATGCTGTGGCGGTTTCGTGAAGCAAGGGTGTTTCCATGTACAGTCTCAGCATATCCGATATGACCTGCAGCCACTGCGCCGGCACCGTCGAGAAGGCGGTGAAATCGGTCGATCCGAACGCCAGGGTCACCGTCGACCTCCTGGCGAAAACCGCATCGATCGAGTCCGACATTGGTCTCGCTGCCTTTGTCGCCGCCATCGAGGATGCCGGCTACAAGGCGTCCGCCAGCAACGCTTGCTGCAGCCAAGGGGCCTGAACGCCGTGCACCGCTAGAGCAGTTCAGTGTTTCATTGAAGCACTGAACTGCTCTAATTTTTTAAGAGCGACGCGCTTCGGGCGGAAAACCGTCTGCACTTTCCTGGAACCGCTCTAAGCCTCCCGCTACGGTTTTGTGCGTGGCCGGAAGAAAACGCGCAAAGGCGCTTGACCTTCCCATTATTGGAAGGATTATGAAGGGTGCAGTTTGGGAAAGGACCTTCCGATGACTGCACTGAAAAAGATCGAAAAACCCGCTCCGCTTCCGGTTTCCACCAACTTCGGAATCGAGGGCATGACCTGTGCCTCCTGCGTCCGGCGCGTCGAAAAGGCGATCACCGCGGTGCCGGGCGTCGCGTCCGCGAATGTCAATCTGGCGACGGAACGGGCAACGGTTCAATTCGATGGAGAACCGGACACGCTTGCGGTGCTCCACGCGATCGAGAAAGCCGGCTACGCGCCGAGGATCGCCACTGAGGAACTCCAGATCGAGGGCATGACCTGCGCCTCCTGTGTTTCTCGCGTAGAGAAGGCGCTGAAGGCCGTTCCCGGCGTTGCGGATGCAGCCGTTAATCTTGCGACGGAGAAGGCGACCGTGAGCCTGATTTCCGGAACCGCCGATCTGTCCGCCCTCGAAGCTGCGGTCCGGGGTGCCGGATACGAGCTTCGCAAGACCAAGCCTGCCGAGGCTTCGGCAGGAGACGAGGACCATCGCGCGGCCGAGCTTGGCTCTCTCAAATCCGCGGTGACGATCTCGGTGCTGATGACCCTTCCGCTCTTCCTGATGGAGATGGGGTCACACTTCATTTCAGGCGTCCATGAGCTGATCATGGGCACGATCGGCATGCGAAACAATCTGTACCTACAGTTTGCGCTCGCCACGCTCGTCCTCTTCGGACCGGGGCTGCGGTTCTTCCGGAAGGGCGTGCCGAATCTTCTGCGCTGGACGCCCGACATGAACTCGCTTGTCGTCCTCGGGACCACGGCCGCATGGGGCTATTCGGTCGTTGCGACCTTCGTTCCCCGAGTTCTGCCTTCGGGAACGGCGAATGTCTATTACGAGGCGGCCGCCGTCATCGTCACCCTGGTTCTCCTCGGCCGCTATCTGGAATCACGGGCGAAGGGTCGCACGAGCCAGGCGATCAAGCGGCTCGTCGGCCTGCAGCCGAAGACGGCTTTCGTCTTGCGCGGCGGCGAATTCGTCGAGGCGCAAATCAGCGAGGTCGTTGCCGGTGACGTCATCCGCATCCGGCCGGGTGAGAAGATCCCTGTGGACGGTACGGTCATCGACGGCAGCTCCTATGTCGACGAAGCGATGATCACCGGTGAACCCCTTCCCGTCCAGAAGACGGCCGACAGCGCGGTGGTCGGCGGCACGATCAACAAGACCGGGTCCATTACCTTCAAGGCCACCAAGGTCGGCAGCGACACGCTGCTTGCGCAGATCATCAAATTGGTCGAAACCGCCCAAGGCTCGAAGCTGCCGATCCAGGCCCTGGTCGACAGGGTTACCGGATGGTTCGTTCCGGCCGTGATTCTCGCAGCGGTGCTGACTTTTGCCGCCTGGTACACTTTCGGCCCCTCGCCTGCGCTCTCATTCGCCCTCGTGAATGCCGTCGCGGTGCTGATCATCGCCTGCCCCTGTGCGATGGGCCTGGCGACGCCGACCTCGATCATGGTCGGTACCGGCCGCGCCGCCGAACTCGGCATCCTGTTCCGCAAGGGAGAGGCTCTCCAGAGGCTGCGCGACGCCGATGTGGTCGCGCTCGACAAGACCGGGACTTTGACGAAGGGCCGCCCGGAACTGACCGACCTCGTCGCTGCAGAGGGCTTCGAGGCCGACGAAGTGCTTTTCCTCGTCGCGAGTCTCGAAACGCTTTCCGAGCACCCGATCGCGGAGGCCATCGTGTCGGCGGCAAAGTCCAAAGGGATCGCGACGGCCGCGGTCAACGGCTTCGAAGCGACGCCCGGCTTTGGCGTAAGCGGATCGGTGTCCGGGCGGCAGGTGCTGGTCGGTGCGGACCGCGCGCTCGCCACCAACGGGATCGACGTTTCCGGTTTCTCAACCGAGGCCGAGCTGCTCGGCGCCAGCGGCAAGTCGCCGCTCTATGCGGCCATCGACGGTCGGCTGGCGGCGATCGTCGCAGTGTCGGATCCGGTCAAGGAAACGACGCCTCAGGCGATCAGGTCCCTGCACGAGCTCGGCCTCAAGGTGGCGATGATCACCGGGGACAACCGCCGCACCGCCGAGGCGATCGCCAGAAAGCTCGGCATCGACGAGGTCGTCGCCGAGGTCTTGCCGGAAGGCAAGGTCGAGGCGATCAGAAAGCTTCGGCAGGGCGGCCGGTCGGTCGCGTTCATCGGCGACGGCATCAATGATGCGCCGGCTCTCGCCGAAGCGGATGTCGGCATCGCAGTCGGGACGGGAACCGACATCGCGATAGAAAGCGCCGACGTCGTGCTGATGTCCGGCGACTTGAACGGCGTTGCGAAGGCGATCGCGCTCAGCAAGGCGACGATCCTGAACATCAAGCAAAATCTGTTCTGGGCATTCGCCTATAACGTCAGTCTGATACCCGTCGCAGCCGGCGTCCTTTACCCGGTGACTGGCATTCTGCTTTCGCCGATTTTCGCGGCAGCGGCCATGGCGATGTCGAGCGTTTTCGTCCTCGGCAATGCGCTGCGGCTGAAATCGGTCAACCCGGCCTGAAGGCATGATGCGAGGGCGACCGGCTGCCGCAAGCCACGCTCGCAGAAAAGGAGAAACAGATGAATATCGGCGAAGCCTCCAAAGCCAGCGGCGTCTCCTCCAAAATGATCCGCTACTACGAACAGATCGGGCTTATCAGTCCCGCCCTTCGAACCGAGTCCAGCTATCGGACTTACGGCGACAACGACGTCCATACGCTTCGCTTCGTGCGCCGGGCACGGGATCTGGGATTCTCGGTGGAGCAGATCAAGGAGCTCCTTGCTCTCTGGCGCGATCGGTCCAGGGCGAGTTCCGACGTCAAGGCGGTCGCCCTCGAACACATCGCGGAACTGGAACGCAAGATAGCCGCCATCCAGGAAATGACGCGGACGCTCAAGCATCTCGCGGGCCATTGCCACGGCGACGATCGGCCGGACTGCCCGATCATCGAGGAAATCGCGAACGGGTCCGCCCAAGTGAATATGGAGGTCAATCCCCGCTTCGGCGTTGCCGCGCTGAAATAGCATTCCTGAAACTGGGAGGCGTGCGGATATGGCTGACGTAAGCGCATCAGAAGCCTAGGACGGCTTTGGCGCCGAGAGTGGCCGCGGCAAGGAAGACGTATCGGCCTGTCTTGGCAATGGCGACGAGGATCAGGAAGGACCAGAGCGGCTCGCGCAACACGCCGGCGATCACGGTAAAGGCGTCCCCGAAAAGGGGCATCCAGGAGAAAAGGAGTGTCCAGCGGCCATAACGCCGGTACCATCCGCCTGCCCTCTCCAGCGACGTCTTCTTCACCGGGAACCACGGTCTGTCGTGAAAACGGTCGATGAACCTCCCGAGGAACCAGTTGCATAGGGCCCCGAGGATATTGCCGACGCTCGCCACGGCGACAAGTGCCACGAGCGAGAACTTGCCGGATGCGAGCAGCCCCACCAGCAACGGCTCGGACTGGAACGGCAGGACGGTGGCCGCCCCGAAGGCGACGACGAAGAGGCCTACATAAGCTGCGATCATCTGCGTTCAGGCCTCTTCGAAATCATCCTAAACTCTCGGTTCTTCTCGTCACACCATCACTATCGGCAGTAGCGCGCGCAGCTTCCCTGCGGCTGCATGGCGTCCGCACATGCAGCCGCGGGTGCATGCGCGCGGCCCAACTCTGCAAGCACAGCTGGCACTCCGGAACAAGAGTGGCTCCCCGACAATTGTGCAGGGGTGAGAACATCCTTCTTATCGCCGAGGGACGTCCTGCCGACGCCCCTCGATATCAGGAGTTGAGCGATGAAAATTGCGCAGATCGCACCCCTTGCAGAACGCGTCCCGCCGAAGCTTTACGGAGGCACGGAGCGAATCGTCCATTGCCTTACCGAAGAACTCGTAAGACTGGGCCATGACGTGACCCTTTTTGCCAGCGGCGATTCGCTTACAAGTGCCGAGCTGGTGCCCTGTTGCGACGTCGCGCTCAGGCTCAATCCGAGAGTGCAAGATTTCCTTCCCCATCACATCGCGATGCTGGAAGAGGTCCGCCGCCGCGCGCCTCAATTCGACGTTCTGCATTTCCATATCGAATTCCTGCATTTCCCCCTGATCAGAGATTTCGCCGACAGGACGGTGACGACACTTCATACACGCCTCGATCTGCCCGATCTGCAGCCTTTCTATCTGGCCTTCCCGGATATCCCCCTGGTTTCGATATCGCAGCATCAGCGAGTGCCGATGCCTCCGGTCAACTGGAGGGGCACTGTGCTGCATGGACTGGACCCGACGGTCTTGCCGCTGCGGGAAGGACGATCTGACGAGTATCTGGCATTCCTCGGGCGCATTGCACCGGAGAAGGGTCCCGACCGCGCGATCGAAATCGCGGCACGGTCCGGCATGCCTCTGAAGATCGCTGCGAAGATCGACGCCCAGGACCGCGCTTATTGGGAAGCAGTCGTCGAACCTCTCATCGCAAGCCATTCCAATGTCGAATACATCGGCGAGATAGACGAAGGCCAGAAGGCGGACTTCCTCGGCAATGCCGCAGCGCTCCTTTTTCCGATAAACTGGCCGGAACCTTTCGGCCTCGTGATGATCGAGGCGATGGCCTGCGGCACTCCGGTGCTTGCCTTCCGCTATGGCTCGGCGCCGGAGGTGATCGACGACGGCGTGTCGGGGATCTTGGTCGACACGGTCGAGCAAGCAGTCGAAAGCCTCGGACGCGTGCTGGAACTCGACAGGCGCAAGGTTCGCGAGAGCTTCGAGAGACGGTTCACTACCGAACGGATGACACGCGATTATCTCGACATTTACCAGAACCTTCCGGGTGTCCTGAGGCAGACCGCCTCCACGCCGCAAGGCGAGGCCAAGAAAGTCGGCCTCGAGGCGGCATGAGGAACGTATCGGAAGACGGATAAGATTGTTCTGCTGCGCCTTCGACGGACCACGCCTACGCGAACAATCCGATCGCGTCAGGCGTTATCGATTCATGAAGGCTCGCCCCACCGATGTTGTTCGCTCAGGCGGCCGGCGCGACAGGAAGGACGCTCCATCGATCGGTACTCTCGCCGATGCGCTCGTCGCCGGGGCTGCCCGGCAGCCGTCTTTGTCGCTGGGCGAATTGCTGCTCCTGATTGGCGATCGAAGTTTCGGCGCCGTTCTGGTCCTGGCGGCGGGCGCGAACCTCTCACCGGCCGGGGTGATTCCGGCAGCGTCCACGCTGCTCGCAGCGGTCGTCGCTTTCGTTTCGCTGCAAATCGTCGCTGGCCAGCGGCATATCTGGATGCCGCGGTTTCTGCGCCGGAAGACCCTGTCTCGGCGGCTTGTCGAAGGGACGGGCAGGACGATGAAAAAGTGGTCTCGCTGGCTGGATCCATGGCTGACGCGCGGACTGCGCCCTTTGACTCAGCGGCCCTTCGACCGGCTCGCCGGCTTGATTTGCATCCTCCTGGCCGTACCCGTTCCCCTTCTCGAATTCGTCCCCTTTCTAACGAATGTTCCCATGACCATTGTTGCCATATTCGGGCTGGGACTGTTGGTCAGAAACGGGTTCCTCATGGCGCTCGGCTTTGCTGCAAGTCTCGCCGTCGCCTATTTGGCCTACCGGCTTCTGACGTCGTGAGACCGGTGGCTTAGTCATTGGTGTCAAACCGGATTTTTCTTCCGGGCCGGAAGAACCGGGAGCAAGATCAAAGTCGCAATCTACCGGGAACGTCCAAGAGCCCGGAGCGTTTTCGAATATGTGGCAGCCGGCTGGCGTCCCGAAATCTCAAGACCTGGAGTACAGCCATGGAACTGACGAACGCACGTAAACTTGCGACCGAGTACCTGCGCCTCGGCGGCCATCGCCGAGTGGTGATCGATGATAACCAGACCTCGATCAGGAATTGGGAGAACGAGCCCAAGGAGGCGGAGGACTTCTGGAAGAGCAACATCGAGACGCTGTCGCCGCAGATGCAGCGCGAAGTGGAACTCCTCCTTCCGACGATCAATCGTGCCTGAGGCGCTTGGAACCGAAATCGCGATCCGGAATTGTAATCCATGAACGTGTCTGCGGAAGCGATGGACATGAACCGTGTCTCAGAACTGTTGGCGGATCTGACGCCACCCGCCACATCCGCCTGGTGGACCCAGCACCGCGGCGATACACCCGTCGTCGCGACCGCCATTCACGACGGCCATGCCACGCGCGCCGCGGTGCGGCGCATGTTCGCGATTTCCGAAGAAGAACGCCTGCGGGAGGAGGACCCCTTCACCGAGTTCCTGATCCGCGACTTCGCCAACCGGATCATCGTCCATCGCTCGCGGTTCGAAGTCGACGTCAACCGTCCCCGCGGCGGCGCAGTCTACCTGCGGCCGGAACAGGCCTGGGGTCTCCAAGTATGGGCGGAAGAACCGCCGCAGGCCGTCGTCGATGCATCCCTTTCCGTGCACGACGAGTATTATGAGATGCTGGCATCGTTCCTTGCCGGTATCGAACGCTGCCACGGATGCTTCGTCGTCCTCGACGTTCACAGCTACAATCATCGCCGTGCCGGGCCTGAAGCGGAGCCGACGCTTTCGACCGATGCGCCGGACATCAACATCGGCACCATCTCGATGGAACGCAGAAAATGGGCGCATGTGGTCGACAGCTTCATGGCGGCGCTTCGCTCCTTCGATTTTCCAGGCGGACCACTGGACGTGCGCGAAAACATCGCCTTCCAGGGGCGGGGCGAGCAGACGCGCTTCATCCATGAGCATTTCCCCGACACGGGCTGCGCCATTGCCGTCGAATTCAAGAAAGTCTTCATGGAGGAATGGACGGGCGAGCCGTGCCCCGAGGTGCTCGTAGCGCTCAGAAGATTGCTCGCCTCGACCCTGCCGGCACTTATCGACGCTTTGGAGCGAGGTCGATGAAGCTTGCGCGCGCACCCATCCAACTCGAGGCCGATCCACCCGACTGGCTTGCGGATGCGTTGGCCGCAATCGAGGCAGGCAGAGCTGTCCGCAAGGAGTTCGAAGGCGGCGGACGCCTTCACATTGACCGGGCCCTGCCCTTTCTCTGCGTGCATTTTACCCGCAGCGACGAGGCACCTGTTGCGCGCGAAGTGGTCCGCGCGAACGCCTCTCACCTGCTCGCACCAGGCGCTGCCACGGCGAAACCTATCGTCGCCGCCGTCGGAAAACTGCTCGAGCGTCGATTCGGCGCCTTCATGGTGCTCGAAATGGACGAACTCGCCCAGGATGAGCTCCTGACCGACAATGCTCCTTTGCTGCCGCCCTTCAAGGTCGAAGTGATGGCCGGCGCCGAGGGAAATATCCGAGCCGCAGCAATGGCATTCGTCGACGCCGTCGAAGCGATCCCCGCGAAGTTCCGAACGCCGCGGGTCGAGCTCCATGAATGGCCGCAGGAATCCACACTAGAGGGAGAGACGCTCGATCTGCCATTCCCTTCAATGCGGGTTCGTTTCGCACCCGTCTACCGGCAGCACAATTCCGGCCGGATCTTCCCGGAAGTGCGCGAGCGGCTGATCGCGAGCATCTTCGATGCCACCCTGCACGCCTTCGCTGCCTTCGCGCGATCGACGCGCAGCCTCGAATTCCCGACCCATCGCGCGCTCGGCAGAAAGGCATTCATCGATGCCGTGGAGCGCACCGACCGCAGCATCGACGACGTCGCCTCCAGCTTCGATTTTCTTCTCGCCGTTACGCCGATAAATGCGGAAGCCGCCTGGAGCGAATTCGCGGCAAGCGATTTCGCGCGCGCGCCGCGTTTCCTCTATCGGCCTTTGATCATCGAGATCGAAGCCGCAAAGAAGACGCTGTTCTCGATCCCCTTCGATCACCTCGAAGACCCGGTGCTCTACCAACTCTACCGTGAAAAGCAGCAGGAAGTCGATCTGCAGCTGACGATGCTCTCCGCCCGTGAAACGAGGAAGTTCATCGAGTTCGGCCGTGCACTGTACGGTCCCGTCGAGCCGAACCTCCTCAGCGCAGCCGAAGAGATCCTCGCCCGCAGCCAGAAGGTCGCCGCGGACCCGCAAGCACCCGCCGAACGCCGTGCCGACAGCCATTTCGTCGAAATGCGGGCGGGCGAGATGATCGCCGCATATGCCCAGCGCTACGAGGGCTTCGAAGCGCTCGTGGAGGTGCGGGACGATCTTCCCGCCGGGTTGCTGGTTTCGGGAAGGCGGCTCCTGATCGCGCGCAGCACGATCATGGAGTCCGATCGCGTCGGTCCGATCCTCAGCCACGAAATCGGCGTTCACCTTCTGACCTACTTCAATGGATCGGCGCAGGGGCTTCGCCTGTTTCGCTCCGGTCTTGCCGGGTATGAAGGAATGCAGGAGGGCCTTGCGGTATTCGCGGAATATCTTTCGGGGGGAATGACGAGCGAGCGGCTGCGTCTCCTCGCCGCCCGCGTGCTCGCCTGCGCCGCGATGATCGATGGCGCGTCCTTGCCGGAGGTCTACCACCTGCTCGTCCACGAACACGGATTCCAGAGGGCGGACGCCTTCAATGTTGTTCTGCGCGTTTATCGCGGCGGCGGTCTCGTCAAGGACGCGATCTACCTGCGGGGACTTCTGCAGCTGCTCGATCATCTCGCAGCAGGGGGCGCGCTCGAGCCCTTCTGGATGGGCAAGATAGCCGCCTCCCATTTTGCCGTCATGCAGGAACTGCATGCCCGCGGCCTGCTCGGCGGCCCTTCGGTTCGACCCATGTTTCTGGATGGTCCGGAAGCGCCGTCGCGGCTTGCCAGGGCGCGCGAGCGGATGGCTCCACTCGATATGCTGCGGTAATAGGAGCGGCCCACATGCGCATCGCTTTTTTCGTCAACTCCGTCGAAGGCGAAGCCCCCTATTATACGACGACATGGCTGGCGCTCGCGGCGCTCGCACGCGGTCACGAGGTCTGCTACGTCACGCCGGGGGATTTCGTGCTGCGCCCTGACGACAGTCTGCTGATCCGCGCAACGACCCTGAAAGGTACGAAGCCGAAGAAGCCGGAGACGCTGCTCACAGCGCTCAAGGGCGAGCAGGCAAAGATCAGCACGCTCGACCTGCATGAGGTACAGGTGCTCTTTCTGCGGAACGACCCTTCCGAAGACGCGGACACGCGGCCATGGGCAGTCTATGTCGGCACGAATTTCGGGCGACTCGCCGCCGCACGCGGCGTTCTGGTGGTAAACGACCCGGACGGTTTGTCGCTCGCGCAGAACAAGCTCTATTTTCAGGAATTTCCCGAGATCATCCGGCCAACCAGCCTGATCTCGAGAAGCATCGAGGAAATCCGCAGCTTCATCGAGGATCATCCGGGCGGGGCTATCCTGAAGCCCTTGCAAGGCTCCGGCGGCAAGAACGTCTTCAAGATCAACTCCAAGGACGAGGCCAATCTCAACCAGATCTTCGAGGTCGCCAGCGGCGGCGGCTACCTGATCGCGCAGAACTACATTCCCGACGCGGTCGCCGGCGATATTCGTCTGTTCCTGTTGAACGGCAGACCGCTCGAGCGCGACGGCGTCTACGCCGCCTTCCGGCGCGTTCCTGCCGAGGGCGACGTACGCTCGAACATGCATGTGAGCGGCACGCCCGAAGCCGCGACCGTTACGCCTGAGATCCTAGAGATCGCGGAACGGCTCCGTCCCAAGCTCATCGAAGACGGCATGTTCCTGGTCGGGCTCGATATAGTCGGTGACAAGGTGCTGGAAGCCAACGTCTTCACGCCGGGCGGTCTTCCAGAGATTGCAGCGCTCCACGGTGTGGACTTCAGCGAAGACATCATGATCGCGCTGGAAAACAAAGTGCGAATCCAGGAGCTCTACCGCGGGGCCATTCCGAACCGCACATTGGCGGTCCTTTGAGGAGGTGCCTTCGGGATCTCGCGCACCGCACGATCTGTGGGCTA
>Ga0209281_1000710_pt1 | contig 33509 bp, 29 predicted proteins | sample MedtruBG_FD_187514 | JGI IMG/M metagenome (GOLD analysis project Ga0209281, IMG submission 187514) | Root nodule microbial communities of legume samples collected from California, USA - Medicago truncatula BG (SPAdes) (version 2) | ecosystem: Host-associated > Plants > Roots > Nodule | place... | reverse complement strand
CATTAGTAAAAAATTGCATAACATGTACTAAAATCATTCCTATAACAAGAAATCCTTTAAATAAATCAATGCTATAATCTCTGTTAATCATATCCCTCCTTCCCAAATACATTCACTTATTTCAATTACGGTAATAAAGAATGCTTTTAAACATTTTTAATGTTTTAATTCACATTTCTTGTTTCATTAAATACATAATATCCTATATTTTTTTCCATGTCAATATTGTTTGAAAACATTTTCTTAATGATTTTTATTATTTTTTCTAATAAATAAGCTTTTTTTATTCAATTTTCTTTGATTTAATTCCATTTTTATATTATTATAAATTTGTAATAATTTTATTTTTACACTATTTAAAACAAGTTTTATGTTTTAAATGATAACTTTCATTACTATATTACAATTTTCTATTTCACTATTTGTTTCATTAATAGTCTAAAATAGACATCTGTATTATATTAACTTTGGTGATACGCTATTTATCAAATTAATTATACAGATAATAACATAAAGCAATTCGTACTTTATGTAAATGTATTCTTAAGAATAATTATAATTATTAAATTTGGAGGTGTTCATAATGACATTAGAAGAAAAACTTTTTGGTACAATCCCTGACGGAACAGAAGTTCATGTCTATACGTTAAAGAATAATAATGGAATGCAAATTGAAATTTCCACTTATGGCGGCACTATTATTTCAGCTCTAGTTCCAGATAAAAGCGGTAAGCTAATTGATGTGATATTAGGATATGATGATTTAGAAAGCTATTTGAAAGGCACTGCATATTTCGGAGCTTTAATAGGACGTTTTGGAAACAGGATACAACACGGCAGTTTTATTCTTAATGAGAAAGAATATAAGTTAGCACAAAACGATGGCGAAAATCATCTTCACGGTGGAATAAAAGGTTTTGATAAAATTATGTGGGATGCAAAAATAGTTGAAAATATACCAAACGCCTTAGAATTGTCTTACTTTAGTATTGATGGAGAAGAAGGCTATCCTGGTAATTTAAATATCAAAGTAACTTATATCCTTACTGAAGATAATGCTTTAGAAATAAATTATATAGCTACTGCAGATAAAGATACAATTATAAATCTTACAAATCATGCTTACTTCAATTTATCCGGTCATTCTTCTGGGGATGTACTTAATCAGAAATTAATGATAAATGCAGACAAGTTTACTGTAAATGATGAATTCTCAATTCCTACAGGAGAAATAAAAGAAGTAGCAGGTTCACCTATGGACTTTAGAAATCTAACTCCTATTGGTGAAAATATAAACAGTGATTATGAACAAGTTATCTTCGGAAAAGGATACGATCATAATTGGGTTTTAAATACAAATGGATCCGATAATTTAAAAGCTGCCCAAGCAGTCGATGAAAATTCTGGTATTGTAATGGATGTATATACAACATCCCCTGGAATTCAATTTTACAGCGGTAATTTTCTTGTTGGATTAGATATTGGTAAAAATAAAGCTATTTATAAATACAGAAACGGATTCTGCCTTGAAACTCAATACTTCCCAAATTCTATAAACTGCAATTCCTTTCCTTCCCCTATTTTTAAAGCAGGTAAAGAATTTAAACATAGAACTATTTATAAGTTTTCTATTCTTAAATAAATACAATTAATTATTTAAGAACTTAATCTATCATCAAAAAAACAGGTGATTTTTAGCTATTTTTTAGTCTCTAAAAGCTTATTATAATATTTAGGCTTTAGAGACTTAAAAATATTTTTTCATATTTTCAAGGATGTAAATTCCATTTTAGTTGAAGATAGAGCTTATGGAAATCATGAGAGATTTGATAAATTTAAAGAAATAAATCAATCTTTTGTTATAAGTAGGTTGTTTAGCAAACAAAATTAATTAAAAATAAATGAGCCATTCCTTTGTGATATAATAATTTCGCTAAAAACATAATCACATCACATAAGGAATGATTCAAAATGAATTATTATCTTCCCTATTCCTAATCTAACTTAAATTATTTGTAATAAGCTTAGTGCTCTTAAATATACGGAGACTTAGGATATCCTTCTCTATATTTGCCTCTAGTCTGTAATCCCCCAACCCCTTTTATCCCTGTTATCGTATTCTCAATTACATCAGTTATTGATACTACTTTATCTATCCTTGTGTAGGCGATCTTCTCACATACAAAGACAGGGTCCAGGCAATGAATTAAAACTCGATTTGGACTCGATGCGAAATTGGCACCTACATCCAATATTCTTTCATAACAGCTCTGACACGCTCCTGCAAAGATGACTAATTCATCGTAACTTGAATTATAATTTCTCAAATTCTTAACAGATTCCAAATAATATTTTGAATTTCTATAATTGTCTAGGCATAGATAATCCTTTGGGTCTCTTAAAACACTATCATGCCCTGTCAGAACTACAATGTCTGGTTTTACCTCTTTAACTAAATCTACAATCACATCCGGTTGCTCTCTTTCAGGTATAGCCCTGCCAACAGCATCCAATGATAATTGCTTATATACTTTTAAACAAGTTTCCATGTATTCACTATCTCCATCAACATGAAGGATTTTCCCAGGCCTTCCAAACATTAATTCATTTTTTGCTTTTATTTTGGGGGACTTCTCAACTTTATCCCTAAGATCTCCTCTTAAAATCATAGCTTTCTTTATAGCCTCATTTACTCTGGTATTTAAAATTTTATCTTGAGAGCCGCTATCCTCCTCAGCCATTTCTAAATCGTCTATGCTTGCATCAGCTATTATTCTTATATTAATTCCTTTTAAAATAATATTATCTTTCCCATTATTGTTTTTAATATCAATTATCTTAAAGGTAATATCTTTATTGTATGATTTTCTTACAACAATATCTCCAACTTCCATTATTCTTTTCCTATAATATTATTTCACAATTTATAATATGGTAGAGGTTATTAAAGGTTTCTATTAATATATAGCAATTCTTTCGAATTTAATTGTGAATTTCTTGTTATAATATCTGATCATGCATATTTCGTAACCTTAATAATTAAGAAACTGGTTAAAAATAACACAAAATTATTTTTAACCAGTTCTTCCCTTTAATCTTTGTTCATCATATTTTATATTCATTCTTAAATTTATCTAAGAAATCTAGGTACTTTTCCTGCTCATTTATTATGGATTCTAATTTACTTGCAAATGTATTTTGTCCCCAGTTGACTTCATTATAATAATATCTATTAGCAAGTCTCCAATATCTTTGCGGAAATTGAAGATATGCATATAATACTTTATATTCCTCCGTTTTTAATTGCGATACTGAGTTATATGAATCTATAATTGCATTAGCAAACTCTAAATTCCATTCAACCCGCTTTAAAACTTTTATCATAAAATTACTGATATCAAAGGTTCTAATTTCTCTTTTGCAATAATCAAAGTCTATAACATGTACATCCATATTCTCACTTAAAATTATATTGTGGTAAGTAAAGTCGTGATGGCAAAAGCTTTTTTCATTCTCTGCAAACATGCATAATTCATAATAATCTGATTCATTTAAAGTTGCCAAAGCTTTCTTTCCAATTTCCTTATAAAATTCCATCGACTTTAAATACAGTATGTCAAAATCACTTTTTATACTCTTCTTTCGTACCATATCCCTCATTTTATCCAGAGACTTAATTCTTTTTTCTATTAAATGAGGCCATCTACCAAGATCACTTTTAAGCTTAGAATTTTCTGGTGGATCATATCCTTTAGATGCTTCATGAAGATTAGCTAAGGTTTTAGCTGCAATCTTTACTTCATCTACATTATGAAAGTCACATTCTCTTCCTTCTAACCATTCAGATAAAGTGTATAAATCTTCATTAACTAATGCATAAGGTTCTCCATTTATGTTTAAATAATATTTATCTAAATTATTAAAACCATTTTTCCTTAAGTGCTCTTTAGCACCGTATACAAATAATAATTTTTGAGGTCCATAATTTATTTTCTTTAAACATCTTTCGCCCTTGTCTGTTTTAAGATAGTATACTCCTTTATTAGCTTTGATTTTTTCTATCTTAATGTTAAATTGTCTTTCTATTTCAAATTCCCTCATCATAGTTCTCACCTCCTGTATATTTATATGAGGGTTGTATTTCTTTTATTAACATTTTTTATATTCTTTTAATATAATGGATTAGGATAAATGCTATGAAAGGGTTTAATAATGAAAATAGGAATAGATGGCAGAGCTGCAAAGTGGTATCACGGAACTGGAATAGGCACATACACTCATCAATTAATACAAAGTCTTAGTAATGTTGATTCTCTCAATAACTATTTGATTTTCATGCCACAATGTAACTCTATAGAAAATTTAAAAAATAATTTTAAAACCTCATTTGTTGACTCAACATCTTCTAACAGTTTTTGGGATGATGTAAATGTTCCAAATATATTGAATAATACTGATATCGAACTATACCACGTACCACAAAATGGAGTTGGACTATCAGAAAACATCACTTGTAAAAAAGTTATTACATTGCATGATATAATCCCACTAAGAATGCCTGAAACTGTTAGTGATAGATACCTTAGAATATTTAATAATGAATTGCCTAAAATTCTGAAAAACTGCGATGGCATAATCACTGTTTCTAATTTTTCTAAAGATGATATAGCTAAAGAATTTGATTTTCCTTCTGAAAATATTTATGTTACTCCACTTGCTGCTCAAGATATTTATAGACCTCTTAGTAAATGTCAATCAAAAGATTTTATTACGAAAAAATATGGAATACAGGAAGACTTCATATTATACGTTGGTGGCTTTAGCCCAAGAAAAAATATAATCGGCCTAATTGAAGCATATGCAAATCTTCCTAATAAGCTAAAAGAAACTTTTAAATTAGTAATTACAGGCAAAAAGGGTGCTTCCTATGAAAAATATAGGAATAGAGCTGAAGAATTGCATGTCACTAACAATGTTGTTTTTACAGATTTTATTCCTATTGAAGATATGCCTTTGTTTTATAATGCTACTGAGGTCTTAGTATATCCATCATTTTATGAGGGCTTTGGACTACCGCCTATAGAAGCAATGGCTTGCGGAACTCCTGTAATAGCGTCTAATGTCACTTCACTTCCAGAAGTATGTTATGAATCTGCACTTTTTATAGATCCAAATGATATAGATGCATTATCTTATGATATCGAAAGAGTATTAAGTAACAGCTTATTAAGACTAACTATGGTCAAGAAAAGCTTAACTCGCAGTAAAAACTTTTCTTGGAATAAAACAGCTCTCGATACAATATCAGCTTATAAATCTATATTAAAACTTTAAAATAATATTGAATAAAACCTACGCCTATTTTTAGTGCTGAGTATTTCTACCTAGTTTTTGTTGCTCAATCATCTTATAACCTTTTCCTCATATAACCCATTTACAAAATGCTTCAAGTGCAGATTTTTTGTACCTAAATCAAAAATTTGTATGCCAAAATAGGCAGCCCAAACAGGCTGCCTGTTAATTTCAGAAAATCTTTATTAGACTATTAAAAAGCAACCTCTACTTAGATTTATTTTACCTTAAATCTTTAACCAGTATTCACTACAATCCGAAGTCCTTTCCATAAAACCATATTCAATCAAATATCTTCGTAGCGTGGCAATATCCGGATACACCGTCTTTAATATTATATTTATTTCTTTTTCTGAATATTTCTTGTTCATCTCAAACAAGGAAGATATTTTTCTGAGCACAACTATTTTTCGTTTTTCTTTTGTAGGAAAAGATTTTAATTTTAGAGATCCACTTTTATCAAAATATGTATCTATTATTTTATCTTGTTCTCCATGGGTAAGTTCATATCTTTCATCTACCATCTTTGCACCATTATGTAATTCTACTAAATTTTCTTTTTGCTGTCTTTTCGTAGAATTTTCAACTAATTCAAAAATAGCAAGATAGGCTTTTGCCTGTTTAGCTTTTTCCCTAAACACAAATCTTTGATGCCTTATAGTCGCCGCTGCTACTCCATTCTTCTTAGCCATTTCACTATCTGATAAACCATTATAAAAATCTGTTAACAAACTTTTTTGATTTTCAGTAATTCCTGTATATTTCTTATCTAGCTCAAGTAAAAGCTCAAGCATAGAATTATGCTTCTCATTAATGTGAAAAGCTACTGCTTTATGGGCATTAAAAAACCTTCCATTTATCGGATATATTTCTCCCGCCTCAAAGATTTCTCCACAAATTAAGCATTCATATATTCCTTTATCTGAATTAAATAAATATCCTGTTTTAATGTCTTCTAAATTCATATCCAAAAGAGATTTTTTAAGCATTCATCATCCTCCCTACGTTGATTAAAATTATAAACAATATACCAAACCGTTTGCATCGTGTCAATAATTTTCTCATACTAATACACTATGATGGTTCAATTGAACTATTTTTATATAAAATTTCAATATAATTAGAAATATTATGGTATTAGTCCACCAAAAAACGGCTGTGAATTCCTCTAACTTAAAGCTGTTTTGTTTTATTCCATAGTTATTGTTAAATATTAGATCAAATAACCAAACAGCTTTTATTAATGAAATACTTACAGCCACTTTCTGTTTAACACTGCTCAAAAGAGTACTCCTCTTTAAATATCAAATTTATAAATTAATTCATTGTTGAGCTGGCTTTTCTATAAGAAATTTATTTTCATATGCTTTCAAAAATTCATATCTGAAATCCTCATTATTTAATTTTGCTTCAAACCTGTTTAAATAAACTTCATACTCCCATCTTTTCCTTTTATAATAGTAATCTCTTGAAATTGTATAAAAATCTTTAGGGAATTTTATTAAGATATATAATAACTCTTTTTCTTCTTTCTTTAATGCAGAAATATTCTCATATCCATTGATACATGTTAACATTTTATCTATATCAAAACCTGCATTTTTTATAGACTTTAGAATAAAGTTTCCAATATCCATTACTCTTAAATCTATAGTCATAAAATCGAAATCTATTATATTTACCTCATTATTTTTAGTTAAAAAATTATGATAAGCTAAATCGTTATGACAAAGAGAAATGGTATCCCCATTTTTTATCAATTCTTCATATTTACTTTTTTCAAGCAACTGTTGAACTTCTTTAATCTCCATCAAGTATTTGTCTACCTTATTAATGAACAAATTATCAAATTCGTTTTTGTATCTATAGCAATTAACAAGCTCCTTCATAGAAACTAATTCATTATATGCTTCTTTAAACTTTTCTTTAAGTGATATATCTAAGAAATCTCTATTATATTTGTCTTTTAAATGTTCTCTTAATCCTTTAGATGCTTTATGCATCAATGCTATATTTTCTGCACAAAGATCTATTTCTATAGGATTTGAAAATGATGCTTCCCTTCCATCTAAGATATCCATTACAATATAGATATCATCTTTCCATTTCTTATAACTTAAGTTATCTTTAAATTTTTTGTATGTTATTACATGATTATAACTTTTTCTAACATATTCTAAAGAATCACTTATTAAATTTACTCTGTCTACTCCATAATTCACTTTTTTTAAAATCTTATTCCCCTCATCTGTATATAATACAAATACTTTTCTAAGAGGTGCAATATCTTTTACCTTTATTTCTAACTCATTAAATAATTTTAAACTCAAATCATAGTCACATAAATAATTTTTTTCTGAATACTTAGTTCTATTCATATTTTTCCTCCCACATAACTAAGCTATATATAAAAGTTCCCTCTCATAAAGATACTTATATGATAAAACTTTTGCTTTCATACTTTAAACTTCGCTTTAATTCTGATAGTATCTCCTCAACTGTTTTCTCTTTTTTATTCTCCTTACATTCCAAATTGCAAGCACTTAAGGAGTGATGTATTTCGTTAATTCCATCTTTTTTTCTATCTTTATACCTCTCCCAGCTTTTCAGAAAATCTTTTGGGTAACTGCATAGACCTTTTAAATAATCAAGACTGTTAAAAGATAGATGAGATGCTCGTACAAATATTTCAATTAATTCTTTTTCATCTATTTGAAATCCCTTCCTCTGCAGCCTTTTAATATAATAATATAAATCCTCTTCTACTAAATTGTACGCCATTCCTTTAATTGTCCCTATTTCAATCTTTCCTTCAACCTTTCTCAAATTATTTTTATCGACTTTACCAATGCATATTTCTTCTCTATTCATACTACGTTTTATAACACCGTAATAATCATGTTCATAAATATAATTTACTGCCTTTTTGGCTTTTTTAAGCATCATCTTTCCATCTGACAAAATTAAATTATCTATTTCGCTTGTACAAGGTTTACTAACTATATATTCATAATGTCTTTGCAATTTCTTTACTTGAACTTTATATTCCTCAACTTCCTTACCTATTATGCTTTTAATTCTGCTTAATCCAGGAAAATTACAACCTATCAAAGATTTCTGAATTTCTACTATTAAGTCAATTTGAGAAGTGATGTCTCTTTTACTTATATTTTTATCATAGCTAAAATCATGTCCAATAATAGTTATTCCCTTTAACTTTAAGCATTCAGTTATTGATAATTTATCCATATTAATTTCCTCCATCAAAATAACTATTAATAAACTTTTCTCTGCCATCACAATCATCTAGATATTTACCTAACTTATTAATGAAAAACTCCTCTTCCCAAGGTTGTTGTTCCCAATATACTTGCAATCCTATTTGCCAAAAGGCTTGTGGAAATCTTATAAATTCTCTTATTATCGGTATTTCTTCGTTCTTGACCTCTATCTCTTTGCTATAAGAATTTAGTATTAAGTCTGCTTTTTCCTTGTCCCACTTTTCATCTTTCATAGCCCTTATAAGCAAAGATCCTAAATCATGAATATGAGAATCTAATATGCAATAATCAAAATCTATAATATTAATATTTTTATTATTATCTATTAAAATATTGTGATGGGCATAATCATGATGACAAAATCCTCTTGTAAAAACTTCTTTCTCCATAACCTTTACATAATTATTTTTTTGAAGACCTAATATACTTTTTTCTGCTCTTTTTACTTCCCTCTCAACATTTTCTAAGTACAATAAGTCAAAACTCGATTTATGCGCTTTTTGGTTTATCCTATTTTTAAAATCGAGTATCTCATTTTTTCTGGTTTCAAACACATTAATCCAAGAAAACCATCCAATTCTAGGTTTCATTTCTGGTTCTAAAGTAAATCCTTTGCTACATTGATGTAACTTTGCAAGGTCATTTGATATTGCCGCTAATTCTAATGGATTATCATAATTACTTATCCTTGAAGGAATCCACTTTGTTAAATAAACATATTTTCCATCAATACTTCCATACTCTCTTTTTTCTTTGTTCATTATAAACTCAGGAATATTTGTAAACCCATTTTTTTGTAGGTGTTTCATAGCAGAAAAAATAAAATAAAAATGAGAGAATTCATATTTAATTACTTTTAAACAATATCCCTCATCTTTCGTAATAATTCTGTAGCTGTTTTTTACTTTTTCTATATTATCTACATTTAGGCTATAATTTTCTTCAACATAGCTTTTAATTTTAAATATATCCTTATTATTCTCCATAAAACTTTCCTACCAGCCATTATTTATTTTTATTATATGTATTTAAATAATTTATTGTGATTTAGATTCACAAAAATTAATATTAATTAATACTTTATACTATATATGTATTTATTGAGGTGTTCATATGAAAATTGCCATTGATGCTCGTAGTGCTACTTTACATCATGGGACCGGCATTGGTACTTATACTAATAATCTTATATCAGAAATTCTTTCATTAGATTCGAAATATCACTATACTTTATTTTGCACTGGAGAATTTAACAGTGCTTTTAATAAAGAAAATACAAATGTAGTATATTCTTCTGGTAGACATGGCGGTTTTTATGAGAAATGCTATATTCCAAGTCAATTGAATAAATTTCATGCTGATTTATATCATATCCCTCAAAATGGAATAGGACTTGATTTTGATACAAAAACTCCTACTGTTGTTACAATTCACGACCTGATTCCATATATTATGCCTGAAACTGTTGGGAAGGGCTATTTGGAAAGATTTTTACGAGATATGCCTAATATAATATCTAATGCAAGCGGTATTCTAACTGTTTCTGAGTACTCAAAGAAAGATATTCTAAAATTCTTTAGTTTCTATCCAGAAGAAAAAATATTTGTCACTCCACTTGCTGCTAATAGTAACTTTAAACCTTTAGATAAAAATAATTGTAAACTATATGTAGATCATACCTTCGGAGTTAAAGAACCATATATATTGTACATTGGTGGTTTTAGCTTGAGAAAAAATGTTTTAGGTATAATTAAAGCTTTTAGTAAAGTGTATAATGACTTAGATAAACCATATAAATTGCTTCTCGGAGGCCCTCTAAAAGATGAGGGTGAAAAACTTCTCACTTTTGTGAAAGACAATAATCTTGAAGATAAAATTGTTTTTTGTGGATATTTAGAGGATGATATTTTGCCTATTCTTTATAGTGGTTGTGATGCATTTATTTATCCTTCCTTCTATGAGGGTTTCGGATTACCACCATTAGAAGCCATGAGCTGCAAAGCACCAGTTATAACTTCTACCTTAACATCAATTCCAGAAGTAACTGGCGATACAGCAATTTTAATAAATCCACATAATATAAATGAATTAGAAAAAGCTTTAGTAACTCTTCTAAATAATGAACAATTAAGGGCTGATATGAGTGAGAGAGGTTATTTAAGAAGTCTTGAGTTCACTTGGTCAAAAACCGCAAAAAATACCCTAGATTCCTACGAAAAGTTAGCAAAATACGAATGACCCGAAATATAAAAATACTTGCAATGCGTCAATATTTTAAGTTTACTACTAACCAACCGAAAGAGAATACATATATGTATTCTCTTTCGGTTGTTCACGCTTCACTTTAAGTTTCTCACAATACAATACCTACTGCGCTCTAAGTTCTTGCTTTAACTTTATATATTTATCATAATCACTAATTTCCGGAGCCTTTTCTTCTATGTTGCTTAGTATTATAAGCGGGCTATTACCAATAAAATTCTTCACCGGATTTTCTATTTCTTTATTATTATAAGTAGATAAGTAACTTGAAAAGAATTTTCCATCTTCTACATATTTTATAGCTTCTTTATTATTAGTTATTACATATGTTATAAATTTCTCTATAAGTTTTTCATTATCATTATTCTGATTTAATATTAAAAGATTATCTCCTTCAGATGCAAAGAATTTATTTGTTCCTGGTTTAATACTTGGAACGTTACCTGCGCTCCATTCGCAAGGTTCACTCAAAGCCATTATTTCTTTCATAGCGTTAACTGAAGATATACGAGCTAAAAATTCTCCATCTTCTTGAAAATTCAAAACATTATTATCTTGTAAGTTTTTCATCATAGTTTGAACTTCTGATTTTATAACATTTATATCTCTTTCGTTATCACTTAATATTTCCATTGTTATTAAGTCCAATAAATCCTCATAATCCTGTCCCGTTGCATTAACTATGCTAACTTTTCCTTGGCTTTTTGTATATATATCTTTACCAATCCTTATAATATCTTCCCATGTATTCATGCTCTCTTTATTATATCCATATTTCTTCAGCATATCTTCCCTAACATAAAAAGCTAATGGTCTTGAAGTCAATGGTATTCCTATAGAATTTTCACCCTGCTTTACTTGAGATACTCTATATTTAGAAAAGTTTTTGGCATAATCGCTTAAAAGTTTATCATCTCTATTATAGTACTCATAATTATTTAGTTTTAGTTGTTCAAAATTATATCTATCAATTTGAGCAATATTAGGAACTTTATTCTTAACTTTTTCTTCTGATTTACTAGTAATTATCTGATTATAATTCTCCATCTTACTTATCACAACAGTAGTTTTATCATTTTGCTTCATAAAATTATTAGCACACTCTACTAAATAATCATAGGAATTCTCATTTACTAATAGTTCTATACTTCCTTTAACCTGTTGATCCTTATTGGGTTGAAATAAATTAATGCTTATTATCCCTATAACTAAAAGAGCTGAAAATAAAATAGCATATTTAATTTTGTTTTTCATACGTAATACCTCATTCTATTCAATAGAACTTATTTTTTCATGTACTTCAATCAGTTCCACTGCTAAATCCTTAAAAGTCATCGTTGTCATTAAATGATCTTGAGCATGCACTAAAAGTAGTGAAAATTCTATATTATCATTTGCAGCTTCACCTTGAATTAAACTTGTTTGGGAGCTATGGGCATACCCTAATTCCTCATCTGCCCTGACTATTAACTCTCTTGCTTTATCAAAATTACCACTCTTTGCTGTAGAAATCGCTTCCATAGCATGGCTTCTCGCTTCTCCGCTATGCATTATTATATTCAATATTACCTCTTCCATATTTTTATCCCCTTCTTTTCTACCGGCATTTAATAATATAAAACTTAGAAATGCCTTACCCTTATAATCATTAATTTTACTACTTTTCTATAAACTTTTAAAGGATAAACTAACTAATTATTAAAGTATAAAGAAAAACTAGAATTGGTATCACTTATTACCAATTCTAGTTCCATATTCCCATTTACCTTTTAATTCTAACTATTGTTATCTTTAATTTTAGTTTGTTTTCTCTTCTAATACTACTGAAACATCGACAGTTTTCTTGTCTCTTATTACTTCTATATTCATAGTATCACCGGCTTTCTTGCCTTCTTTTATATCCTTAAGTTCTTTAAATGTCTTAGATGATTTCCCATCACATTTTACAATAATATCTCCAATCTTAAGTCCGCCTTTTTCAGCAGGTGAATACTCATCAACAGAAGCTACATATATTCCTTCTACTAAATCATATTTTTTAGCAGTAGCACTATCAATCTCTCTGATTTGAATTCCTAAATTTAATATTGGCTTTGATAAAGCATCAATTTTATTTTTTACTTCATTTATAGGAATTGCAAATCCTATTCCTTCAATGCTAGTTTCTCCTAATGCTTGAGCTCCTATCTTCATAGAGTTTATTCCTATAACTTCTCCCTTTGCATTTACTAATGGACCACCACTATTACCTGGATTGATAGCAGCATCTGTTTGAATTAAATTGACACTAGTTCCGCTTTGGCCTTCTATTGTTCTATTACTACCACTTATAACTCCTTTTGTAAGAGTTTGTGCAAAGTTCTTTGAAAGAGGTGTTCCTATTGCTATAACTTCTGCACCCGGATATATTTGATCAGAATCTCCAAGCTGTGCAACTGCTGGAACTGTAGTTCCTTCTTTTAATTTAAGCATCGCTACATCTTTCTCTTGATCATAATTTACTACTGATGCACTTACTTCTGTATTATTACTTAAGGTAACTGTAATTTCTTTAGCACCTGAAATAACATGATAATTAGTTAATATATAACCTTCCTCATTAATAATAAAACCTGATCCCATCCCATCTACTTCTCCATTTGTAAATCCATTACTGGCTGTACTCTTAGTTGAAACAATAACAACCGCTGGTGCAACTTTATTAAATGCATCTGCTGCTGACATTGCATCTGGCGTACTTGACGTAAAAGATTGTGGTATATAGCTTGTTATTTGCTTTGTAGCAGCAACATTATTCGGTCTCATTATAGAATAAGTAATTCCGCTTCCTACCACGCCCCCTACCATAGTAAGAATTAAAATTCCTGCTATCTTTCCTAATATACGCAGTCCTTTTCTTTTTTTCCTTTCAGGTTCTACATAATTATTGTTATTTTGAAAACAGTTTTCCCATGAAACTTGCTGACCTTCATTTACTGGTAATGATTCAACATCGATGTATTTCTCATTATTATCACTCATATATTTTCCTCCTATACAATATCAATTATTAATTTATCAACTAGCAATAAAGTCATATTATCAATAATTCTTTTTGAAGCATATTATACTTTAAATTATATCTACTAGTAATAACTCTATAATGATAGTATAAAATTATTATGTGTCAAATAAATGACAAGAATATATAATTAAATATAATTTTCTTATAAAAATATTAACTAATAATATTTATTTATAAAATTATTCTTCAATACCTTCAATTCTAAAAGAGCTACCTAATTCTATGACTTCTTAGCCGATTTCTTCGCATCTTTTATAACGCTATTTACTCCATTAACAATTGTGTCTGAATCTAATAATGAAAGTGGAGCTCCATCAATCTCTTCTTTATATACTATTGTACTTGCTGGTTGCCCTATGTTTTGGATAGGATCTCCTTCTTTATTCGTTATCAAATAAAATGGCTTACTACCTAACATTTCACTTGATTGACTATTAGATAAACTCTTATATAAATTTTTAAATTCATTTGAAACTGCTTCTTTATAGTTTGTTCTATTCTTAAAACTATTGAATTCATCCAATTCACTTTCTGTTAGATGCTCCTTAAAAGTATTATTTTCCATAGTTAATCCCATTTTACTCAACAATGAGGTCAAACTAATGTTAGTACCTATCTCTTCAAATATACTTCTATAATATTTGGGTTTAATTTCATCTTTAAACTGTTTAGTTTGGATTTCTTCTTCAGATATTGGATTAACTAATACAACTCCTGCAACTGAATCTGAATATAAATTAACAAAGTTTGTGGAAACTAAACTTCCATACTCTTCTCCCACTAAAATATATGGTTCGGGTGCTCCAGCTTTTCTAAGCAATAATTTTAAATCTTTAGCTTGTTCCTCAGGTGTTCTAACATCTCCACCATCATTAAATCCATATCCCATTCTATTGTATATAAAGGTTGAAATCTTTTTTTCCTCTAATGATTTGCAGACTTTCTCCCATTCATACATATTGGTTCCAATTGATCCATCAAAAACCACAGTATATTCTCCAGGGTTCTTAATTCTATACTCCATTTTCTTGCCATCTATTCTTACATACTTAAATCTTGATTTCAATCTTGCATTGTCTACAAAACTATTTATAGTGTGCACTGCAAAACCTAAAATAAGTAATCCAATAAAAAAAATCACACTCTTCTTAAAAACTCTTCTTTTGCTAACCTTATCCTTCTCAACCTTATGTATTCCATTGGAATGCCATAATAACTTCATATTAGAATCTACCTCTCCCCTAACTTAAGATTGGGCCTTGCATTTATATCTAAATTTGAGATTACTCCCTCCGCATAATTAAAATAAGCGGCACTTGCAATCATTGCTGCATTATCAGTACATAAAATTGGTGACGGAAATAAAATCTCTATTCCTTTTTTATCTCCTTCTCTAAGAAGAGTTTTTCTTAAATATGAATTAGATGCAACTCCTCCTGCCACTGCAATTTTTTTAATTCCCTTTCTCTCACAAGTTAAAAATAAGTTAGTCTTTAGCACATCTATTATTGCTTTTTGAAAAGATGCTGCAATATCTGCTTTATTTATTTCTTCCTCTTTCATTTTAGCTTTATTTAAATAATTCAATACAGCAGATTTAACCCCACTAAATGAAAAATCTAATGTATCATCCTGAAACTTGGCTCTAGGAAATTCTATTGCATCTTCGTTTCCTTCTTTTGCTAACTTATCAATTTTAGGACCACCTGGATAGCCAAGATCTAACGCTCTAGCAACTTTGTCATAAGCTTCCCCTGCTGCATCATCTCTAGTTTGCCCAATTACTTCAAAATCTCTATAACCTTTTACATGTACTATAAATGTGTGACCGCCTGAAACAACTAGTGATACAAATGGCGGTTTTAAATCCTTATGTTCAATGAAATTTGCACTAATATGCCCCTGAATATGATTTACCCCAATCAACGGCTTTTTTGATCCTAATGATAATCCTTTGGCGTATTGAAGGCCTACTAAAAGAGCTCCCACAAGTCCTGGCCCATATGTAACCCCTATAGCATCAACATCATTTAATGATACTTCTGCTTCATCAAGAGCTGCCTTAACAACACTGTCTACTACTTCGATATGCATTCTTGATGCAACCTCAGGTACTACCCCTCCAAATTTTTTATGTGTTTCTATTTGTGATGCAATTACGTTAGATAAAACTTCTCTACCGTTTACTACAACTGCAGCTGAAGTCTCATCACAACTTGATTCTATAGCTAAAATTATCTTTTTATCCATATTTCATACCTCTTTTATCACAAACGAAGCTAAACCTAAAACACTCTTAGTTTAACTTCATTCTGAATCTTAATCATCTTTTATATTCTATCCCACAGGTTAAAACTGCCCAGTAAAGAGCACAATATACCTTGTAATGAACATAGTAAAACTCAAATACCATATAATTATAATACTATCTTCTGCTAAAATCTATTTTATCTTATATTTATGCTAAATTCATGTATCCTTTATATCGTTTAATATAATCTTAATATTTAATGAAATATTTTACATAATTTAATTATATTACTTTTTCTAGTTATTACTAAAACATTATACTTTATATACATTACAATATCAAAGTTAAATTTTCTTAATATATTAATTGTTAATCTATATATTTCTCTTGTCATTCATGATTATTGTATAAATACTCTATATACTGTATATTTGAAGTAATAATTTAAATTTTACTTGAGGAGAAACTAAATGTCTAATTATGCTAAGGTGATAATTAAAGGCTCGCCTATTACAAAATCAAACTTTAAATTACATAATACAAATGGCCGTGCCATTTTACCACATAGTTCTGGAAAATATCATGATAGGTATGCTTTATATGAACAAGAGATTGCATTGCTTGCAAGAAGTCAAAATCCGGATATTATTTTTTCTGAAAGCTTAATTGCTATATTAAGAGTATATTATAAAAGTGAAAAACGTCATCCTGATACTATTAATATTACAAAAAGTATCTTTGACGGAATAGAAAAAAGCGGATTAATTATTAATGATGCTCAAATAACTAAAATTTTCACAGAAGAATATTATGATAAAGTTAACCCTAGATTTGAATTAGAACTATTTGCCGAAAGTGAATATGATTTTAGGTATACAATTACAAAAAAAAATATACCTACAAAAGCTAAGTTATATTCTCCAGTAAAGAAAAGTATATTAACTAACCAACCTAATTCCTTAGATTCTAAGGAATTGAAAGAGAAAAAAACGTCAAAATCAAGTGAAAGCTATTTAGAAAGCACTAACAACACTTCCCAAGATGTTTCAACTAGGAATATAATTTGCAGCATCTGCAATAAAGTAATAACTTCAAATGACTATGTTAAAGCTGATAGTGGGAAAACTTTAATTTGTAAAAAATGCTTTAACAAATTATTTTAATTTTATCTAACAGTTGAAAGGAATTAATGATGAGTAATAATATTGATATTATTTTTTTAGGTGATAGTTTAACTTTTGGATATGGAGTAAGCAAAAATAATTCATGGGTATATAAGCTCACTGAAAAACTTTCTTTTTCAGCACTAAATAAAGCCCATAATGGTGAGACAACCACTTCAATGCTTACTCGCTACTACAATGATGTTTTAGTTTACTCCCCACGAAAAGTCTTTATAATGGGTGGCACAAATGACCTTCTTTTAGGAAGACCAGTATCTTCAATAATTGATAATATCGAATTAATGATTAAAGATGGAATAGATATTAATTCTGAAATAACTATCGGGATTCCTCCAAGAATTATTGGTAAAATAGCCAATGATCTCTTTTCTCCCTCTCATCTATATAAATATGCTGAAGATGCTTTATTAGTATTAAAAGAACAACTTATCATCCTTTGCAATAAATATAAATTATCATTCATCGATTTTTATAATTTAACGTTGGATAAGAATGATATTTACTTAGATGGTCTTCACTTAACTTCTCAAGGGCATGAACTTATGTACGAAGAAGCCCTTTTACACTATAAAGGTGTTAAGAAAAACTTAAAGTGAAGCAATGAACAACCGAAATAGAATACATATATGTTCCTCAGGACTATGAAAAATTTCACTGGGCATATCTAAATGGAAAGTTGCACCCATTTCTGCATGTTCCTGCGGCAAGCACAGGACAAGCAAAAACCGAACAACTTCCCATTAAGATATGCATCAGCTTATTTTTCAATTCCTGCTCCACATATATGTATTCTATTTCTTTGTTTTGCTACCACTTTAAGTATTTTGCAGGTATCTCCTAAAGATTATATATGAAATGTATTAAATCATTGTAAATATAATTTATTATAAGTATTGATAAAAGGAAAAATATATAAATACTTGCATTAATATATCATTATTTTAAACTTACTACTAAATAAAGAAATTGAATAGATGTTTTTGCGAAGTGTTCATAGGAGCAAACACATCTATTCAATTTCGGTTGTTTATCAGTAAACTAAAATTATCCTCATACTGCAAGTATTTTTATATTTCGAATCCTTCACAATACCTTTAAATTGTAACCTTCTTTATGTATTGTGCCACTTTGATGCCACACTCAATTCCGTCAGTTTCTTTCATGTGAAATACATTTTCTCCGTGAATAATATTTCCACATGCAAATAATCCATCTATTGATGTTTCAAAATCCATCACTTCAGGACCTGCAATTTCATTATTCATTTTAAGATTTAATTTTTTTATTATCAACGTTTCTGGAAAGAAACCAACTGATAATAATAATGAGTCACACTCTTTCTCTTCTATTGCTTCATTAGTTAAGTTCATAATCTTTACTTTTTCAATTCTATTATTCCCTTCAATTTCAATTACTCTAGAGTTTTGAATTATAGGAATATCAAATCCATCAATAATACTTACTATTTCAGCATCTGCCATTTCTTTAAATGTCTTTTCTATTACTATTCCTTCTATGCTTCCAGCTTCTATTATCAACCTTCTTGCAACTATAAATCCCCATTTATCTTTTGCTATAATAATAGTTTTTCTTCCAGGAAGGTACCCTTCTAGATTGATTATCCTATGAGCTTCACCTACAGTAAATATACCCGTAAGTCCATTGGTTGGGATTACAACATTTCCCGAATATCTTTCCTTTGCACCCATAGCAAAAATTATAGATCTAGCGGTTATATCCTTAACTCCTTCTTCCGAATTCACATAAGTTATTACCTTATCCTTGGTTACGTCAAGTACTGTAGTATTTAGAACTATCTGTATACCAAGTTCATTTATCTGTCTCTCTACAAAGTCAACATATTCCGGTCCTGTTACTAATTCTCCTATTAACTTTTTACCAAATTCATTATGAATAAATTGATTTATTATTCCTCCAACATAACTCTCTCGTTCTATAATTAAGATTTTCTTTATACCTTCCTTTGCAGCCCCAATTGCTGCTGTCATTCCAGCTATTCCTGCTCCTATAATAACTAAATCGTAATTTGGCATCCTGATATCCTCCAGTATTAATTCCTATAGTCTTATTAACTTTTTTGCTTTTTTCATCGCAACAACCATATCATACATACTTGTTATTTCCCCAAAAGTTATTTGATCTGTTAAATTATAATATTCTAGGGATGTATCATTAATTAAAAGATTCACTCCCTTTTTATATAAGAGTCTTATCCCTTCTATAGCCTTAGAATCCTTATGGAATAGTTTAACAGCTGAATTTAAAAATAGAATTTCTTTTGGAAGTTTGTCATATTCATTTAGCACCTCGAAGTATTCGTTCATTAAAATTTTTCCTAAGTCATCATCACCTTCTCCGAGCTTCTCTCTTGTTATTAGTATTGAAAATATTTCACCCTCATCCTCAACTTCCAGGCATCCTCTTTTTTCTATCTTGATTAAAAACCTATTCTCTTCATTTTCTTCATCTAACTGATATCCTTTATGTGCTGCATATCTCAAAACATTAGATCTTCCAAGCTCGCTGTTTACTATAACAATTGCTTCCCCTTCTCCAATTGAATTAAAATATTTCTTTATCTCTCTTATTATTTTTAGATAAGGTAATCCTCTACAATCAATTTCTTTCATCTCCATAGCCCCTTTACAAGATTTTAATCTACTATTAATATATCAAATTTTGTAGCTAATTTCTCAAATGTAAGTTTTTGAATTCATCAGTATATTTAATTAACTAATTATACCTTTATTATATAAATTTTTTCTCATTAATAGTATACCATGCCAAATTTATAAATCACCTCACTTTTATAAATATTTCAATTACCTTTTAATTACTCTTATATCATTAATTTATATTTGTTTAATTTATAAATTTATGTATACTATATAATGTAGTCAATATTGAATTGAGGTGAAATAATGAGTTTTTTTAACTCTATAATTAATAATTTTTTGAAACGTAATTTAAATAAAGATACAATCATAAGACTTATTTTCTTTTTAATCCCTGTTACTTCTATAGTATTAAAAGGGATTATTTTTCAAGGTTTTGCGTCTAATAAGAATCCATATGCTCTTGATTTTTTTAATGGTTATCAGGCTGCTGATCCTTTTTTAAATTATTACATAGCTTTTTCTTTAGTATTTTTCAGCTTCTCTTTTTTATTTAAGGGGACAGGCCGAATTATATACACTTTTACAATAGATCTTTTTTTAACACTATTAATATTAACTGATGTTTGGTATTTTAGGGGTTTCCTAACTGTACCATCTGCATTAATATTAACACAAACAGCTAATTTAGATAATATGTCTGGAAGTATATTATCTATGACCAGTAATTTAGATTTTATATTTTTACTTGATTTTATAATATTAGCAATATATGTGTTCATAGCGAGAAAGTCTTTTTCAAAAAATCACGGACGAGCTATAAAAACTTTTTTATGTACTTCTATTTTGCCAATATTATTTATAATTTATGTTCCTATTAGTATAAATGTGTTTAATAACAAAGATGTTCATAATGCTTATTTATTTAGTAATTATGATAAATCAAATACAGCTAAATACTTTTCTCCTGTCGGATATCATATTATTGATTGTTATACTGTATATCGTGATTCTAAGCCATACAAATTAACAGATCAAGATAAAGCCGATATTAAAGAATTATTTGAAACTAAAAACGAAAACTTACCTAATAATGAGTACTTTGGTATGGAAAAAGGTAAAAACTTGATATATATTCAAGTTGAATCCTTAGAAACTTTTGTTATTGGTAAAAAAATAAATGGTAAAGAGATTACTCCTAACTTAAATAAATTAATTCAAACTTCTTTGTATTTTCCTAATACTTTCGAGCAGGTTAATGAAGGGACAAGTTCTGATGCTGACTTAATGGTTAATACTTCTATGTTGCCATTGAGGCAAGGAAGTACTTTCTTTAGATATCCTAATACTAACTATAACTCTCTACCTAATTTGTTAGAAAAAGAGGCCTATAGTACTGTTGCAATTCATCCTGATAAAGGTTCTTTCTGGAATTATGCAAATGGATTAATTGGTATTGGTTTTGATAAGTTTAGTGATTATTATTCATTCAATGTAGATGAGCAAATTGGACTTGGTATTAGTGATCAAAGATACTTTGAACAGGTTGTTCCTATGCTAAAGCAACAAAAACAGCCTTTTTACTCAGAAACAGTAACTTTATCAAGTCATGGACCATTTGATATTCCTGAAAAATATAGAGAACTTGGGCTTGATCCAGAATTAAATGCAAGTAAACTTGGAGGATATTTTGAAAGTGTTCACTATACTGATAAACAAATAGGACATTTCCTTGATTTACTAACTAAAGAAGGCTTGCTAGAAAATAGTTTAATAGTTATAATGGGCGATCATACTGGCGTTCATAAATATTATGATGATACTATTGGTCAATTATCTCATAAAGAAGATTGGTATTTAAATACCGGAAATCCTACTGTTCCGTTTATAATTTATGATCCATCTTCTAAACAAGGAAAAACATTTGATGAAATGTACAACGGACAAATTGATGTAATGCCAACTTTGCTATACTTACTTGGAGTTGAAAAGGATAACTATGAAAATAGTGCTCTAGGACGAAATCTATTAAATACAAACAAATCCTTTGCTATAATAACAAATGGAACTCTTAAAGGTGGAGAAAACCTTACTGATAAAGAGAAAGAGATTTATAAAAAATCACTTGAGATTTCAGATAAAATGATTCGTGCAAACTACGCACATAATGTTAGTTAAGCATAAATAAGATATCTAAAAGGAGTAAATTCTTCGCATAAAAGAATTTACTCCCTTTCTAGTATTGTATATATTTCATATTATGAAAAAAACTCATGATTTACTAAATTCAGAATCCTCCTGTTAAATTTCGAATCATGTTCAGCTAATATATTCTCTTTCTTATCTTTATTCATATCACTGTTAATATAAACTAACTATTTTCTTTAACTAATACAATCTTATTCTGAGTAAAAAAAGCACTCAACAATAAAAATAAAATTGATAATGCAAGTATCCCACCTATTATAGGTAAAATTGATATGACTCCTTTTCCAGCCTGTAATTTCTCTATGGCCATAAAAATCCATCTTGGTGGAAGAGCATCGCCGATTCTCTGTAAACTCTTACTCATCATTCCATAATCCCAAAAAGCTCCGCTTAACATAAATACAGGTACTGTTAATGCTGAATTGATAAGTGTAAATACTGACTTACTTTTCACTATTGATGCTATCATTATACTAAATGCAATAGCTAATAAAGACATTAGTAATGCTAGAAATAACAAAGTTATTGTATTATTAAAGCCAAATTCATAATCAAGTATCTTGCATATAGCATAATATTCTATTGATGGTATCGCTGTAAAAAGAAAGAATACAATGCACTGGCTAATGTTATATTGTCTCTCACTAATCTTCCCCATCAGAATTCTTTCCTTTGTTCCTCCGCCTTCATCTTCTAAGATAAATCTACAGCTTCCCGCTGCTGTAATAAATAATAGATAAAATACTATTCCTAAAGAAGATAATATACCTGGTTTTACATCTTTACTATTTAATACCTCATACTCCGGTCTTGCTTCTCTATATGTCTGTATAACTTTATCTATACCGCTATCCTCTACATTTATATTATTTGATATCTTAGCTAGAGCAGCTACTTCACTTTCTAGGAAACTTTTGATAACAGCTTCTGTGTCATTATTTGAAATTGATTGATAAGAAATCTTACCCTTTTCTCCTTTTATAATAGTATCTGTAAATCCCTTATCTATTTTAATTACCATTTCGTATTTGTGATAAACCAGATCTTGTACATAGTCTTCACTCTTAACTTCTACCTTATTTACTCCATCAAGCTTTGATAATTTATCTTCTATTTCTTTACCAAAAGCTCCACTATCCTCATTTATCACTGCAAGTTTTATACTTGAATTACCGCCTTCTATACCTGTAAAAGCAAAAATCAATGCAATAGGAAGAAGGAAGGTAGTAATTAAAAAACTTTTCCTCTTTAATAGGATTTTTGCAACATTTATTATTATTCTAATCACTTACAAGCCCCTCCTTATTTTTTAAAATTCCAAAGTATACAATTAAACATAAAGCTGACAAAACCAATGGTACTATCATTGCAATGAAGTACGCATTAGATTTTATTCCACATAGTAAACTACCTATTGCTATGTTAATCCAATACACTGGGCTAATACATAGTAGCTTGCTTATCGGTCCCATTCCCCCCATTACACTAAGTGGGGTATATGCCCCGCCTAAGAAACACATCACTACTATAGCTACCTGTATTATTCCTGTAACCGTAGTATCATTCTTTGCGATAATTCCAACAAATGCTCCCAATACAGAAACAAAGACTCCAAATACAACGAACATACTCATGAACCTAAGCGTATTAATGCCCCAATCTACATCTAATACGTAGGTAGAATAAATATATATTAATAAAATTTGTAAAACAGATATTGTCACTCCAACAATAACCTTCGCTCCTATTAATGAGCTTTCTCTCATTTTAGATAGTCTTATTCTATTAATTGTTGTTAGCTGTTTTTCTTTATATACAGACTCCCCTACTATGCCTGCAATGTACAAAATAATCATAGCAAGTTCTGCGAACGTATAATATTCTGATGAAGTTATATCACGAGCCTCACCAATATCCTCTTTAACAACATACTCGCCATATTTGCTCTGTACTAAATTTTCAAAAGCCTTTGGATTATACTCTCCTATAGTATCAAAAGCTGCATATTCATTTAAAATTGATTCAAATATTCCTCTAAATATCTTTGTTTTAATCTTTTCCCCGTTCTTTGAAGAATAGAGGTTAAAACCACTATTGTTAACTTCAATATGAACTAAGGCATTATACTTATCAACTTCATCTTTAACCACATCCAAAGATGTAGTTTCCTCGAATTTGATATTAACTGCTTTTTCAACCCCTTCTTTAAACTCTAAAAAGCCATGCTCATATCTCGTTTCACCATTAATTGTATAATAAACCTTTGAAAACTCATTTCCAGAACCAAATATATCCCCTGAAGCCATTAAATTTTTGAGACCTACACTCAAGGTTGTAATTAAAATTATCGGAAATATAAACATAAAAACTAAAGTTTTTTTAGATCTTAACATCTGCTTAAATTCCTTTTTTAACATTGCTAAAAACATATTAATCCCCCATTAGTTGAAAATTTAAACTTTCTGACTTATATCATTGAATGCCTTTGCTTTTTTAAATCTTTAACTTTCTAGTACTATTCTCTAAGCTTTTTACCTGTTAAGGCTAGAAAAACTGCCTCAAGGCTAGGCTCCTCATTAACTATATTCTTTATATCTCCCCCATTATCCGAAATAACAGTTACTAAATTCGATATTAAATTGCTACTTTTCAATGTAGTAATCTTATATTCGTTATCTGAAAAAGCTACTTTTTCAACTCCTGTAACTTCCTTAAGAATACTTTCTAAACCATTAATTTTCTTTGTTACAGTTATATTTAAGGTATTCTTATCCCCTATTAAATTTTTAAGTTCATCACTTGTTCCTTCTGCAATAATATGACCTTTATCAATAATAGAAATCCTATCACAAATATCGTCAACCTCCTGCATATAGTGAGAAGTATATATTATTGTGGCTCCTTCATCTCTAAGTTTCAAAACTGATTCTAATATATGATTTCTAGATTGTGGATCTATTCCAACTGTAGGTTCATCCATTATTATAAGCTTAGGTGAATGAGCTATGGCGCATCCAATATTAAGCCTTCGCTTCATACCACCTGAAAACTCTGAAGCCTTCTTATTTCTTATATCTGCAAGCCCTACAAACTCTAATGTTTTAGCTGTTCTATACTTAAGATCTTGTCCTTTAAATCCATATAAGGAGCAAAAGAAACTAATATTTTCTTCAGCAGTCAAATCCCAGTATAAAGCAAAATCCTGAGGTACTATTCCAATGTTTTCTTTCCACTTTCTTATCTTGTTAGTTTCTTCTTCGTAGATAATCTCACCTGAAGTTTTTTTAATTAATCCAATTATCATACCAATTGTCGTGCTTTTACCTGCTCCATTTGGTCCAAGAATTCCATAAATCTGTCCCTTTTCAATTTTTAAATCTATTCCATCAATAGCTACATGATTCCCATAATCCTTATAAAGCTTTTTAATTTCTAACATTCTCATTTATAATTACCTCCAAATTACTTTTTGATAAATACACTTTTAAAAGCAATAATTAAATTCCTTATCTGCTTATTAATCTCTATGATAAAAGTATATAGAAAAAGGTGAGTTTTAAATAGTTAGAAAACTCACCTTTTATATATTACATTTGTCATATCTCAACTTATAAAGTTAACTTATATCTTTAAATATATCTCAACTAGAAATAAGTAACATACTTTAAAGGAAGTGCGAAGAACTTAAAGTGAAGCGATGAACAACCGAAATAGAATACATATATGTTTTTGCGAAGTGCTCATAGGAAGGTTTTCTGGTTGTGATTCTTAGAACATAAGTTGTTCCAAATATGCTAGTTCAAAACTTGTTTTTGAGGCTAGCATTTTGGGCACAACTTATGTTCTTAGAATCATCCAGCAAAACCTTCCAAGAACCAGAGCAAACACATATAGTCCCTTTCGCTTGCTTAGCAGTAAAGTTAAAATCTTATAAGACCGCAAGTATTTTTATATTCCAAATCCTTCACAATACCTTTATAAATTCCCTTTTAAATAATTAACAGCCAATGCAGTTCTATGTTCTAACCCTGTTTTATCTAGTATTGTTGTAATATAGTTTCTTATTGTTCCTTCAGAAATAAATAATTTATTACTAATTTCCTTATTACTTAATCCTTCACTAATAGCTTTTATTATTTCTATTTCCCTATCAGTAAAACTATATTTCCTTATCTCTGGCTCGATTTCTTTTCCTTGAAGCTTGTCTAATACTTTTTCATTCATTACAATAGTATTATTGTAAACTGAGACTATTGAATTTGCTATTTGCTCTGGGGAATTACTCTTTAATATGTATCCCTTTGCTCCGTATAGAAGGGCTTCATTTATATAATCTTCCTCATCAAAGGTTGTTAATACCAGGCATTTAGTTTTTGTATTTTTTACAATTTTATGTACCGCCTCAACACCATTAACTATAGGCATTCTTATATCAACTAACGCCACATCAACTTGGTTTTCTAAACAAAAATCAATACATTCCCTTCCATTAGCTGCTTCACCAATTACCTCAATGTCGCCCTTAAGTGGCAAAATTATTTTTAAACTTTCTCTAATTAAGCTATCATCATCACAAATCAATACCCTAATGCTCATTTTAGATCCTCCAAATTAAAAATCATATTAATAACAAAACCATTTTCATTATAATATTCCACTCTTCCTCCAAGACCTTGGACTCTTTCCTCAATGCCTCTAATACCTAATCCCTTATTTAATTTCTTATATCCATTCCCATCATCTCGAAACTCTATCCTTGCTATTTTGTTATATACAAAAATTGATATTGTAATTCCACTAGCCATGGAGTATTTAGCCGCATTAGTTAAAGCCTCATTAATATTTTCTTCTAATACCATCCATAGCTTTAATATAAATTTATTTATATCCCCTTCTACATTTAAACTCGTTTTTATACCTGTGCTATATTCAAATTTTAATAATTGTTCCTTTATATTCTCGATTCCAATTACTCTATCCCTAGGCTTAACATTTCTTAAAATATGTCTTATTTCATCCATACCTTCTCTAAGGTTTTCCATTGCTGTAAGTAAATATTTGTTAGCAAGCTCATTATTCTTTCCTAATGTTTCTTTTGTTACTTCTAACTGCATAAGAGAACTTGTTATCCTATGACCTAGATGATCATGAAGCTTTTGTGCCATGAAGTTTCTCTCTTTTAAGCTTATAACTATATTATTTTGTTCAATATACCTTTCTAGATTTCTCACCTTATTCTCCATTAAGTGGCTTTCGTATCTTTGGCCCCTATTAAATTCCTTCATTTCTAGCTCATTTTCATATTGCTTCTTCAATTCATATAAATACAAGTTAACAATTATAATGTACACGGACATGTAAAGCAAGTTTTCTCTTGATAAGTAACTCATTATTCCTATATTAATAACTATGCAAACAAGGTAACTTACCCTATTTTTAACTATTTTAAAAATTATTATCGGTAGTAAAAAACTAGTTCCCAAAAATCCCAAACTCTCAAAGCTCAAAATACCTATAAGTTGAAGTAAATTTATATATTTTTTGCTAATCTTTAAGAAATCATTTAGAAACTCAAGAATTAAAATTCCAACTATACAAGTTATTCTGATAATAATATCAACATCATGGTATCCTAAAATTATCAGATTTAATACTCCAAATAATGACATTATAACTATGAGTATTGATATATTTCTTTTCATTCTTTATTCCTCTTATTTTCTTCTTAGCTTTTTTATTTCTTCTTTCAGTTTATCAAGAGAATATTGATATTTTAAAGATTTTATATTTGGAAATGCTTTAATAATACGTTTATTGATAGATTTATTTTTTAATATTACATTCTCTAATTTAAGTTTTAACTTATTGATTTGTTCCATAGTATGGGCAATCGCTTCATTGTCCTGTCCTATTATTCCATCAAATCTACTTAAATTCTGCTGCAGAAGTCCTTTGTAGCTTTCGCTCTTTTCTCTAATTTCTTCAAATAATGTACTCATTTCTTTTAGTTTTCCGCTAAGCTGCAGGACTCTAGCTACAGTAATTGCTGCATCTGCTACAAAATAAACAATCAAGATATGGCATGTCCACACAACAATATTTATTGAAACCCCTTTAGTAAACTCCACTAAAGTTGGATTTATTATTTCTATTGTAAGTACAGATAAAATACCAAATAACGTAGAATTTAATAAACATACTCTTCCTTTTATATTAAATTTGTAATTTGAATAATCCCACCACTTAAGATGAAACATTGTTTCTAGTAAAAATCCTGTAATGTACTCTAATATACTTGTAAAAATTATTGCAGTTAAATATAACATTATAATATTATCTGAGAACGGTGATAACAATATAACAACTATAAGTGCTCCTGTGCCATATATAGGGCAGAATGGACCTTTTATAAACCCTCTATTTACATATTGTTTATCAATAATAGAGCAATAAATAGTTTCACATATCCATCCTAAAAAACTATAAATTATAAAATGAAAAAGATACATATAGATCATATTCATTACTCTCTAACCCACCTTAGCTTATTTATTAATATAATAATAATGAACAATGAATGATTAAAGTTGAAATTCCATATAACTATCTAACATTGAATCTCTTTAGAAATTTTTATAGAATTTCGTCTCTAATTATTCATTATTCATAATACATCTTGTTATTTTCCTGCTACTGAAAGTTCTTTTACGACAATAGAAGGACACCCAATGCTGCTCATTGGAAATTTCAAATCACTTCCTACTTGTTCTATATCCTTTAGTAATGTGAAGAAGTTACCTGCAACCGTAATTTGTTCTACTGGAAAACTCTTTTTTCCGTTTTCAATCATGAAACCTTTGGCAGCTAAAGAAAAATCTCCTGTTACTGCACTAGCCCCTGAATGTAATCCAGCAAAATCAGTAATGATAACCCCTTCCTTAACATCACTACAAAGCTCTTCAAAAGATTTTTCTCCTGAACTAATATAAAAGTTCGTTGGACTAACCCCTATAATTGAAGCATATGAACCTTTAAATCCATTTCCGGTTGATTTAACGCCTGCTTTATATGCAGTTTTTAAGTTATATAATAATGTATTCAATTTTCCTTTAGATATTATTTCTTTTTTATAGGTTGCAACACCTTCATCATCAAAGGCTGTTGTTCCAAGCCCATCCTCTAAGTGTGGATCATCAACTAAAGTTACTACATCAGACGCTATAATTTCGCCTTCTTTTCCTTTTAATAACGATAATCCTTTTTGTGCTTGTTCGGCATTAAAAATTGACGAGAATGTTCCAAGTAATGATACCATTGCCTCATTATTTATTATTATCTTATACTTACCTGATGGAATGCTTCTCCCACCAATTTTCGAAAGTGCCTCTTCAAGACCTTGCTTTGCTAAATCACTAGGCTTAATATCACCTGCCTTTTTAGCTATAACATATCCTGTTCCATCGTATCTTTCATTATTTTCTTCTACTATTGGAACTACATAGGCAGTTAAACTATTTCTTTCACTTTTTAAGTTCAAACCTTTAGAGTTTATTATCCCATAAGTCCCCTTACCGTATCCAATCCCGCACCCTTGAAAACTTACAACCTTATCACATTGCTTCCTACATTCTTTTTCCATTTCTAGCGCAAGTGAAATTAATTCATCAGGTTTTATATTATCCAACTCTTTTTTATAACAATCCAGTTCTTTATATTCTTTATCACCTTCATATATAAACTGTACATCATCATTTTCTATAGCAAGTACTGCTTCTTTTGCATTTTTAATAAGTGTATTTACCGCTTCTTCATCTAATATCTCAGTATAGGAATACCCCATCCTATTATTTATCTTTCCTCTGAAAGAAAGACCGAAGGAGTTATTTAATTTATATTTCTCAACTTCACCTTCATAAATATTTAAGTTTAAACTTTCAGAATCAGAATAATATATTTCACATTCTTCAAATCCTGAATTTTTAGCCTCTTTAAATAATTCATCTTTAAATAAGTTAAAATCCATATCTATCTACCTCCAACAGTCATTTTCTTTACTCTAATCATAGGCTGCCCTACATTAGTAGGTATGCTTCCTGATGATGAGCCACACATACCTTGACCTACATCTAAATTGTTTCCAACCATATCTATATCCATAAGTACTTGACTACCTTTACCTATAAGACTTGCTCCTCTTACTGGTTCTTGAATCACTCCATTCTTAACCAAGTATCCTTCTTGAACAGCAAAGTTAAACTCTCCAGTTACAGGATTAACTGATCCCCCACCTAATTTCTTAGCATATAATCCGTCTTCTATAGATTTAATAATATCATCCGGATTTTCATCTCCAGCTGCTATATAGGTATTAGTCATTCTTGAAGTTGGCTGGAACTTATAGCTTTGTCTTCTTGAACTTCCTGTAGCCTCCATATTCATACGTCTTCCATTCAACTTATCAATCATATAGCCTTTTAAAATACCATTTTCAATTAAAATATTCTTTTGTGTCTTATGGCCTTCATCATCTATATTTAATGATCCCCAAGCGTTCGGCACTGTACCATCATCTATAGCCGTTACCTTTGTAGATGCTATTTGCTCTCCTAATTTATTTGCAAAAACTGAATTTCCCTTAGCTACAGCACTCGCTTCTAATGAATGACCGCAAGCTTCGTGAAATATAACTCCCCCAAAACCATTATCTATTGCTACAGTCATATTGCCCGCAGGGCAATTTTTAGCATGAAGCATTGTATGAGCTACTCTTGCTGCTTCTCTTCCATGATATTCAGGGTCTACACTTTCAAACATTTCAATCCCTGTATGTCTGCCTGGACCTTCAAATCCAGTCTGATTTTCATTTCCTTTTGATGCTATTGCACTTACTCCAAGCCTAGTTCTTATTCTTGTATCTTGAACATATAACCCTTCTGTATTGGCAATTAAAACATTCTGTTCTTTATCTCCGTAATTTGCTATAACTTGTGATATTTCGTTATTAAAATTCTTTGCTCCATTATAAGCACTTTTTAGAATAGCTATTTTTTTATCATAAGCAACATTTTTAGGGTAATAAATTATTGGATGTATTGTAGTAATACTCTTTTCATTTAATACTATTGAATTACCTGCTTCTCCTTTTACATCTCCCAAAGCTAATGCAGCTCTATATGCAGTTTCTAAAAGACTGTCTAGATTGTTATTATTTGTATAAGCATACACACTATTTAAACCTTTAAAAATTCTTATTCCTATTCCATATATTCTTCCACCTATAGCATCATCTACTTTACCATCAACTAAAGATATTGAATTATTAATTGAGTCTTCTTCAAATATTTCAGCAAAATCGCCTCCAGTTACTAAGCATTTTGCTAATACTTCACTAACAATATTTTTTGATAACATTTTATTCCTCCTCTTTCTTATATAATATGATATAAAGTTAATTTTCACTAAGTATAATAACTCTATGCATCCTATTAACTGTTTTAATATATTTTATCTGAGTAAAGATTTAATCATTTAAGTATATATTACTAGTTTACCATTAATTCTTTCTATTTCAATTAGAAGAAATAATTAGTTAACTCTCCTTTTAGAATAACAAATACAACCATAAATATTAAGATTCATAATTTTATTTCTAGTAAATTATATTATAAATATTTTTAACTTCGATAAACTATCACATAAGCATAAGTAATTTGTTTTTAGATATAAAAATAGACCATATTAACTTTAAGTCATATGGTCTATTTACAAGTGAATGTTACTAATATCTAATTATATTTATTTTCTAAACTATTTCATGGTCCTAAACTCGTATCCTTGTTCTTTCAAATATTTTATTATTTCGGGTAAAGCTTTAGCAGTTTCCTCTTTACCATAAGTATCATGCATTAATATAATTCCCTTTTGTCGCCCAGACATAGTTTTTATAACTTCTTGCTTTAGTTGTTCAGCATTTTTCGGGGCACCTTCTGCATCTTTAGATAACGAATTCCAATCAACTTGGTGATAATCTTTATCGTGTAATGCTTTATCCATATCCTCCATGCCTTTAGCGTCTTTACTCTTCCATGTCATATGGCCACCTGGAAATCTCACAGCTCTTGTTGAAAAATCTTGACCTAAAACATCTTTTAACACCTGATTTGTTTTCTCAAAGTCTGTCATGCAATTATTTAGATCAATTTTCCCATGGGGATATAAATAATTATAATTATGTGAATAAGTATGATTTCCTATTGCATTCCCTTCACCTAATTCTCTTTTCACTAAATTTTTTGTAGTCTCACTCTCATTAACCGACTTTCCGACAAGAAAGAAAGTTGCATGCACATTTTCTGCCTTAAGGGTATCTAATATTTGTGGTGTCACAGTTTCTGATGGTCCATCATCAAATGTTAAATAAACAACTTTTTTACCATCTGCTCCATCTGGCATTTGTCCTCTCATCTGTTGATCTAAGTATTTTTCTACAAATGCTACATCATCAGCTCCAGGATCATTCTTTAAAGATGCTACAGTTGTATCTTCTTTATTATCTGCATTATTGGCTTCTGAATTTGTTCCCTTACTAGTATCGTCGAGAGCTTGTACTTCTTGTTTGCTTGTTGAAAATTTTTGGGCCATTACTGCGCTTCCTATAATAACAAATACACCCATTACAATAAATAAAATAATAGTTCTTGCTCTTTTAATATTTCTTATCTTACTATTATACCTATGATTATGCTTCATTTTTGTAATACCTCTTATGCTCCAATGATTTTTATTCTTTATTAATTAACACAACTAGTAATTTGTTTTGAAAAATACTGTGTCACATCTATATATAGTATAAGTTTTTCAGCAGTTTTATACAACAAAAAAAAGCCGATTTCTCGACTTTAAAATCTTAATTTTTTCATAAATTTTTTATTTAATTTTGAATAAAAAAATGGCTCCGCGAAGAGGACTCGAACCTCCAACCTATCGGTTAACAGCCGAGTGCTCCACCATTGAGCTATCGCGGAACGTCATTCTTGAAAGAATTATGTTCTTTCAAAATTGCATATAAATTTTGATGTATTACAACTTGATTATATTGGTCAAGCCCTCGACCTATTAGTATCAGTCAGCTAAATATGTTACCATACTTACACCTCTGACCTATCAACCTTGTAGTCTTCAAGGGGTCTTACTAGCTTATGCTATGGGAAATCTCATCTTGAGGTGGGCTTCACACTTAGATGCTTTCAGCGTTTATCCCTTCCCGACTTA
>Ga0209281_1000709_pt1 | contig 33568 bp, 35 predicted proteins | sample MedtruBG_FD_187514 | JGI IMG/M metagenome (GOLD analysis project Ga0209281, IMG submission 187514) | Root nodule microbial communities of legume samples collected from California, USA - Medicago truncatula BG (SPAdes) (version 2) | ecosystem: Host-associated > Plants > Roots > Nodule | place... | reverse complement strand
GCCTCCACCGGTCGCGAAAAGATTGCCCGCGTCGTAGGTTTCTATGCCATGTCCGCCTGTGGCGAGACCGGTAGGCGCGGATGCCTGGCCATTGGCGCCGCCGTGGAACTGGTTCTGTCCGACGCGGAGATCGCCGACATGGTCGGCAGACACAATCGCAAACTCGTCGCCCGGCTCGAGGGTTTCATCCGGGATGGCCAGTTGGACGGCTCAATCCGCCAGGACGTCGATCCTGCGGCGACCGCGCTTGCGCTGTTTTCCTATCTTCAGGGAGTCCGCATCGCCGGCAAAACCGGAGAGCTGGAGAACCAGATGCTCCCTTCCGCCGAAGCCGTGTTGCGCATTCTCGACTGAATAAACCGCCCGCCTTCTTTCTCCCAAGGAATTTTAATGACAACTCCCGCTTCCACCGCCCAGACTCAGCACCCGCCCGGACTCTCTGCCGGCATGACATTTCTGATGGCCGCCGCCTGCGGCCTGATTGCCGCCAACCTCTACTATACCCAGCCACTCGCCGGGCCGATTGCAGTCGACATCGGCCTGCCGGCAGAGGCAACCGGCCTGATCGTTACCCTGACGCAGATCGGCTATGGCCTTGGGCTGCTGCTGCTCGTGCCGCTAGGTGACCTCGTGGAAAATCGTCGGCTGATCGTGACCATGATCGGCCTGGTTACTCTCGCCCTGATCGCGGCCGGCCTCTCAACCACGCCCGGGCCCTTCCTCACCGCTTCGCTTGCCATCGGGGTAGGCTCGGTTGCAGTCCAGATGATCGTTCCCTTCGCTGCCAACCTTGCTCCGGATGCGGCTCGGGGCCGCGTCGTCGGCAATATCATGAGCGGGTTGATGGTCGGCATCATGATGGCGCGGCCGATTTCCGGACTGATCGCCGGCCTCAGCTCCTGGCATGCCGTCTTTTATATTTCCGCTATCGTCATGGTCGGGCTTGGAACCCTGCTATGGGTCCAACTGCCGACGCGCATGCCGACGGCCCGGCTGAGTTACGGCCAGCTGCTCAAGTCGATGGCCCAGCTTCTCGCGACGCAGCCGGTCCTGCAGCGCCGCGCCGCATATCAGGCCTGTCAGTTCGCCGCATTCAGCCTCTTCTGGACCGTCACGCCGCTCTATCTTGCAGGCCCGCGCTTTGGGCTGGGTCACAACGGCATTGCGCTTTTCGCCCTCGCCGGTGTTGCGGGCGCCATTGCTTCCCCCATCGCGGGACGCCTCGCGGACAAGGGGTTGGTTCGGCCGGCGACGGCATTCGGCCTTCTCAGTGTCGGTGTCGCTTTTCTGATGACACAAATCGCTTCTGAAGGTTCAACCATTGCGCTCACGCTTCTGACGCTTGCTGCCATCCTGCTCGACTTCGGCGTAACCATGACGTTGGTGACCGGGCAGCGCTCGATTTACGAACTCGGCCCCGATTTGCGCAGCCGGCTCAACGGCCTGTTCATGGCTATCTTCTTCACTGGCGGCGCCATTGGCTCTGCCTTGGGTGCCTGGGCTTTTGCCTCTGGTGGATGGTGGTTCGCGTCCATGATCGGCTTCGCGCTGCCCGCCACAGCGGTCGCCATCTTCCTGACCGAGAAACACGGTCAGGAAAGAAGCTTGCAGCATTGAACGAATTTAGGGTCGCCTCCAATCGCCGATCTGCGGCTGTTGATGCCGTTGGGGAGCGATTTCTCAAGGCTGCGTTGATGATCATGCGCGCAGCCTTGAGTCTGCGATCGTTATGCGTCAACACGCCTGAGTTCGCCTGATACGGCGCTGCCCCGAAAATCCTCGCACTGGCTCCCGATGCAGAGAAAGTAAGAACATCCATAGGCGGTGAGCGCCCTCCATCGGTTGCCGAAAGAACATTGAGAATCTGCGCCGTGCGTAGCGCATGAAGAAACGCATCAGACTCAATTCGAACCGCGGGCCTACAAGTTTAGGCTCGAACGTAGATTTCTGTTGCACGAAATCGCCCATCTATTCGCTTGCATTGAACAATTACGTCGATCGATACCTTCAATAATTTATCGATGTCATCACGGTCCAGATTCCGTCCCCCTGCCGATTCCTTCACGAGAAGCGTTAACTGTTGGAAGGCGAGTTTGGCAGAATCGGCATGCACGGTAGTTATCGATCCGGGGTGACCGGAGTTGACGTTGCGAACGTAGTAGAATGCCGTGCCATCGCGCAGTTCCTGCAGCAAAATTCGGTCCGGCCGCATCCGGAGACAGGATTCGAGCAGCTCTTTGGGGCCAGCCCCCGAGAGTCCCTGGGCACCGTTCGAATAGAATAGGCGCACGTGGTTGGGCTGCGGAATAATGAGTTCGGGTGTGTCCTCGATCGAAATGATCCGCTCATGCTCGGGAATGTGTTTAATCAGCGCTTTCGAGAGAGTCGTCTTGCCCGAACCGGTTGCGCCTGAGATGATGATGTTCTTCCGTGAAATGACGGCTTGCCGCAAAAATTCCTTGAAGCGGCCGGCACGGTAAAGCGCCAGCAAGCCCTCGTCCCACGTCGAGGCGCCGTCGTCGGCCGATCGCGTCTCTGAGAAAAACTCTCTCTCTTTCAGATCATTGAGGGTGAATGTGACCGACGATGGCTTGCGGATAGTGATGCTGACCGTATTCCTGGTGGTGGCTGGCGGGATGACGATCTGGATGCGTTCGTCCCCGGGCAGGGTTGCCGATAGGATCGGTCGCGTTTCATCAATTGATTGGTGGGAAAAACTGGCAACTGCCCGGGCAAGGCGCATCAGCTTCTCGAAGGAAAGCTCCGGCAGGTCATAGGTCCGCCAACCACCAGCGCCTTCCGTCAGCACTTGCCCGGGCCGGTTTACGATCACTTCGTAGAGCGACCTGTCACCGAGCAACGGCGCGAACGGAGAGAGCAGTTCACGAACGACCGTTGCGTCGGCACCTTCGGTCATCGGCCTTGCTCTACTTCGTCACGAGCGTTGACTGCGGCCTGAAGTCTCCCGGCACCGCCCGGTCGAGGACCTTGTTTTTCGACCCGGTCACCCGCAATCCGTAGACACCAGAAAAGTCGAGATCGCGCGCCACGAAGATCGAGACCAGTTCACCCTGATGTTTGTTGAGCGTCGGCGGAATGTTGATCGATTGCTCGACAGCGACCGCCGCCGCCTGCTGGCCTGCGCTCGTCGTGTTCTGCGCGTCGACGTCGCTGTCCTGCAGGCGGCTGCTGGCATAGCTCGTGGCGTCGCCTACGATGGAAAGGAGAAGCGCACTTCCAAACCGCTCCCACCAGTGAGTGTCGACGTAGCCATCCACGCCGGCTCGGCCGAGGGCATCCGTTGCCGGCGAGGCCAATGTGACGATGACGCCATTCGGGGTTTTCGCACGGTTCCAGAGCACGAAGAGGCGCTTCTGTCCTCGCTGGAGACCACCGCGGTACTCGCCGACAACCTGCGTGCCCTTCTCCATCAGCACGACGCGGCCATTATCCGAGAGGACGTCACGGTTGACCACGCAGCTTGTGAAGCCAGGTTGATCAGATGCCATGGCAGTTTCCAGGACACAGGGTATTGAGGTTCCCATCGCAACGATGAAGTTCCGGTTGCCGAGCGTGCCGGCGCGTGAGCCCTCAAGCCTGGTCGGCCGCAGCAACCCGTTGAACCGCTGTTCATCGGCATTGGCCGTATTCTGGCCCATCGTGTCTCCATCGAGCGGTATGAAATTGCTGTCCGCCGAAATGGGAGGATTTTCGGTGTCACGGTGCGATGTCGCGTTTTTCTGTCCGCTGCTATAGGCGATGACGGGCGCCCGCCGCGCCGAGTCGAGCAGTGGGTCTTCCTCCTTGACCTCCTCGGTCACGACGGGAGTTGGCAGATTCACTTCCGGCACTGGCTGAACGGGTTCCAATTTCTCCTTGGCCGGTTCGAAGTTCGTCGTTTGTCGGATGACCACGCGCTCCGGCTGGGCATTGTCCTGCCGTTTCCCTTCCCCGCCCATCGACAACAAGGCGAAGCCGACAAAGGCAACGACCGCCAGCGCCACGGCGCCGCGCTTCAGCATGGGATTGTTATCGATCTTCCTGCCGGAAACCGTCTCGGCCCGCTCGCCCGGTATCCGGTTTTCATCTTCTTGAGCCATGGCAGCCTCCTATTGCACCGCTCCTGCGTCGATCCGCACGATCCGCTCGACGGAGGGCGAGGTCGTGTTAGTATCCGGATTGATGCCGACGTGGTCGTAGGCTTCGTTAAAGACGCAAAGAACGTCCCCTCCCCTCCGAAGGATGAACTTGCGGCTGATCGCGTGTACCAGCACCAGGTTGCCGTCGACAGACTTGGGAACCAGGCTCTCACTGCCGTCCGAGTTCTCGATGTAGATGGCCGGCATTTCCTGATTGCCAACGAAGGCAAAGGTCGTGACCTTGCCATTGTCGTAGACCGATTGCGGTTCCAGCGCCTGTGCGCCTTGCGCCGAATAGCGCCAGTTCCTTGGCCCATAGGCTTCATGAATGGCCAGCACGTTGTCGGCTTCCTTCGCCTGGGCGGCGATCGCACGCGCGGCCGCGGCCTGTCGCCTGCGTTCGGCTTCGTCGGCGGGATATCGGTACTTGACGTAAAAGTAGGTGTTCTGGCCGACCTCCACCTTTCCATCCCGTACCGTCAGCTCCATCTGGTAGCTTCGGGTCGATCCGTCGCGCCGGGTGGTCACGACGGAGATATTGGTGACCGGCTGATTTTCCCGCGGTTTGAGAAACAGGATGTTGCCCGCTGGGGCGACCTCCCAGGCCACACTGTTGCCGAGCGCGACATGGGCGATCTCCTCGTCGGGCGCGAACTCCACCTGCACCGAGGAGCGCAGCGAGCCGATGATGCGGGTGATGTTGTAGGGCTGGTAGTCGACGAAACGGACGCGGCTGTCCTGCGCCGCGCCGCGCGGGATTTCGAGGGCAAGCGCCGTGGAGGCGGCGGCCGTAAGAAGGAGGGTGGCGATGAAAGTAGTCCGCATCAGTTGATGGCCTCCGGATCGGCCCGGTATTCGCTAACCGCAAAACCAAGAGGATTCACCAGCCGATCCGTCGATGACATCGGCGAGTTCACATAAGAGAAGGTGAGCGTCGCAACCCAATGGGTGGGTTGAACCTCCTCGCCGCGGGTAATCGTGCGCATGTAACGGACGGACACGACATTCGGATTGATTAGCGAGATCGACGCGATGCTGATGCGCGCTGTGGCGCTGCGCCCGTACGTGTTCTGCGGCGAGTCTGGATTGCTGCCGCGATAGATGGCCGAAAAACGAGCTTGCTCCGGCTGCGTCGACAGCAAGGCGACGGTGCGGAAGTTCTCCTCCGCCTCACTCCAGACATAGCCTTCCCGCGCACGCACGTATTTCGCGGCGAAGTATTTGGTCACGGCCTCGTCGTAAGTGCCGGCCGTCGACGTCAGCGCCGAGACGACATCGACAATGCCCGTCGAATTGTCGACGCGCACGACAAATGGCTCGATCGTTTTCAGCGGCGTGAGGGCGGCGACGGCGAAGATCGAAGCGCCCGCAAGAATGCCGGCTACGATCGCAACAGACCAGGCGATGCGTGCCGAGCGCTCGACCTGGATCACGCGGTCCTGATCGAAGCGTCGCGCTTTTTCGAAGTATGTCTTGAGTTCGTCCGCCGAGACCATCGAGTCAACCCTCGCAAGGACGATAGGATGCGTCGATGTCGAGATGTGCGAAGGTGGGAAATTCCCTGCCCTCGTCGACATCAGCGGTGGCGACGGACTGAGAAGCCGCCGGTCGCGCACCGGACTGTTTCAGCTTGAAGTTGCTATTGTCTTCCCACTGCCACATCGATCGATTGAGAGGCCGGCGCGAATAGCCGTCACATTTCGGGGGCGGATAGGTCATCGATGCGCAACCGCTTAAGATCGCCGCAATGCAAAGCAGCGGAATGTTCTGATTATTCCTGGAGAGCCTTTCTCTTGTTCCAGCGAAAAGCGTCATGATCCGGAGCCTTTTGAGGTGAAGGTTCGGCCAACGGCACGGACACCACGTCCGGCCGCACGGACGGTATGGGAAGCCGCCCAGGCGAGCGTGCTTTCGTGGGCGTCGCGTGCGGCGCCGTAGCCGTAGGTCAACGACGCGCCGCCGGCGGCAAGCGCCGAGGCGATGTTCGGGAGTTGATAGAAGACATAGAGAGCCGCGAGGCAGATGGCGCAGAGTGCGATCGGCCGCATCAGCACATCGCTATAGGCATCGATCGCTGAAAAGGTCGTATCGACTGAGGTGATCAGCAGCGAGCCGACGGCGACGACGAGGACCTGCAGGATCACGAAGTTCGCAAGCTGCCCAATCCAGGCCTCGGTGAACCGACGCGTCGACTGGAACATGGCCAATGCCACGAAGATCGGCCCGATCGCCAGCACGATGGCAAGCGCAAGCCTGGCATAGAGCGAGACGATGTAGCCGATAGCGGCGACAATGAAGCTTGCGCCGATCACGAGCATGCCGCTCGTGCCACTGACGATGTCGATAGGCCAGGAGGCACGCGCCCAGATCTCTTTGGCGCACTGTTGTCCCTTGTCGAGCAGCCCGTCGAAGGTCGAAGCGTTCGGCTCCGTCCCGGTATTCAGCGCCTGGGAGATTTCGCGCGGAAGGACGTCAAAGAAGATGTTCGTTACGTAGGTCTGGTATTCGCTAGCGTTCTTCACCAGCATGACGATGATGGCGAGCTTGATTGCACGGAAGGCGAAATCGAGGATCGGTTCCTGGACCGAGCCGCGCAGCACGAGATAGCCATAGAGGACCACGTAAAGGGTGACCGCCGTCGTCAGGGGACCAGTGACCCACTCGGCAATGTTCGACGTTCCCGAGGCAATGAAGGTCTCGAGCGGTGCCTTGAACTGCCCGTCGACAAAGGCGAAGACTTGATACACGGTTTTTACCTCCGAGCGCTCCTTACATTCGTTCAAGACGCGCCCTGAAATCTGCGGCCGCAGCGGTTTGGCAATTCAGAGTGTTACTCAACTCACCCGAATTGTGGCGGCATTTGCCGATCACGTCGGCAAGCAGCGCTTCGTCGGCAATCAGTTCATCGACGGTGTAGACGCGCTCGGCTTCTTTCGAGCAAGCGGCCAAAACGAAGAGAAAAACACAGAAAAAGTGCACCCTCATTGCAGTGCGGCTCCCATGGCGTCCATGCGCTGCCGCCAGTCCTCGGCCTTGCGCTGTTCATCGATCTGCGCCTGCGCCTGCTGCACCATCCGCAGACCCTCCATCCGCAATACATCGGTCTGAAGGAAGGCCTGCTCGGCCTGAAGTCGCGCCTGCAGGTCGGCGATATCTTTGGCGTCGCCTGCCGTCGAAATCTTCTCGCGCAGCTGGTCGATGCCGTCTATGCGCTTGGTCGCGGCATCATAAATCTGTTGGCCGAGGCTCATCTGACCGGCGTTCTTGTTCTGGATGCGCGAAAGCTCCTGCGCGTAGAAGTCGTCGGCGGCGTTGGTTTGATAGGTCGTATTGCCTTCGAGAAGCTTTGAGGCTGAGTCAGCGAAGACGCCCGTACTGTTGCCTTTGAACAGGTCCTCAATGGCGCTGAAGTCTGCCGGCAGCGCTTTGCGAATGGCCGGATCGTTCAAGGCGCTGGCAACATCCGCCATGTCGGTGAGCTTGTTGAGCGAACCGTGGAGCTGCTGTGCCTGCTCGATCTGCTGATTGAGCGCATCGAGTTGGACTTTCAGCTGCGCGATGCTCTCGATCTGCTTGGCGATCGCGGTCTGGTCGATCACCGGGATCCCCTGCCCTGCCGCACCGGTGGCGGAAAGGCTGAGCGCAGAGGCAATCACCACACAATTAATTCGAAAGAAAGCCATTAGGTCGCACTCCTTCTTTGCTGGAAAACGGGAAGCCAATCCTTTGCATTGCTGCCGACCTCCGCACGGATCGCATCGGCAAGTTCGACATTGGCGGTTCGTCCGGAGAGGATGGCGAGTTCGTCGTCGAGGCCCTTGAGATCCAGCTCGGCGACGACGCTGTTATGTCCCTGCTTCAACACGAACCGCCGGCTCTCGATGGAGAGCTCACGCGCGACCAGCTCGAATTCGCGCTCCGTCAGCTTGAAGCCATCGACATAGTCGCCATGATTGCCGCGGGAGTTCGGCAGGAAGATCTGTGTCGGGCATTGCTCGATGATGGTGTGAGCGATCGGCGAGACGATCGCGTCGCGCGGGCTCTGTGTCGCAAACAGCATGAGGCCGTTCTGCTTGCGGATCGTCTTGAGCTTGTTCTGCGCGAGATCGCGGAACCCTTCGTCCTGGAGCACTTTCCAGAACTCGTCGATAACGATGATGATCCTGCGGCCGTCGATCAGTTGCTCGACACGATGGAAGAGATAGGCCATCAGGGGGGTCCGGATTTCCTCGTTGTCGAGAAAGTCGGTCATGTCGTAGCCGACGAACTTGCCACCGCCGGATTCTCCGAAACCGATATCCTCGATGACGTTGTCAAAGACCCAGCCGAGCGGCCCTCCCCTCTCCCACCGCCGCAGCCTGGCTGCGATCCCTTCCGGGTTCGTGTTGTCGAGAAAGGTCCTGAGCGCGCCGATCGTCCGACGCTCGACCGGCAGGTCGGCAAGGCCGTCGATTGCGGACGCAATGTCGCGGAGTTCGGTCACGCTCAGTTCACGCGTTGCCGAGCCGACCAGCTTGCCGACCCAGCGTGTCAGAAAGACCTTGTTCTCCGGCGTCAATTGGAGGGCCTTTAAGGGGGTGCAACCGGTCGGGATGCCGTTCTTGAGAGGCAGATAGGTGCCGCCGGCGGCGCGCACGTAGAGATCGGCTCCCCTGTCCTTATCGAAGAACACCACATGCGGATCATGCTTTTCTAGTTGCGACAGCATGAAGTTGAGCAGCACCGTTTTGCCGGCGCCGGACGGCCCGCAGACGAAGGTGTTGCCGAGATCGCCGTAATGGAAGTTGAAGTAGTACGGCGAGCCGGACGCGGTCTTGAGCAGGGCGACGGCGGGTCCCCACTCGTTACCGTCCCTTTGGCCGAGCGGATAAGAGTGGAAGGGCGACAGCGCTGCGAAGTTCCGTGACGTGATCGCGCCGGACCGAGCCCTATAACGGAAGTTGCCCGGTAGCTGCGCCCACCAGGCCGCCTCAAGGCCGAGATCCTCACGCGCGACGACTGCGCCGCCACTGGTCATGCTGGCGCGTGCCTTGGCAAGATTGTCGGTCAGTTCCTTCACTGAGGGGGCAAAGACGGAAAGCGTCAGGTGGTGCTCGCCGAACACGAACCGGTTGGACTCCAGATCGTCCATCGCCCCATCAAGTTCCTCGATCTGCGAGGCCGCCTTGTCGCCGCTGCTGACCATCTGGTTTTGCTTGCGGCCCATGATCACGCGCGCGTCGGCCTTCGAGACGAAAGAGAAGGATTGCGCCAGAATGAGTTCAAACGGGCTGGTGAGCACGGCATCAAGCATGCCGGTCCTGGTGCGGGCCGGATACTCCTTGAAGCTCAGCATGCCGGCATAACGGCTGTCCGCCTCGTGCCGGATCTCAATCGTCTCGCGCCCCACGATGACGCGATCCGAGTAGATGGCAGAGGCGATGTGCCCCTCTGTCAGCGGGATCGGCTCGCGACGGCCGCCGACGAGCTGATGGAGCACCTCGCTCGGTTCCGAGAACATGAGGCCGTCGTGCTCGTAGAGGGTCAACACGCGCGGCTCGAAGCGTCTCAAAGCGGCGGTGACGTCGATGACCTTGTCGCGGAGATGCTTGAGGGCGTCCTCATCGAGTTCGGTCCCGACCCGGCGGGCCCGACGCAGGCGCGACAGCAGTTTTGCCGCCTTGTCTGCCGGATCGCGAGCTGGTGACCAGAGAATTGACAGATAGAGGTCGTTGCGAAACAGGTCCTCGCCCACCATTCTTTCGCGGTACTTATCGTTGAGCGCTGCCGAGAACGGTGTGGCGAACGTGCCTTCTGGATAGCTGTTGTCGCGACGGCGGATGAGATGCGTCCACAAGGCAAGCCGCTCGTCGGCGATGTTGCGGTAGAGGGTGTTGAGGTCGCGATGGAGGGCATTCAGGTCGAGAATATCGGCGGTCTCGAAGGAGACGCCTTCGAGCGCGATCATCACCATCAGCGCCCGGGAATCGAGCGCGATTGTCGACTCGTCGACATGGCGGACATAGGGGATGAAGGTCTCCGGACCGAGTTCGCGAGATCTGAGTGTGGTCAGGCTAGGCAAATCCGAGGTCCCTTTCATCGTATTTGCGGGCGAGCTTCAGGGGGCTAAGCGTCGCCCCGCCCCAATAGGCGCTGTTGCGGGACCGGCCGCGGGTCTCAATCCAGGCCAGCAGGATGCGAAACATGTTGTGGTCGTGTTTGATGAGGGCGCGGAACACCAGATGGAAGACCACGCCGACGAGCGCGTAAGCGACGGAGCCGGCGACGATGTAAAGAATGGTCGTGAGCATGATGTTCATGCCCATGGCTTCCATTGTTACGCCGGCGATCATCGCGGGCCGCGTGCAGGCGATGAACAGCGTGTCCTCCTCGAGTGCCGGTCCTGAGTCCGCCATGGTGTCAGCTTCCGACGATGGTATTCACGAGTTCGGTGGCGCTGAAGATGCCGCCAATGCCGATGATCCAGAACCCTGCCCGTCTCAGATCCATGTAACCGAACATCCAGGCGATGCAGATCACGATCACCGCGATGACGGCGAGCAGCTTGGCGATGTTGCCGGTCAGCATGTCGACGATGTTCTGCAGCACGGTCTCTATTCCGGCGGCTTGCGCGAAGGCCGGCTCGACCATGGTCACCACGATGGCCGTTGCCATAACAGTGGATGCAGCTATCGGACGGATACGGGAACTGAAAGTCATTCACTCTGCTCCATTTGACTGTTCTGAAACACGAGGACGGATGATCTCCGTCGCGAACTGAAAACATCCCAGGACGGCACCGACGCCCTCTCGTCGACCGGCCGGTCGCCCGGCGGCTTCTCTGCAGCCACATCGACAGGGCTCTCTTCGGTGATTCCCCTCGCCTGTCCGCCATCTCCGATCATGAGAGCGGCTAGACTTTTGCCGAGCCGCTTCACTTCCTGGCGGACCTGCTGGTCGTACTGGACCATGGCGCCGACGGACGGGTCGTCTCGGCCGTAGTAGGATTGCAGCATCACTTGTTCGGCATGGTCCGGATCCGCTCCGGCCTTCATTGCCAGTCGGTAATATCCGTCGAGCAGCGTCGCGGTGGCATGAAGGTTGAGGCACGGATCGAAGGCGTCGGAAATTGAGAGCTTCAGCCTCCGGAGCTCCCCCATGCCGATACCTCCGAGACCGAGCTGGATGTCCTGCCGCTCGGCTGCCAGCGACGTTGCCATCGCGATCGCTTCCGTCTTGGTTGCGGGCTGCTCCGAGAGCGGGACTCCGCTGTTGATCCGGATGGCGAATCGTTCGAACCGGCTTTCAAGGCTGACGACACCGGCAAGTGTCTCGGCCGCAACTATAGGGGCGCACGTTTGCGCCAGATCGAGGAACGCAGCGGGCATGGCTCAGTACCACACCCTTTGTTTGCCGCCGCCGTCGATGGTCACATCGACATAATGAGGCTGTGGGCGGATGTTCGGCCGCATCGTCACATAGCGTTGGCACTTTATGCGGCCTTCGCTCCGCTGCCACCTCGGCGAGGTGCTCCGATCATTGTCGAAATAGCATTCATGACTTGAGACGATTTGCGGCGTGGTCGAGATGCAACTAGCCTCGCGCCCGCGATCTCCATACCGCGTCGTCAGGCGGTAGCCATCATTGCAGTAATACGGCTCGTATCCGGGGCGCGAGGCCTGGAACCCAACGCCGCTGCAGGCCGGAAAAGAGTGTCCCTTTGCAAGCGCGCGCCAGAGCTTCTCGATCGGAGGCCGGCACTCGGCATACTGCGTCGGACCACCGGGATTGGAAAGGCACAGGATAACCTGGCATCCCCAGTCGTCCGCTCGCGCTTTACCGTCGAAAACAAGATAGAATGACGCTAAGCTGGCTGCAGCGACGAATGCCCGTACGAGAGACGTGTTCATGACCACCACCCTTCACCGACGCGAACATGCACGGACCCCATCAGGCTTTGCGAGCTCGCGACTCGTTTTACAATCATATAACTGACAGTATAAAAGATGACAAGCGCACTCAACGTACATTGGCAGAGCCAGCTATTTGCGGCCTACGCATTGCAGGAAGTTCTCGACAAACCGATCGACGGAGAGACGCCGCAATCGCGGCTGAAGCAGCTCGGGATGATGACGGTCCTCTACATGATGCACCAGAGTCACGAAAAGCTAACGCTTTCAAATATCGTCAAAATTACCGGATTGACACGCAATGCCGTGGCGGAATCGGTCGACCCGCTCGTTGAGCGCGGGATACTTACAGAGACAATTGTGAAGAACTCCATGGGGCGCGGAACTGCGAGGCAGTTCGAGTTCTGTCCGGAGATTTTCGACCGACTAAGGTCGGGCAGTGAGGAGCGAAAGCGAGGAGCGTAGTGGCGGCGTTGCCATACTAAACCCGGCGCTCCCGGCGTCCGCTAAGACCATCCCGGAGCCTTGGTTGGGAGACGCGGGGTTCGCGACAGTCAAAGCCGAACCACTCGAACATCTACTATCCGAGGGCGTCATGCTGGCACACGCTAGCAATGATTTCGTCTGCACTGCTTGGGCGGGAAAAGACGCGGGCGAAGCCCGTCGCTCCGTTAGGGGCGGTTGTTCGCCTCGCCGTCGAATTCGGCCGTTTCAAGGCTGATGCCTCATAGTTGCGAGGAAGAAGCCTCGGAAAGCGCTTCACGCCGTTCCGCCTCCCGCACAGCGGGGCGTGCCTCGATGCGCGCCACGTAATCGCGATAGCACGCGGAGAGCGGGAACCCGAGTTCCTGCGCCCCGCCCGTCAGTATGAACGGATACCGATCCGCCACACCGAAGGTGTCGCCGAACAGGTAGTTCGTGCGTTTCAAACGGAAGGCCAGAAGGCCGAAGCGCTGCAGTATGTCCTCCCGAACCACTGCCTTTTATTCCTCAGTTACCGGCCTGCGGATTGCGGAGAGCCTTTAGGTTCGTCAGAACTAGCGGACGGGTTCAGGCCCGCCTCGACACGACGATGTGGGTCGACTTTTGCGACGGGACATATTCGGTCACCTCGTAGCCGAGGAGAGGCAGGTCCATGCCGGCAAAGAGCGCCTCGCCGCTGCCGAGAAGGATGGGCGAGATGGCGATATGCATCTCGTCTACCAGCCTGGCATTCAGATATTGCCGGACAGTGGCGCTGCCGCCACCGAGGCGGACGTCACGACCGTCCGCCGCCTCCCTCGCGCGGGCGAGCGCGGCCTCGATGCCGTCAGTGATGAAGTGGAAGACCGTGCCGCCCTCCATTTGCAGCGACGGACGCGCATGGTTTGTGAGGACGAAGACGGGGCAGTGATAGGGCGGGTTTTCGCCCCACCAGCCCCTCCAGGATTGGTCGGGCCAGGGTCCTCGCACCGGCGCGAACATGTTCCGGCCGAGGATCCAGGCACCAATATTGTCAAACCCGCGTGCGGCGAAATCCTCGTCAATACCGGTCGTCCCCTGCTCTTTGCCCGACATCCGCTGAAAGGTGCGGGTAGGCAAAAACCATTCGTGCAATGCCTCTCCACCCCTGCCCAACGGATTATCGAGGCTCTGGTCGGGCCCGGCGCCGTATCCATCGAGCGAAATCGAGAAAGCATGAATACGAAGCTTGGACATGGTATGTCTCCTGAACTGCTTGGTTGATGGACGATCTGGTGGGTCGAAATCATTCGTTCGGGCGAGTGTTGGTGCGCTTGATGATTGCGGAGATAATTTTATCCCAGTCGGCCGGGTGCAGCTCGTGTCCGCCCCCTTCGATTTCGACCAGCCTGGCTCCATCAACTGCCGTTGCGACGGCCGCTCCATGTTCGACCGGGAAAACCGGATCAGCTGTGCCGTGAATGACCAGAAGGGGCACTTTCATCTCGTGCAGCCGATCTCGCCACGCGTCGCTGATCTCAAACAGGACGCTATGATTGGTGGCGCTGAGGTAGCCGCCTGAGCGGTCGAAATCCCGTTCGATGAAGGCTCTGGTCTCGGCCTCGTCGAACGGATGTACCGTGCTCGCGACCAAACGCGCATCCTCGAGCATGTAAGCGACCGCCTCTGCCCCGTCCGACCAGTCCACCTCCATGTTCATGTGTTCCATCCAGGCCGTACCGCTGGCAGGAAGGTGGGTTGTGTTCATTCCAAACGGCGAACTGCTGATCGCGGTCAGGGAAAGCACGCGTTCAGGATGTTTGAGCGCTGTTGCCTGGCCGATCATGCCACCGAGGGACATCCCGACCACGTGGGCCGCGGAAATTCGGTAGCCGTCGAGAACGCGGATCACGTCCCCGACAGCATCGTCGAAGGCATATCCCGGCTGACCTGGCGGATATTTCGTCGAGAGACCGGTATCGCGATGGTCGTAGCGAATGACAAAGCGGCCGTGTTCAGCAACCCGGCGGCAGAATCTCTCAGGCCACCATAGCATAGATGCCATTCCCCCCATGACGAGGACGACCGGCGGATGGGCAGAATCACCGAAGGCTTCGGTGGCGATCTCAACGTCATTGCCCTTAATGATGAGCATGCTCTTGCAAGCCTCCCTTGATCTGCTGAAGTGTGATTGCAAATAGCAACTGGTTGCAGAATAGTGCAACCGGTTCTGTTTTGCAATCAGTTCTGCGGAAATTCAAATTAACCGCTCAAATTGGATGGCCCGCCCACCGCTGGGGCTACCCCTAGATCACTCTTTGAAGGTACTGGCGACGAATGGTCGAATGACGACTGGATCTCTCGCTTCGAATCGGGGGTCTGTTCGGCTCCGTCAATGCGCGGAACATTTACGGAAGGCCCGCCGTAAGCGTCGCCACCAAGCCCCGCGACGGCTTCATCCGATTTGTTTACAGAAGCCATCAAAGCCTTAATTTATTATCAGATTAGCTAAAAGATTTGGAGGGAGATCTCTTTTAGCTGCGCACGAACTTCGGCAGCTGATGGTGACCGTCACTAGCCTCACACGCGCAAGTCGGAACTCGACTGAACACACAGGCGGCCGATAAGGTGGGGGTGTCTGGCACAGTGCTGTGTCCCGGATGGGCAGACCACCATGGCTGCGTCGACTAGCACCGTAATTGCCCCAAGCGCCCCAATGGCGATGACCGCCGATTTTCTGCATCTCTGTTACGTTCGAGGCTCGATTGGCTGCCAAATGCTTATTCTGCGGGTCTCGGGCATTAGGAAGATGGCTAGCACGAAGCACACTGCAGGAACTGCGATTGGATAGATCAGCGCGTACCCGATGCTACCCGTCGCTGCGAAAGCCGCTGAGGTGATGAACGGTACCAATCCGCCACCCCAGCCGTTTCCGATGTGATACGGCACTGATACCGACGTGTACCGAATCCTTCCGGGAAAATACTCAGCCAGAAACGCCCCAACCGGCCCGTAGACCATGCCGACATAGCAAACGAGGATGAAGATGATGAAGATCGCAATTGGATAGTTGATGTTGTCAGGCTGCGTGACCGCACCGAGCCACAATTACAGCGGATAATAGGTGAGCGCGGCGAGCAGCATTCCTCCCAGGATTACTGGCTTGCGGCCGATTATGTCGGAAAGCCAGCCAAACAGGATTAGGCTCGGCGTTGCGAGAAGCAGTGCCGCTCCGACGATATAGGCGGAGTTCAGCGGATCCACTTTGGAGACCTGCTGTAGAAAGTACAACGCCCAGAACTGTCCGCTGTACCAGACCACGCCCTGCCCGATGAGCACGATGGTGGCAATGCCCACATATTTGATGTTGGAGCTGAGGAAAGCTTCCCTCCAGGGATTTTGGGTCATCTGCCCCTTGGCCTTGATCTCCTGGAAGATTGGTGTCTCCTGGAGCTGGAGCCGGATGTAGATTGCGATGCCTACCAGCAGGAACGATACCAGGAACGGAACGCGCCACGCCCATGCGTCGAAAGCTTCACTGCCGAAATAGGTTCGTGCCGCGATGATCACCGCCAGCGACACCACGATCCCGAGAGTTGGAGAAGTCTGAAGCCAGCCTGTGTAGTAGCCGCGGCGCTCGTCAGGGACGTGCTCGGCGACGTAGGTGATGGCACCGCCATACTCGCCGCCCAAGCACAAGCCCTGGATCATCCGCAAGCTGAAGAGAAGGAACGCAGCCGTCAGACCGATCGACTCGTAGGTCGGGATTAAACCGATCGCACCGGTGCCCAACCCCATTCCCGTTAGCGTAATCAGGAACGTGTATTTGCGGCCGACCCGATCGCCCATCCAGCCGAAGAGGAAAGCGCCCAGTGGGCGGATCAGGAATCCTGCCGTAAAGAGCGCAATCGTACTCAGCAGCGCCGCAACCGGGTGTGATTGCTCGAAGAACTTGACGGACAGAACCGCAGCCAAGCTCCCGAAGATATAGAAGTCATACCATCGATGATGTTTCCCACCGATGCCGCAACGATCACGCGGCGGAAATCCGTCGGGACTTGAACAGCCATGTTGCTTCCTCCCGTTTCAAGACATGGCTCCAGTCCAATACTTTACCACAAAAAATAGCTTGGCCAAAATTGAGTATTGCTCCGGAACGGGAAGATCTCTGGAAGTAAGGGCTGGCGGAAAACTCCTCACCCGCGGCAATTGTAACCGGTAACGCCTCCAAGTCGCGCCATTGGATGGGAGGCAAGACACGCGATTTGAAGCGGTGAGGCTCATCGATCGTCACTGCGTGCACGGGAACCGTGTCCGAAACGGGTACAATTCTCTTTGCCCCTTTCCTGTATCGCTGGAGTAAAGCCTATCGCCTAATGATACGAAGGTTGAAGAAAGGAACACGGGACTTGGCACGCCTGCCCAATGTGGACTGGGCTAGCCGCGAAGCCGGACAGGGACGATGCTAGCGCGGAGCTTCCGTAGTAGTCGGAGCGCAGGAAAGCTGACTGCAGGGCTAGGGAAGCAGGGAGACGATAGAATTGTAAGACCGAGGAATGATCCATGGACTTGAATCATCAAGTCCATGAGGCTTGGATTCTCGGCGTTCAACGCACGCTTATCATGCGGAGTGCCTTAGGGTTCTTGGCGCCGAGATTTACCACACATGACATACTACGAGTCCGGCATGCCAACGTGCGCCGGGCTCCGTCTTTCGCAAAATTTCGCCGCTCCTAAACCCCCCCAGGGTTCCATCCGCGCCCTCTGTTGCCGAACATTTCGTATCCGTCCGTCGTGACGGCGACCGTATCCTCCAACTTGATGAAACCGCGTCGCGGATGAAGCATCGTCGTCTCGACGGAAATGATCATGCCTACCTCCAGGGGCCGATCCGCGTCCACGCCTTCATAGGCGACGGGGTGGTTGGTCATCAGGAACGGTGCTTCGTGGCTGATGAGCCCCATGCCGTGGCAGAAGAAGTCAGTAAAGGCGGCCGAAGGCGAGCTCTTCAAAATCTCTTCCGCCGAAGCAATCATCTCACTGCCTGTTGCCCCGGCCTTGATCCTGGCAAAGGCCGCCTTCTGGATCGAATCGACTTCAGCTAGCAGGTCCTCGAGCTCCGCATCGGGCTCGCCGAGCACGCCCATCCGGCAAAGGTCACCGATATAGCCCTGGTAGTTGCCGCCGGAATCAATCGAAAGCACCTCACCTTTCGCCCATGCCTGCGGCGAGGCCGCACGGTTGTGACTAGCACCCAAGGTCAGCAGGCAATATTCGAAATGCAGCCCGCGATTGGTCTCTTCTCGCCTGAGTCGTTCAATGATCTCGCCCTTGGTGGATCCCTCTCGTGCAGCCGCGATGGTGGCGAGCATTGAATCGGTGATCAGTTCGGAGGCAACCTTGAGCTTCTCCAGCTCCTGCGGTGTCTTGATCGAGCGCAGTCGCTCGAGCGTGTGCGTCGCGTCCACGAAGCGCGCACCATCAAGGCGAGAAGCAAAGAGATCCCGCGCATCAGCGGGCAGGAAGGACGGTTCGATGCCGACGCGAGCACCCGCCTTTCCGATCTTCCTCAGGTGCTCGACCGCAAGCGCTGCTGCGTCGAGCGTACCCCATGTCGCCGTATGAACGGCGGGTGTCCAGAAAGGGTTGTTCTGATGTTCTCCCCCTTCCATGCGGTTGCCAATATACGCGGAATGATCGGGGGAGCCCTTCTCATAAACGACGATCGGCAGATAACGGCTGTGGCCGATCGCATCCATTGCGGCGAAGAAGATGAATTTGTAACCGCCCAGCAGGTACTGCGTGTTGTGCTTGGACGTGGCGAGCAGAACGTCGATGCCCGCCTCCTCCATGAGCCTGTCGAGTTTCGCCGCATCGAAGGGCGGCCCCGCCGCCAGCGTTTGTCTTGGGCTGATAGCCACGGAATTTCTCCCACAAAGCCGTTGTCGTGCGCCCTCAGGTACCGGGCGGGATTAGACGGAAATCCGGCAGATCCCGAAGCGCACGCTCAGGACCTGCCGGTGAATAGACCACGAAAAGCTGCATCGGGCCGGGACCCGTGTTCCTCGTCGAGTGGAATCGGCTTTCCGGTACATAGATCGTGCAACCGGGCCCAACCCTCTGCGTCACCGGATCGCCGTTCTCGTCCTCCACCATCTGCTCGCCCTCTCCCGAGACGACGAAAATGATCTCTTCCGCGCCCGGATGATTGTGACGCGTATGCCCCTCCCCGCTCGGCAAATCGACCACACCGCCCGAGAAGCGTTCGGCCCCGTTCACCTCCGGCGCGACCGTCAGCGCAAGTCGGCCCCAGTCGAAGCCGAAGCTTTCGACATCCGTCGGGTAGAGAAAATATTCTTCCTTTGCCATGCCGCGGCCTCCTCCGCATCTTGCTCGCTTCAGACCACAGTACTGATGGCAAGCGCCTTGAACTCTTCCGTCTGCCTGCGGATCGCCACCTCGGCAGGCAGGCGTTCCATTGAACTCGCGCCATAAAAACCATTGCAGCCTGGGCAACGATCCAGGATGTACCGTGCATCCTCCGGCATCGAAATCGGCCCCCCGTGGCAGAGCACAATGACGTCCTTGCGGACCGAGCGCGCGGCCGCCGCGATCGCGTCGATTTCGCTCACGCAGTCGTCGAGCGAGATCGCGGAAGTGGCGCCGATCGCGCCTCCCGTGGTAACGCCCATATGAGCGACGACGATGTCTGCACCCGCCTTCGTCATCGCGATGGCTTCTTCCTCGTTAAAGACATAGGGTGTCGTCAGGAGGTCGAGCCGGTGGGCCTCGGCGACCATGTCCACCTCGAGACCATAGCCCATCCCGGTCTCCTCGAACCCCCGCCGCATCCGTCCATCGAAGAGGCCGATGGTGGGGAAGTTCTGTACGCCGGAAAAGCCCATGGCCTTCAGTTCCGCGAGAAACTGGGGCATGAGAATGAATGGGTCGGTGCCATTGACGCCGGCGAGTACCGGTGTAGCCTTCACGACCGGCAGCACCTCTAAGGCCATTTCCTTCACGATTTCATTGGCATTTCCATAGGCGAGCAGACCGGCCGCCGAGCCGCGGCCCGCCATTCGGTAACGGCCGGAGTTATAGATGATAATGAGGTCGATGCCGCCCGCCTCCTCGGCCTTGGCCGAAATTCCCGTGCCGGCCCCACCTCCGATGATCGGCTTGCCGGCGCTGATCATGCCGTGGAACTTTTCAAGAATGGTCTTGCGGGGGATTAGTGGCATCGGTTTCTCTTTCAGGGGTTGGCAATGTCTCGATAGGCGGCGACTGCGGCCTCGGCGAACTGCGGATCGTTGATGTGGAGCGGAAGGCGTTCGATGCGGCGCCGGTCACTTCTATTGACGGTGGTCTCCAATGCTTCGAAGAGCGCCGCATCCGCCGCAGGATCGAAGAAGGCGCCGCCCTCGATATCCAGCGCCGACACGCCTCGCTCCGGGATCAGGAACCGGAGAGGTCCGCTGCAGAGGTTCAGCTTTGCGCCAATCCACCTTCCGATCGCGGCGCATTCCTCCGGAGTCGTGCGCATGAGCGTGACGTTGGGGTTGTGGCGATACAAGAGCCGGCCGGAATATCGCTCCGGTACTGTCTCTGGCGCCCAGAAATTGACCATATCCAAAGCCCCGACGGAGCCGACATAAGGCAAATCGGTGCGTGCAATTGCGCCGAAACGATCCTCGGTGGCCGGCAGCACGCCGCCGAAGACAAGATCGCACACCTCCGTTGTCGTGATATCGAGCACACCCGATAGAAGCCCGCTGTCTGCAAGCTTCTCCATTGCTCGTCCGCCGGTGCCTGTGGCGTGGAAAACCAAACAGTCATGGTCGGCCTTCAGTCGTTCAACGATGGCAGTCACACAGGGCGTCGTCACGCCAAACATGGTCAGGCCGATAGCGGGCTTCGAGGCTGTTTCCTCCGCCGGCCTGTTCGCCATGGCGGTAATCGCCTCGGCCGCGTTTTTTAGTATCACGCGGCTCACGCGGTTGAGCCCGGCCATGTCGGTAACCGAGGGCATCATGATGATGTCTGAGATGTCAACATAAGGTCCCACGTCGCCCGACGCGAGCGTCGAGACCATGACCTTCGGTAGCCCGAGCGGCAGCCTGCGCATGCCGGCGGTGATAATCGACGTCCCGCCGCCGCCACCCATGCCCACCACGCCGGCGACGTCGTCCCGGGCGGGCAAGAACCTTGCGAAGGCCTCGCCCATGGCAGCGATCGCTGTTCCCCGATCGTTGCCGGAAAGCACCGCGGCGGCGCCGCCCGGATGCACCGCGGCCACGGTTTCGGCGGAGATGTCGACCAGAACCGTGGGGCGACGCGTGCCGACATCGACCAAAACGGGCCGGCCGCCCGCTGCTTCAACGCAGGACGCAAGATAAACGAGTTCCTCCCCCTTCGTGTCGGCCGTGCCAACGACGTAGATACGCTTCATCTCTCCTCCCCGGCGACCTGGCCCTCCTCTGCCTTGAAAAGCCGCCTCATGCCGCCTGATTTGCCGGCACTTGCAAAAATATGAGATGCGCGTATCGTAAAGACATGGATGTCTCACGTCAACATAGCGAATCCTCCGCACCCGCCGAACGCGGTCCCCGAGCCCGCACACGCAAACTCATGTTGGATACCGCCACGCGGTTGATGCAGTCCGGTATAACCCCCTCGGTGAGTGAGGTCGCGGAAGCCGCTGAAGTTTCGCGCGCCACCGCCTACCGATACTTTCCGAGCCAGGCGGCGCTGGTTCATGCGGTGGTGCACGAGGCGCTCGGCCCGATCCTCGACTGGAGATCCGAAGCGCCCGATGCGCTCACTCGCGTTGGCGATCTGCTCGCGACCGCCATGCCGCGCATCGATGAGTTCGAGGCGACGTTCAAGGCTGCGCTGAAGCTCTCGCTCGACCAGTGGGCGCAGCGCCAGGCAGGTACGCTCGGCAACGAACCACAGCTCACGCGAGGGCACCGCGTCGAACTCCTTCGACAAGTCACCGTGCCACTCGAGGGCAAGGTGTCGGCTGAGGCCCGCGAGCAGCTGGCTCAGGCGCTCTCGCTTGTTTTCGGTGTCGAGGTGCTGGTCGTGCTCAAGGATATTTGGGGCCTCTCGGCCGAACGCGCGCAAGCCGTTGCAGAGTGGGCGGCAGCAGCCTTGGTCGAGGCGGCGGTCCGGGATGCGCAAACCGGGGCATGATCTCGCGCACTCCCGCCCGCATAGGAACTGGTTTGACCAATTTAGATGATGCGCGTGCATAACGACTTAGCGACAGCTCTTTCCTGCTTGAACTGAGGTAGAGCATGCAGGTTTAATTCCGTAGGAGAACCCAGCACTATGAGCGGTGATCTGCGGCAGATGGCGACGAACAGTAATCTTGACGCTCGTTAGCTTTGGTACTACCAGATTGGTGCTGCGTTCGTTTGGGCCTGATATCTGTCCCAAGCCGCAATGGGTCGGAGGAGGACCCGCCGCAGGAGCGCTAATCAGGAGGATTTGACAGACGGACCGCCGTGGTAAAGCGGACGGGATGCACAAAAGGGGAGGAAAAATTATGCGCAAGACAGTGGCCGGCCTGTTGGCCGGTATCAGCTTTATGATCGCCTGCGGGACGTCCGCGCAATCACAAGAACTGACGATTTTCTGGGCCGAATGGGACCCGGCCAATTATCTCCAGGAGCTTGTAAACGAATACGAGGCCGAGACCGGCGTGAAGGTCACGGTCGAAACGACTCCATGGGCGGACTTTCAAACGAAGGCCTTTACCGAATTTAACGCCAAGGGCTCGGCCTATGACATGGTCGTCGGCGACTCACAGTGGATCGGCGCCGCATCGGAGGCCGGCCACTACGTCGACCTCACCGAGTTCTTCAATCAGCACAAGCTAAACGAGGTGATGGCTCCTGCTACGGTGAAGTACTATTCGGAGTATCCTGCGAACTCCGGCAAGTACTGGTCGATCCCTGCCGAGGGCGACGCTGTCGGGTGGTCATACCGCAAGGATTGGTTCGAGGACCCTAAGGAGATGGAAGCCTTCAAGGCGAAGTATGGCTATGACCTCGCTCCGCCCAAGGACTGGAAGCAGTTGCGCGACATCGCCGAGTTCTTCCATCGTCCGGACCAGAAACGCTACGGCATCGCGATCTACACCGACAACTCCTACGACGGCCTCGTTATGGGCGTGGAGAACGCCATCTTCTCTTTTGGAGGAGAACTCGGAGACTACAGCACTTACAAGGTCGATGGGATCATCAACTCGGAGAAGAACGTCAAGGCCCTGGAAGCCTACCGCGAGCTTTACGGTTTTACGCCTCCTGGATGGGCCAAGTCCTTTTTCGTTGAGAACAACCAGGCGATCACTGAAAATCTGGCGGCGATGAGCATGAACTACTTCGCCTTCTTCCCGGCGCTGGTCAATGAAGCATCAAACCCAAACGCGAAGGTAACCGGCTTCTTTGCCAATCCGGCCGGCCCTGAGGGCGACCAGTATGCCGCGCTCGGCGGCCAGGGCATCTCCATCGTCTCCTATTCGGAAAACAAGGAAGAGGCGATGAAATTCCTCGAGTGGTTCGTCAAGGACGAGACACAGAAGCGCTGGGCCGAGCTCGGCGGTTACACGGCAAGCGCCAAGGTGTTGGAGTCCGAAGAGTTCCAAAACGCGACGCCCTACAACAAGGCCTTCTACGAGACCATGTTCAGAGTAAAGGACTTCTGGGCAACGCCGGAATATGCCGAGCTGCTGATCCAGATGAACCAACGCATTTATCCCTATGTGACGGCCGGCCAGGGTACAGCAAAGGAGGCGCTCGACGCTCTCGCCAAGGACTGGAACGCGACCTTCAAGAAGTACGGTCGCCAATAACGCTAAGACACTACGGGAGGGTGCCCGGCTCCCTCCCGTTCTTCAACTTGGCACCGGACAGGGCTCGCGCCGGACGCGGCGACGCGCGGGCAACACATGGCGCAAGTGCGCCCGGCGTCGGGCTCTGGGAGGAGGAGCACATTGGCCACCGTGGTTATGACATCGTTGGATTCGAAGTCGCGAGCGGCTTCGCGCGGCTTGAGCGACATCAAAATTCGCAATCTTTTCATTATTCCGACGATCCTGTTCCTGATCGTCTTCAACATCTTCCCGTTGATCTACTCGCTCGGCTATTCTTTCACCGACTTTCGTGCTTCGACGAACGCGCCGGCCGCCTTCGTCGGCCTGCAGAACTACCGGGAACTGTTAAACGACCCCTTCATCTGGGCGAACTTCGCCATTACTGCGAAATACGTGATCGTGTCGGTTACCGGTCAGGTTGTCGTCGGTTTCGGCACGGCGATGCTGCTCAATCGCGAAATTCCGTTCAAGGGTCTCATCACGACACTGCTTCTGCTGCCGATGATGCTGTCGATGGCGGTGGTCGGGCTCTTCTGGAAGCTGCTCTACGATCCTTCCTTCGGCATCATCAACTACGCGCTCGGTCTCGGCTCTTTCGAGTGGCTGGCGAATCCCGAAATGGCACTTTACGCTGTCGCCATTACCGACATCTGGATGTGGTCACCATTCGTGATGCTGCTCTCGCTCGCAGGCCTCTCCGCCGTACCGAGGCACCTTTACGAGGCGGCTGCCATCGACCGAGCGGGACCGTTCTACACGTTCTTCCGTATCACTCTGCCGCTCGTTGCGCCGATACTCATGATCGCGATCATCTTTCGCACGATGGAGGCTTTCAAGACTTTCGATCTCGCCTACATTCTCACGAGCCAACCGACCACAGAGGTGATCTCGATCCGCCTCTACAAGATGGCGTTTCAGGAATGGCAGACCGGGCGGTCCTGCGCACTCGCCTACATAGTGCTGATCATGGTGCTCGCGATCACCAACATTTACGTCAAATACCTCAACAGGGTGAAGGAGCGCTGAGATGGCGGCCGTCCAAACTCGCTCCGAGCGCGCGCTGAACCGGCTAGCGATCGCCGCAGTGCTCGTAATCACGCTGCTGTTCCTCGCACCGATCTATTGGATCACGTCAACGGCCTTCAAACCGCGCAACCTCGCAACGACCATCCCCCCGACGGTTATCTTCGAGCCGGAGATCTCGCCTTTTGTCAAGCTCTTCACCAAGCGCTCTCAGTTGCGGTCAGCACCTGAGCCCGAAGACTATGCCGCCGCTCCCTGGTGGGAACGGCTGGTCTTCGACGGGGGGGAAAAGGTCGTGCGTTCCGGACGCGGTCAGGTGCAGTTATCCGGCTATCCCAATCGCTTCATGAATTCGCTCATCGTGGCGATCACCTCTACAGTGCTCGCCGTCGCCATGGGCACCTTCACGGCCTACGGCTTCTCGCGTTTCAAAGTGAAAGGCGAAGCGGATCTGTTGTTCTTCATTCTATCGACACGCATGCTGCCGCCCGTGGTCGTGGCGATCCCTATGTTCCTGATGTACCGGGCTGTCGGGCTGAACGACACTCACTGGGGTCTTATAATCCTCTACACCGCCTTCAATCTATCCTTCTCGGTCTGGCTGATGAAGGGCTTCATCGACGAGATTCCGAAGGAGTATGAGGAAGCGGCGCTCGTAGACGGCTACACGCGCTTGGAAGCCTTCTTCAAGATTGTGTTGCCGGAGGCCGCCACAGGGATCGCCGCGACCGCCGTGTTTTGCTTCATTACAGCGTGGAATGAATATGCTTTCGCGCTGATTATGACGAACCGGCGCGCGCAAACGGCACCGCCCTTCATCCCAAGCCAGGTTGGTTCTGGCCTACCCGATTGGACGGTTATCGCCGCAGGTACCTTCCTGTTCCTGCTACCGGTCGCAATCTTCACCTTCCTGCTCAGGAACCATCTCCTGCGCGGCATGAGCTTCGGAGCGATTCGCAAATGACGTTTCGTGCGATAAACCAGAAGTATCTCGCGCCAGGCGCGCAGCTCCTGATGATATTTGGGATCATCGCGCTGTGCCAGCCATGGAACCTGTTCCTTCATCGCTATGGATTGACGATGACGTTAGTTGGGCTGGTTGCCTTCATGATCACGTCGAAGGTTCCGCCCGAACAGAAAGCTGACGAAGGCAGGAACCCATGACGCAGATTGAATTACGCGGGATTGAGAAGCACTTTGGTGCCGTTCAGGTGATCAAGGACCTCAATCTCACCATCGCCGACAACGAGTTCATTGTTCTGCTTGGCCAGTCCGGCTGCGGCAAGACGACCACTCTACGCGCGATCGCCGGGCTCGAAACGATCGATGAAGGCGACATCCTCATAGACAGTCAGCCGGTGCAGCACATAAAGGCGGCGCACCGAGACATCGCCTTTGTATTCCAGTCCTTCTCGCTCTACCCGCACATGACGGTGTTCGAGAATATCGCTTTCCCGCTCCGCGCCACGCGCGGCAACCGTGCGGATATCGAGCGCGAGGTTCAGGCGGTTGCAAAAACGCTCCAGATCACCCACCTCCTCGTCAAAAAGCCCTCCGCTCTTTCCGGCGGCGACATGCAGCGCGTGGCGATTGGTCGGGCACTCGTCCGGCGTCCGAAGGCGATGCTCATGGATGAGCCGATCGGCGCGCTTGACGCGAAGCTCCGCGAAGAGATGCGCGCTGAAATCAAGCGACTTCACATCAAACAGGGCTCGACAACGATCTACGTAACCCATGACCAGGTCGAAGCGATGTCCCTCGCCGACCGCATTGTCGTCATGCACGAAGGTGTGCTGCAGCAAGTCGGCAGCCCTCATGAGGTCTACGCTCGTCCTGCCAACATGTTCGTCGCGCAGTTTGTCGGGAGCCCGGTCATGAACATGTCTGACGTGACCGTTTCCGAGGACGCCGGGCATGCGCGCGTCGTGGTCCGAGGTGCTCCAACTTCCTTCGATTTTCCGTCGAATCTCACGGCCCAGCTCGCTGTCGCTGGGGCTCAAAACGGTAATCTCACCCTCGGGGTACGACCTGAAGGGGTTCTCGTGTCCAGGGAAGCACGTGAGGGCTTCGTGCCCGTCGAGGCCCATATCATCGAACCGCTCGGCTCGCATGACATCATAGACCTGAAGGTTGGCGACCAGATGCTGCGCGCGCGGACAAAAAGTGGTTTCGTACGCAGGCCCGGCGAGGCCGTCTGGGCTCGAATAGATCCGGCTCAGGCGCATTTCTTCGACAGCTCGACTGGCACATCTTTCGGGATCAGGCTCTGATGGCGCATATCGAACTCAAAGGCATCACCAAGACCTTCGGAGCCCACACCGCCCTGAGGGATCTCAGTTTGGAAATTGCCGACGGAGAGTTTTTCGTGCTGCTTGGCGAGACGGGCGCCGGCAAGACGACGACCCTCAGGCTGATTGCCGGGCTCGAAAAGCCGACGGGCGGACAGATCTTCATCGACGGTGAGGATGTTGCCGACTGGGGCGCCGCCGAGCGCGACGTGGCGCTTGTGCTGCAGCAGTATTCGCTCTATCCGCGCTATACCGTCCGCGAGAATCTCGAATTCCCGCTGAAATCTCGCATCCGGCGTGTCGAACCGGCCGAGATCAAGGAGCGTGTCGCGCGTGTCGCGAGGACGCTCCGCATCGAGCATCTACTCGACCGCAAGACGGACCGCCTTTCGGGGGGCGAGATGCAGCGCGTGTCCATCGGCCGAGCCATCGTGCGCAAGCCGCGCCTCTTTTTGATGGACGAGCCCCTTTCCGCCCTCGACGCCAAACTCCGGGAGGCGCTGCGCACTGAACTCAAGAACCTTCAGATGAATCTCGGCGCGACCTTCCTCTTCGTCACCCACGATCAGATCGAAGCCATGTCAATGGGCGACAAGATCGGCGTACTCAACAACGGCCAGCTTATTCAGATAGGCACCCCACAGGAGATCTATCGCTATCCAGTCAACACCTTCGTTGCACGTGCGGTCGGATCGCCGCCAATGAACCTGATCTCCGGCAAGCTCGGGGCCAGCGAGGCTATCGCGGACGAAGGCTACCGCTTGCCCTTTGACGCCGCCCCCGGCGCTGGGCTTGACGGACGGCCACTTACCTTCGGTATTCGCCCTGAGGATCTCTTTCTCGAAAGCGGCGCACCAGGTGAGGCCCGCGTACACGACGTCGAGAACCATGGCGTCGAGAAGATCGTCACGCTCCGTACAGGTAACCATTTCTTGCAGGCGACGGTGCCAGCTCAGACCGACCTTGAGATCGAGGAGTCTGTTCGCTTCTCCTGGAATCCGGAAAAAGTCGTGCTCTTCGACGGCGGAAGCGGGATGAGCCTGCGCCATGCTGGCTGAGGCGTCATTGACGGCATAAAAACGGGTTCGGTCCTGGTCGTGACTTTCCGCCCGTTTGCCCGTCATTCACATGGCCACCATGACGCGTCCACCCGGAACGGACGAAGCCCTATCCAGGGAACCGCCGCCTGTAGTGTTCGACGACCTCAGGGTTGCGGAGATTAACGGGCAATCCCCCTTCCATGACGCGGATCGCTTCGGCCGCAGCTCCTTTTCCCATGCGCATCATGCTTTCCTCGGTGATGCCGGCGAGATGAGGCGTCACAATCACATTGTCCTGCCGGAAGTAGGGATGCTCGGGCGGCAGGGGCTGTGTAGAGAACACGTCAAGGGCAGCGCCGCCGATACGCCCCATCTCTAGCGCCTCGATCAAGGCAGCATCGTCCACGACCGGACCGCGCGACACGTTAACGAGGATCGCGCCCGGCTTCATGCGCGCAATTCGCTCGCGGCTTAAAAGCCCGGTCGTCTTGGGCGTGAGCGGGCAACAGAGAACGACGATATCCGCCGTCGACACCAGATCGTCGACTGAGAGAAACCGTACACCGTCCGGCAGGCTTTCCGGCGAGCGGCTGTTCGCAACGATCTCCAGCTGGAACCCGTACTTCGCGATCCGGAAGACCGCCTTTCCAACATTGCCCATGCCGATGACACCCATGATCCGGCCGGCGAGATCAAGTGCTCGGTCGGAGTGGGCTCGCCCAGCACTCCAACCCATGTTTCTGAGATCGCGGTCCATAGGACGGAACTGTCGCAGCAACGCAAGCGTCACCATGAATACGTGCTCCGCAACGGTCGGTGCGTTGACCGCCGGCACGTTGGCGATAAGCACACCGGCGGCCGTGGCCGCGTCATAGGGAATCATGTCGAGCCCCGCACCGTGCCGGACTACGGCGCGCAGGGCCGGTACATTTCCGAAGAAGGCGGGCGGTATCGGAGCGCGCACGATGACAATCTCCGCACCCTCACCTTCACGAAGCAACGATTCGGGATCCGGGGCGGACGCGACGCGGAGATCACCCGCCGCCTTCAGCATAGCTTCGGCATCGGGGTGCAGGCGGTGGGTCGAGAAAATGAAACTCATCGGCCTCCTCATTGCCGAGCGGGGACTACTCCGCGGCTGTCGCAGGCCCGCCGATGAGACCCTTCCAGTAGCTTTCCGCGCCCTGAAGATGCGCGTTCATCAAAGCCTGTGCGAGATTGCCGTCGCGTGCGAGCAGCGCCTCGTAGATACGGATGTGTTCTTCATGCGAGCGGCGGCTGCGGGCGATATCAGCGAAGTAGATAGGCAGTCGCTGTTCGCCCATGGTGTAGTAAACGCTGCAGATCCGGTGGAACACGCTGTTCTTCGTCGCCCGCACTATCTCCAGATGAAAGTCCCTGTCCTCGCGCGCGAGGCCCTCGCCCGCAGCAATCTTCGTCGCGGAAGCGGCGAGAATTTCGCGCAGCCGTTCGTAGTTCTCTTCCGTCGCCCGTGCGCAGGCGAGCTCCGCGGCCTTGATTTCGTGGATCTTGCGGAGTTCTACCGTCTCGTAGATCACGATCGGGTCCAGTGGTACGCCAGCGCGCGCGAAGAGTGCTATGGCCTCGACACTCGCCTCCGTCGTCGTCAGATAGATACCCGACTTCGGCCGGCGCTCCACAATGCGCATGGCCTCCAGGATTGCCAGAGCCTCCCGGACCTGTCCCCGGCTGACGGCGAAGTGCTCGGCGAGCTCCCGCTCCGAGGGTGTTCGCCCACTGCCGCTCGAAGTCGAAAATAGATGGGCCGCCAGATCCGAAAGCAGATTGTTTTCTTTCATAATTAAAGTCTTTGCGCATGAGTCTCCAGGACGCGCTCATTTATCGTAAATCCCAAGCCTGGTTTATCGGGAATCTCTAGCATCCCGTCCTTCACGGCGACAGTCTCCTCGACGAGGTCGTGAATCATCGGGTTCGCGCCGACCGAGTATTCGACGACGAAGCTTGCCGGGGAGGCCGCGCAGATGTGCAGGCCAGAGAAGAAACACGGCGCACCGGCCCACAAATGCGGTGCAAGACGGAGGTTGAAGGCACTGGCGATCGCACCGATGCGCATGGCCTCCGTAATGCCGCCGCAGAACGCCGGATCAGGCTGGAAAATATCGGCTGAGCGCAGCACCGCAAGGTCGCGGAAAGCGAAGCGAGTGGCCTCGCTCTCGCCGGTGGCGATCGGCACGTTTCCAGCGGCGCGCACTTCCGCCATGCCGGCCTTATCGTCTGCGATCACCGGCTCCTCGAACCAGGCAAGATCGCAATCCCGGACGAGCTGGATGAAACGTTTCGCGTCGGCAACCGTGTAGGTGCCATGCGCGTCGACCATGATATCCACCGAGGGGCCCAGCGCCTTGCGGGCAGCACGCACGCGGGCGGCCGAGACATACGGCGCGCCGTCCATCGCGCCGACCCTCATCTTGACCGCCTTGAAACCGCCACTGGCAAGGTAGGACTGCAGTTGGCCGCCGATCTTTTCGGCACTCTCCCACCCGCCCGAAGCATAAGCAGGCAGCCGATCCGCCTTACGCCCGCCGAGCAGCTTCCAAACCGGCACGCCCAGCGATTTGCCAAGGATGTCCCACAACGCGATGTCCACAGCACTGATAGCGGCAATCGAGAGGCCCCGGCGTGAGAGCTCCGGCATAGCGTGACCCGACATCGCCGCCCTTTCGTGGCGCACGCCATTGTAGAGCATCTCCCAGACGGCGGAGATATCAGCGGCGTCGCGACCGACGAGCCTCGGCCCTACCTCATAGTTGAGCATGTGCACGAGCGTGCCGTAAGAACCCGCACTGCCCGCAGCATTCTTGCCCTCACCCCACCCCACGATCCCGTCATCTGTTTCTATGCGCAGGATCGCCGCGTCGAAGGTTGTCAGGCGACCGAAATCGCTTTCATGCTGCCGATTGGCTGCGATAGGTATTCGAACCCACCAGGCTTGGACGGTCTTGATACGCATTTCGCCTCCCAACCTCGCAGCACGAAGGCCGCAGGGCATGCTCCGTCCTCACTTGATCAGCGGCAGGATGGTCTCTGCGGTGATCCGCATCTGGTCATCGTAGAATTTCTCGGTCAGTAGGCTCGATCCGTGGTCCTGGATGAATTTGAGCTGCTCCGGCGGGATATCGACCGGATTGCGCTCGACCATATCGGGGTATTTCGCCGCCGGCGTGCGGTCTACCGGAGCCACGAACTCATTGGTGAGCGCGCCGTCGTATCCGATCTCTTTCAACGTGGCGACGATCTTCGGCCAGTCGAGATGACCGAGGCCCGCCGCAAAGCGGTTGTTGTCCGCCACATGGAAATCGAAAAGCCGGTTTCCGGCAAGCCTGATGGCGTCATATATGTCCTCCTCCTCGATGTTGAGATGAAAAGCATCGAGGCAAACGCCGCAATCGGGATCAACTGCATCGGCTAGCGCGAGCGCTTGGGCAGCACGGTTGAAGAGATAAGTCTCGAACCGGTTCAGCGGTTCAATCGCCAGCCGGACGCCCTTTTCCCGGGCGTGGGCGAAGCACTCCTTCGTCGCATCCACGACCCACTGCCATTCGTCCTCCTCGGTGCCATCCGGAACAACCTTGCCGACGGTCGCAGGTACAAGGGTGACGATCTCGCCTTCGAGCTCACTGACCATCGTTATAACACTCTTGACGTAGTCCACCGACTTTGCTCGCTGGCTCTCATCCTTGGCTGCGAGGTTGCGCTCACCGAGCGTTAGCGTTACCGCTCCCCAGCAGCGAATGCCGTGTTCTTTGAGCAGTGCGCGGGTGTCCTTGATGTCGTACTGGGTCGGCTCGCCTGAAATCTCGATGCTCTCGTAGCCGTACTTCTTGATGCGTTTCAGCGTGACGGCGAGAGGCTCCGCCCGCATCCAGTTGTGCGTCGAAAGGTGCATAAACGTCCTCCCAAACTATCGTAGCTGCCGCGGCACTCGAGGGTGCCGGAGCATCTCCTCCACTCCGACCGAACCTATTCTGGTTTGGCCAATTCTACTTCCCTAAAAGGTCTATCCCAAATTACATGTGCCGGCAAGGCGGCTTACACAACCTCGCGTTTCTGGGATTTTTCACAAGTGTCCATCCTATCTCGGTGCTTCGGTCCAAAATCATCGCCGTTGCTAACTTGACCAGATCGCCGCATTTGGTATTACCAGATGGCGACCGGGTGGGGAGGCGTTACCGCGGCAGTGAGAAACGGGAGGAAGGAACCATGAAGATCGGTATGTGCATGTTTCTTTGGACGACGAGCGTCAGCCGGAAACATGAAAAGCTACTCCGGGACATCAGGGCGACTGGCTTCGACGGTGTAGAAATACCGATCTTCGAGGGCACTCCGGACGACTACCGCCGCCTCGGCGCATTGCTCGATGGCATAGGTCTGGAGCGCACTGCTGTTTCTGCCATGAGCGACCCATCCATGAACCTGATTTCGCCTGACACTGCGACCCGCAAGCGCGGCATCGCCTACATGCAATGGGCTATCGACTGCGCGGCCGCCCTCGGCGCTCACGCGCTAAGCGGTCCACTGCATTCTACGCTAGGCCAGTTCTCCGGTACCGGGCCCTCCGCCGCGGAACTGAGGCTGTCCATCTCCTCGCAGCGCACGATCGGCGATCATGCCGCCCAGCGCGGTGTCACCGTTGCGCTCGAGGCGCTGAACCGCTTCGAATGTTATCTCGTCAACACAATGGACGACCTTACTGCTCATATTGATGCAATCGGGCATCCGAACATTCGCGCCATGTATGACACCTTCCACAGCAATATCGAGGAAGCCGATCCCGTGGGGGCCTTCACCCGCAATGCGGACCGAATCGTTCATGTCCACATCTCAGAAAACGACCGCGGGGTACCGGGTCATGGCAACATTCCATGGCCGGAGACCTTCAAGGCAATCCGTGCGAGCGGCTATGACGGCTGGCTGACAATCGAGGCCTTCGGCCGCGCATTGAAAGACCTCGCGGCAGCAACGAAGGTCTGGCGCGATTTCTCCGAGACGCCCGAAGTCGTCTATCGCGATGGATACCGTCACATCCGGGACGGATGGAAGGCAGCGGCATGACGAACCGGCCTTTTGGACGAAATCACAGAACTCCAGTTGAAATAGTCTTTGTGGCGCGCTCACCAACGCTCCCGAACAGTTGAAGTTGGGCGCGGTGGCAGCGCGAGCTCACCAGGTTCGTTGGGGCCGGCAGGACTAAGCGTCGCCTTGCCTTACCGATTTCGGATTTGTGGAATTCCTCCTGCTCGTCCAAAGCGTTCAGCATGGAAGTTAAAGCTTAGATCCGTCCGCTTGACTAGTTGGAAACCTACGCAATCACTGTGCGGGTTCTGATCCGTAGTTTACCGATGGGCTACAGTCGACGTGCCGGTTCTCCGAAAGGTCAATTCGGCCTGGCCGGCTGAGTCGGGTCAGATTTTCTGCAGCGAGATCGGCTGCTTCACCGCTGTCAGGTCAGGGCCACGGACGACGCGATACCGCGCTTCAACGAGGTTATAGATGCCGAAAGCAGCAATACCGGCAGCGACCGCGATGTACAGAATCGAGCCGAACGGCAGTTGTCGAAGCCACTCCAGGGCATCGCTGATGCTGCCAGCCTGTTCCGGGTCGACCCGGAATCCCGCATAGGCAAACAGGATACCGATAATCACGAAGACTGCGCCACGCGCGACGAGGCCGTAAATGCAGATTAACGTAAGGACGCGGTTCCGGTCGGGAATGCGAAGATATCGCTCGAACTTTCGGGTGAGGCCTTTGTAGGCGGTGACGACCCCACCGACGATGAAGCCGATCCCGACCGCGATTGCCAGGTACGAGCCGAATGGCTTCGACATGA
>Ga0209281_1000708_pt1 | contig 33717 bp, 26 predicted proteins | sample MedtruBG_FD_187514 | JGI IMG/M metagenome (GOLD analysis project Ga0209281, IMG submission 187514) | Root nodule microbial communities of legume samples collected from California, USA - Medicago truncatula BG (SPAdes) (version 2) | ecosystem: Host-associated > Plants > Roots > Nodule | place... | reverse complement strand
TTGCAACGACGCCGGCGGCCCCTTTCAGGCCCAACCCTCCGGGCCGGGGCGATTCGCGGTGCCATCCGTCGTTGCCGACTCGTTGTGTGGATGGCCACACGGCCTCGTCGGCGCCTCGTCTGGCACCGCGACTCGCCCCGGCGCGAGCCCTTCTCTCTGCCGCCCAGGCTCCTAGGCGCTACTGGTTGACCTTGCCGGGCAGCGAGAGGTTGCCCGACGCCACCTTGAACACGTCCGCGACGCACAGCAGCGGCGAGTGCACGCTGGCGTTGACACGCAGCGCCGCGGTCACGCCATCGAAGCTCGCGCCGCTGACCGCGCCGATGTCGTCGAACGGCACGCGCACCTCGAGCGTCTGCCCCTTGAAGTGCGGACTCCAGCCCGGGCTGTCGATCAGGATCGGCAGCCCGGGCCAGGTCTTCGGCACCTTGGGCTTCGTGCCCGCCGGAATGTCCACCACCTTCAGCGCGCCCTTGCCACACGCGTCGTCGGGCTGCAGCACCACCCAGTGTGAATGCCACAGGTCACCGTCGTTGGCGAAGTTGCCGTCGTTGTTCTCGTCATAGAGGGGCGTGTCGTCGAAGTCCGGGTGCGAGGTGACGGCGAACGCGAGGATGCCGCTCTTCGCCTCGAACCCGATCACCGACGGGTCGATGGTGGTGGGCCACACGTACGAGAAGACCGAACTGCCGGCGAGCTTGCCCACCTTCGTGGGCTTGAGCGCCCCGGCCTTGCCGGACACCGCCACGTGGAACGTGGCGATGTTGCCCTCGGTGGTGATCTTCGTGTGGAAGACGTCGTACGGCGCCTTCACCGCCTTCGCGGGTTCGCTGTGGATGCCGCCCTTGTGGCTGGCGGCGTCGTGGGCGAAGGCCGCGCCGGTGGCGGCGGCGATCGCGCACGCGATCAGGGGAGTTTTCATGAGAGCCTTTCGAGGGTCGTGGTGATGACCCGGGAAATTCTCCGGAGCGCACGCACCGCCTTCGACCCGACGAAGGCGGTGCGGGCTCTTGGTCGAAAGTCCCCTGCCGAGGCTAGACTGCAGCCATGGACGCCCTCCGCCTGACCCGCGCACAATGGCTCCGATGGGCCGCCGGCCTGTCGGCCGCGGGGCTCTGGCCGCACGGCGTGCCGGCCGCCACACCGCCCATGCACAACCGCCCCATCCCCTCGTCCCGCGAGCCGCTGCCCGTGATCGGCTGCGGCACCTACATCGGCTTCGACCAGGCGCCGGGCAGCGCCGAGTACCAGCGGCTGCCCGCGGTCGTCGACACGCTGTTCGCCGCCGGCGGCAAGGTGATCGACAGCTCGCCGATGTACGGCCGGGCCGAGGCCACCACCGGCGAGGTGCTGGCCGCGCGCGGCAAGGGGGCGCAAGGGTTCCTCGCGACGAAGGTGTGGACCACGGGCCGAGAGGCCGGCATCCGGCAGATGGAGACGTCGATGCGGCTGCTCGGGACGAAGCGCCTCGACCTGATGCAGGTGCACAACCTCGTCGACTGGCGCACGCACCTCGCGACGCTGCGCGGCTGGCAGGCCGACGGCCGCGTGCGCTACCTGGGCGTCACCCACTACACGGCCTCGGCCTATCCCGAGGTGGAGGCGGTGCTGAAGTCGCAGAAGCTCGACTTCCTGCAGATCAACTACGCCTTCGACGACCGCGAGGCCGCAGAGCGCCTGCTGCCGCTGGCGGCGGACCGCGGCGTGGCGGTGATCGTGAACCGCCCGTTCGGCGGCGGCGGCCTGCTGCGCCGGCTGCGCGACGAACCGCTCCCCGGCTGGGCCGGCGAGATCGGTGCCACGTCGTGGGCGCAGGTGCTGCTGAAGTTCGTGCTGAGCCACCCGGCCGTCACGTGCGCGATCCCTGGCACGAGCCGGGCCGAGCACATGGTGGACAACGTGGCGGCCGGGCGCGGCGTCATGCCGGACCCGGCCTTCTGGACCGGCAAGGTGCTGCCGGCCTGAGGGAGCGATCGGTCAGTCGGTCGCCTTGCCGCCCAGCAGCCCGTCGCGCGTGGCGCCACGCACCTTCGGGCCGATCCACACCTTCATCAGCATCGGGAAGAAGGCCTCGCCCTGGATGGAGTCGCCGATCTTCTGGCCGTTCAGCGAGAACTCGGTGGTCTGGGTGGACGGCGAGTAGTCGACGATCACCTCGTCACCCTTGTTCACGCGCTTGCGGTTGCCGAACACGGTGCCCAGCTGCGACGTGGCCACGATGTTGGCCGAGAACTCGGCGGTGGTGACGTTCTGGCGGATGCGGTCGAGCATCGCGTTCGACAGGTCGCGGGCGGACACCTCGCGCACCATGAAGAAGTGGATGCGCTTGACGCCCTTCTCGGCAACGGCACCGTCCATCGTCGTCTGCTTCTTCGGCAGGTAGAAGGCGACGGCGGTGGACTTCATCGACAGGATGCTCGACACCGCGGCGCCGTTGAGGTGCAGGGTCTGGCCCTGGACCGTGGCCGAGTCGGCGAACTTGTAGCCCTCCACTTCGACTTCGGCGCGGGCCGCACCGGTGGCGAAGGCCATCACGAGGGCCAGGGGGGCGAGGTAGCGGGACAGGGTCATGGTTTTCCTTGGGCTGAACAGGTTCGAACACGGGCGGTGGAACGGTTTGTGACAAAACGTTCACGATGACGCGATGGCGACTGTAAGCGCTCGATCTCGACCAGTCGTCGCAGTTCGGGTGCGATTTATCGCGTGTCGTGAATTGCGCACGTGCAAACGTCTCAAAATAAGAACGAACGTTCGATTTTATCGGCGGGCGGGCTATATTCGCGTCCGCCGGACCTTCCGGCCATCCGCAAAACCCCCACCCGCAGAGACCTCCATGACCGTTTCGAACCCCGTCCGCCGTCTGGCCGTCCTGGCGTCGGCCCTGACCGCCGCCTTCACCGCCCCGGCCTTCGCCGCAGAGAACGGGCAGGTCCGCGCCCTGCTCGGCGCCCCGTCGTACGAACTCGCCACGCCCCAGTTCCCGGGCGTCTACGGCCAGCTCTGGTACCAGCACTACAGCGCCGACAAGGTGAAGGACAACCACGGCGACGACGTCAGCCAGTCCGCCACCGTGCCGGGCGTCGGCGTGGTGCCGGTCAAGGTGGACACGAAGGTCCGCGCCGACGTGATCGTGCCGCGCGTCACCTGGATCACGGACCAGCTGGTCGCCGACGGCCGCCTCGGCTTCTCGGCCTCGCTGCCGCTCGTGAAGCAGCGCACCACGGTCGGCCTGTCGTCCCCCGTGGCGGCCCTGCAGCCCACGCTGAACGCCTTGGCCGCCACCCGGTCCGGCGAGGAAAGCGGCATCGCCGACATGGAAGTCGCCGGTTTCGTCGACTGGCAGCAGGAAGCCTCGCGCCTGGCCGGCGGCCTGGCCGTCGTCGCGCCCACCGGTGACTACGAAGCCGGCCGTGCCGTGAACATCGGCACCGGCAAGTACTGGACGGTGCGCCCGCTGCTCGTCGCGTCCCACGTCTGGGAGAACGGCTTCCAGATCGGCACGCGCACCACCTACTCGGTGAACTCGACCAACCGCGACACCGGCGTGAAGTCGGGCCAGTACCTGCACGCCGACTGGGCGGCCGTGTACCCGCTGGGCGACCTGTGGCGCATCGGCGTGCAGGGCTACGCACTCGTGCAGACGACCAAGGACAAGGGCAACAACGTCGCGGCCGACGGCAACAAGGTCCAGACCTACGGTGCCGGCCCGACCATCGCCTACCTGAGCGAAAGCGGCACCTGGGCCGTCGACTTCAAGGTGATGCAGGAGTTCGCCGTGCGCAACCGTCCGGAAGGCACGGTGGGCTGGCTGCGCCTGAACTTCCGCGTCGACTGATCGCCTGACCGGGCCGCGCCGATAGAATCCGGGCCCCGCCGCCTCCGCGGCAGCCCGGTGCGCGTCCCATGCCCCACGTTCTCGTCGAACGGCTCGTCAAGTCGTACCGCATCGCCGAGCGCGACCCCGGGCTGTGGGGCGCCGTGCGCGGCATCGTCCACCGCCGCCACCGCACGGTGGAGGCGCTCTCCGGCGTCACGTTCTCGCTCGAACGTGGCGAACTGCTGGGTCTGATCGGCCCCAACGGCGCCGGCAAGTCCACCACCATCAAGATCCTCGCCGGCATCCTGCGGCCGGACGGCGGCCGCGTGGAAGTCGACGGCCGCCACCCCTTCGACGACCGCGAACGACACGTGAGCCGCATCGGAGTGGTCTTCGGCCAGCGCACCCAGCTCTGGTGGGACCTGCCGGTGGGCGAAGGCTTCGACCTGCTGCGCGACATCTACCGCGTGGACCCGGCGCGCTACCGGCGCACGCGCGACGAACTGGTCGCGATGCTGCAGCTCGAGCGCCTGCTCGACCAGCCCGTGCGCCAGCTGTCGCTCGGCCAGCGCATGCGCGCCGAGATCGCCGCCGCGCTGCTGCACGAACCCGAGCTGCTGTTCCTCGACGAACCCACCATCGGGCTCGATGCCCCCTCGAAGCTGGCCGTGCGCGACTTCGTGAAGCGCGCGAACCGCGAACGCGGCGCCACCGTGCTGTTGACCACGCACGACATGCACGACATCGAGGCGCTGGCCGAGCGGGTCATCATCATCGGCCACGGCCGTGTGCTGGCCGACAGCCCGGTCGACGCGCTGCGCACGCAGGTGCTCGCCCAGCGCCGGCTCGTGGTCGACTTCGACGGCACCCCACCCGACACCTTCGACCTGCCCGGCGCGGAGGTGGTCGAGCGCGACGGCCGCACCGTGGTGTTCGGCTTCGACCCGGCCACCTCGTCCGCGCCCGCGCTGATCGCGCGGCTCGTCGCGGAGCACGCGGTGGCGGACATCCACCTCGAGGGTCTGTCGATCGAGGAGGTCATCTCGCGGTTCTACGCCATGCACGGCGCGGGAGAAGCGTGATGAGGCCCTACGTCGCGGCCTTCACCTCGCGCTTCCTGCAGATGCTGCAGTACCGCACCGCCGCGCTCGCGGGCTTCGTCACGCAGTGCTGGTGGGGCGGCATCAAGGTGATGGTGCTCGCGGCCTTCTATGCCAGCGGCGCCCCGGCGTCGATGCCCCTCGCCCACGCCATCACGTACACCTGGATCGCGCAGGGGCTGCTGGCCCTGCTGCCGTGGGCGGGCGACCCCGAGGTGGCGCTGTCGGTGCGTACCGGATCGGTCGCGTACGACCGGCTGCGACCCGTGGATGCGTACGCGCTCTGGTTCGCGCGCACCACCGGCTGGATCGCGGCGCGGGTGCTGCCGCGGGTGGCGTTGATGGCCACGTTCGCCGTCGTGCTGCTGCCGCTGGCCGGGCTCGGTGCGTGGGCCTGGGAGCCGCCAGCGACACTTGCAGCGGGCACCTTCGCAGCCGTGTCGGCGGGGCTGGCCCTGCTGCTGTCCGCCGCGTTCGTGATGCTCCTCAACATCGCCACCGCCGCGCTGCTGAACGACCGCGGCATCAATGCGCTCGCGACCCCGCTCGTGATCGTGCTGTCGGGCAACCTGCTGCCGCTCGCGCTGCTGCCCGACACCTGGCAGGCCGTGCTCCTGCTGCAGCCGTTCGCCGGCCTGCTCGACATCCCGGTGCGCCTGTACTTCGGCGAGTTCACCGGCTGGACGGCACTGGGTGCACTCGGGCTGCAGGCCTTCTGGATCGCCGCGCTCGCCGCCCTCGGCCGCGCCGCGATGGGCGGCGCGATGCGCCGGCTCGACGTGCAGGGTGGCTGACATGGGCGCCCTTCCCCTCTTCGCCCGCCTCGTGGCCGCCTCGTTGCGCGGCCAGGCCCGCTACCCCGCGTCCGCGCTGATGCTGACCCTCGGCCAGTTCCTCGCGACGGGCATCGAGGTGATCGCCGTGTGGGCGCTGTTCCACCGCTTCGGCGACGTCGCGGGCTGGCGCCTCGGCGAGGTGGCGCTGTTCTACGGCCTCGTCAACGTGATGTTCGCCGTGGCCGACACGCTGGGCCGGGGCTTCGACGTGCTCGGCACCGAGTTCCTGCGCACCGGCGCGTTCGACCGGCTGTTGCTGCGCCCGCGGCCGCTGGCGCTGCAGCTCATCGGCCACGACCTGCGCGTGAGCCGCCTCGGCCGCCTGCTGCAGGGACTGATCGTGATCGGCTTCGCCACCGTGTCGGCCGGCATCGCGTGGACACCCGGGGCCGTCGCACTCGCCTTGTTCGCGGTGGCCGGCGGCGCGGCGCTGTTCCTCGGCATCCTGGTGTTGCAGGGCACGCTGTCGTTCTGGACGATCGAGAGCCTCGAGGTGGCCAACGTGCTGACCTACGGCGGCGTGGAGGCCGGGCAGTACCCGCTCGCGATCTACGAGCAGTGGTTCCGCCGGCTGCTGACGTTCGTGGTGCCCCTCGCCTGCGTCGCGTACTACCCCGCGGTGGTGCTGCTCGGCCGCGCCGATCCGCTGGGGACGCCCGCGTGGGTCGGCTGGGTCTCGCCGCTGGCCGGCTTCACCTTCCTCGCGGCCAGCTTCGCGGCGTGGCGCGTGGGCGTGCGGCACTACACCTCGTCCGGCAGCTGAGCCGCCGGACGTTCACTTCTTCTTCGACAGCGCGGCGAAGCGCCCCATCGTCGCTTCCGCGGACACGCGGTCGTCGTTCCAGAAGTCCGCCACGATCTGCTTCATCACGCCCTCCATCTCGGAGTTCTGCACCATGCCGCTCGCCACCGACGGCACCGCCGTCTTCATCAGCGACGCGGCGACGAAGTGGGCGCTGGACTCCTGGCTGCAGCGGTCGAAACCCTGGCGGTCGCCCCCGGTGACGGCCGGGATCGAGCCCTTGTTCAGGTTGAAGATCTCCTGGAACGCCGGGGTCATCACGGTCGAGACGAACGCGTTCTGCGCGACCATCGCGTTCGGGTCCTTCAGCTGGAACAGCGCGAAGCTGTCGATGTTGAAGATGTACGCGCGTTCGGTGCCCGGCGTGGGAACGCACAGGAACTCCTTGCCGGGTGCCTGGCCTGCCGCGCGGAACTCGCCCTTGGCCCAGTCGCCCATGAACTGCACCGCGGCCTCGCCCTTCATCACCATGGCGGTCGCCTTGTTCCAATCGCGGCCCACGGACCCGCGGTCCGTGTAGGGCTTGATGCGGCGGAAGGTCGTCAGCACCCGCTCCATCACCGGGCCGTTCAGTGTGGCCGGGTCGAGGTCGACGAAGGCACGACGGAAGAAGTCCGCACCGCCCACGCCGAGCGCCACGTTCTCGAACAGCAGCAGCTCCTGCCACGGCTGGCCACCGTGGGCCACGGGCACGATGCCGGCGCGCTGGAGGCGGTCGGCCACGCGGAAGAAGTCCTCCCACGTCTGCGGCGGGCGGGCGTTGACGCGGCGCAGCGCCTCCGCGTTGACCCACATCATGTTGACGCGGTGCACGTTGACCGGGACCGCGACGTAGTGCCCCTGGTACTTCATCACGTTCGCCACCACGCCCGGCAGCTGCGAATCCCAGCTCTGGCGCACCGCGATGTCGTCGAGGTTGGCGAGGACCCCCATGCGGCCGTACTCGCCGATCGCCGGTCCCTTGAGCTGCGCCGCGCCCGGCGGGTTGCCGCTCCGCACGCGCTCCTTCAGCGCGGCGATGGCGCTGTCGCCACCGCCGCCCGGGACCGTGAAGTCCTTCAGCACGTGGCCCTGCGACTGCAACATGCGGCGCAGTTCCGCGACGGACTTGGCCTCCCCGCCAGCGGTCCACCAGTGCAGCACCTCGACGGTGCCCGCCCGGGCCGGTGTCGCCGCACCGCCGAGCATTCCCCAAAAGACGGCCGCGAGCGTGCACGCCGCGACCGCGCGCCGAGGCGCGCCAGACACAAGCTTCATGTCTTCACTCCGAGAGGATGGGCCGCCCCCGTGCGGCCCGTTCGAACGGACGAGGCCGCGCGGCCCCGCCTTTCAGCAGCAAGGCCATGACGGCCTTGCGCTTCAGATCACCACCAGGCTTCGCCCTGGATGCCGATCGACGTGCCCGACTTCTTGTCGCCGTACACCTCGGCGGTGCGCGACTTGTCGGCCACCATCGCCAGGCGGGCCGCTTCGTTCCACCAGCCCTGCGTGACGAACAGGCGGATCGTCGGGCGCGAGCCCGCCGTGTTGCCCGCCGACACCGCACCGGCCAGCGTCAGCTTCGTCAGGCGGCGCGTGTCGCCCACGTCCGGCTTGATCTGGTCGTGGCCCAGCTCGGCCAGGAAGCGGAACGGACCGGAGATGTACGTGTCCGTGCGCGCACCGATCGAGAACCACTTGTCACCCTTGTCGTTGTCCGCGCTCTTGTTGCGGTACTCGGTGATGAAGTCGATCGCGGTCTTGCCGTACTGCGTCTGCTCCTGGCCGATGAGGCGCCAGATCTTCTGGTCGGCCTGCTTCTCGAACTTGGCGCCGAGCCACAGGTTGCCGCCCAGCACGCCGTTCTGCGAGTGGTACACGCCGATCGTGCCGCGCTTGGCGACTTCGGCCGGGTCCACGCCGGTGAGCTGGTTCTCGGTCTGGACGTTGTCCTGGCCGGTCACGTACACCGAGAGTTCACCGTCCGGGTTCGTCTTGATGTTCGTCAGACGCAGGGGGATCGTCAGGCGGTTGTCGTTCGAGGCGTTGCTCGGGTTCATCATCAGCGCCAGGCTCAGCTTGCCGAAGCCCAGGTTGATGTCTTCCAGGCCCGCGCCGTCACCGTCGTTGTTCTCGACGAAGTGGTCGTTGATGCCCAGCTGCACGCGGTTGTAGAACCGGCGGCCGGCCCACAGCTTGCCGTTGCCCAGCGCGCTGATGTTGTTGCCGTAGGTGTAGACCTGGCCGAAGCGGGTCACGAGTTCGTCACCGCGCTTGCCGGCGGGGACGCTGAACTCGTTGTCGCCCCAGGCGCGGTACGCGCTGGGCATGAAGTGCACGTGCCAGTCCGAACCTTCGTACTCGGCGATCTTCGAGTTGAAGCTGGGTTCGACGACGTAATCGCACTCGTTGCCCAGGCGCCACTTGGTGTCGGCCCCCGGCAGGCCGAAACACACCTGCGTGCCGCCGCGGGCGTTCACGCCCACGCCGGCACGCATGTAGCCGGAGAACTCGACGGGCGGTGCCGCCACCGCGGCCGTGCCGAGACCCGCGATCCCCAGGGCCATGATCAGACGCTTCTTTTTCACAAGGACTCCTCGTTGGTTGGTTCAGGGAGATGTCGCCTGCGTGGCGACCACGTCTTGCCCGACGGTCGACGTGACCCGGCGGACGAGAGAGGGTTGCGCAGGGCCGCGCCTCCGGAGAGGCGCGGCGCCCGGACGAAAAGGAAAGGACTCGGTGGATCGCGGACCGGGCCGTGCGGTCAGGGTGTCGCGTCCGACACCCCCGGCCTCTGCGCCGCGGTCAGGTGGTGGTCTGCACGTGCAAACGGCTCGACTTGCACCGGTGCAGCGCGCGGTAGTGTTCGAGCGCGCGGCCGTTCGCACCGTACGCGATCGACTCGATGCGCAGCAGCGGTTCGGGCTCGGTCACTTCCAGCAGCTCGGCGGTGGGGCCGTCGGGCAGCACGGCGTCGATCCACCGCTCGGCGCGTGTGATCCGCAGGCCGTACTGGCGCCGCAGCACGTCGTACAGCGAACGGTTCTCCAGCCGCACCCGGTTCAGCCCGGGGGCGAGGTCGGCGGGCACGGCGGTCTCCACGAGCAGGCGCAGTTCGCCGTCCACGCTGCGCAGCCGCTTCAGGGCCACGACCGCGTCGGCCTCGGTCAGGCCGAGGGCCCGGGCCTCGTCGGGCGTGGCCGTGCGCAGTTCCTGCACGAGCACCTGCGTGAGCACGGTGAGGCCCTTGCGTTCCATCTCGTCGGAGAAGCCGAGCACGGTGGAGACGAAGTCCTCGTCGCGTTCGCGGGCCGACACGAAGGCACCCTGGCCGCGGATCTTGTAGATGAGGCCGCTGCGCACGAGGTCGGCCAGCGCCTCGCGCACGACGATGCGCGAGATGCCGAACTGGTCGCCGAGTTCGGCCTCGGTGGGCAGCTTCGCGCCGATCTCGAGTTCACCCTGCAGGATCCGGCTGCGCAACGCGTCGCGGAACTGCGTCCACAGCGGCGAGCTGGAATTGCGGTCGAGGACGGAGGTGGTGGGGGTCGGGCTGTTCACGTGGGGATCGGGCTGGTGAGCGGGGTGGACGAGGGGGCCTCGCTGGCGGGCGCGGCAACGCGGGTGTCGGCGGACGGAAGGCGAACGCCATGGCGTTCGCGCAGCGTGATGGTGCAGTCGCGCAGTTCCTCTGCCCGGCGGGTGGCGCTCCACCCCAGGGCCGACGCCGCGACATCGGCGAGTTCGGCGAGCACCGCTTCCGTCACCTGCCCGCGGATCGCGAGCAGCGTACGGCGCATCACGAGGTCGGTCAGGTGGACGACCCCGGTCTCGAGGCAAAGATACCTCATCTCCTCGACGGAATGGTCCGGCGCGTGGCGCAACGGCACGTCCCCGGCGGCGGCGAACCGCTGCGCGAGCGCCTGGGCGCGGGTGCCGTAACGCCCGACCAGGGCGGTGGCCCGTTCGCGGCCGGACCCGCAGAGGGCCTGGATGCGTTCGATGAAGGCGGCCAGGGCGGCCTCGTCGCCCGGCAGGCCGGCCCCGCCGCCGATCGGCAGGTTCTCGGTGGAGCGCTTGCGTCCCAGGCCGAGCAACCGCAGCACCTCGTCGCTCGCCTGCGCCGCGAGGGCGCGGAACGTCGTCCACTTGCCCCCGATCAGGTTGACCACCGGCACGGTGCGGGCCGCCCCCGGCGCGTCGACGACCACGGCGTGGTCGCGCGAGATCTGACCGGGCTTGTCGGCATCGGAGCGTGCCAGCGGGCGCACGCCCACGTAGGTGTAGACCACGTCGTCGCGCGCGAAGCGCAGGTTCGGGAACACCTCGCGCAGCACGTCGAACAGGTAGTCGACCTCCGCGGGTTCGGTGACCACCTGGTCGGGGTCGTCCACCGGGATGTCGGTGGACCCCACCAGCACGCGGTCGAGGAACGGGTAGACGATGCACACGCGGCCGTCGGACGCCTCGAAGTACGCCATGCGGCCGTCGAGCGCGTGGCGCAGCGCGGGATGGTCGAGCACCAGGTGCGAGCCCTTCGTGCCCATCACTCGGTCGCGGGGCCCGCCCAGCGCCGCGGCCGACCGGTCGAGCCACGCGCCGGTGGCGTTGACCACCAGGTCGGCGGTGACCTGCACCGTCTCGCCGGACACCTCGTCGCGCAGGGTCAGCGTGCGGCCGTGGCAGGCCGTCACCTTGCAGTGGTTGACCGCCGCGGAGGCGGGCTGGTCGCGGAAGGCGTCGGTGAGCAGCTCCAGGATGAGCCACTCGGGGTGGCTGATCCACGCATCGAAGTACGTGGCGGTCCAGCGCACGGACTTCGGGAACAGCCCGCCGTCGGGCGCCGGCACGCGCCGGATGTGGTGGCCGGGCATCACGCGCTGGCGGCGCCCGAGCACGTCGTAGAGGCGCAGGCCCAGCGCCACGACGAACAGGCCGCGCGACCCCGGGTTCACCGTCATGCCCGTGAACCGCAGCATGCTGCCGACGAGGCCGCCGAAGCGGCTCGACAGCGGCACCACCGTCTTCAGTGGCCGCACCAGGTGGGGTGCGTTGCGCAGCAGCAGGTTGCGTTCGCGCGTGGCCTCGGCCACGAGCGAGAACGAGCCGCTCTCGAGGTAGCGCAACCCGCCGTGGATCATGCGCGACGGCGCGCTGCTGGCGCCCGCCGCGAAGTCGCCCTTGTCGACGATGAGGCACGGCACGCCCTGCAGCGACAGGTCGCGGAACACGCCCACGCCGTTGATGCCGGCGCCGACGATGACGGTGGAAAAGTGCTGTCCGGCCACCGTGGCGGGACGCACGAACGGCAGCGTCGGGGTCGTCATGCGGTGCCCTTCGCGTGGTGGGCGAAGGCCGGGGCGAGCTGGTTCACCAGCTCGCCGAAGCCCTCGAAGAAGTCCGCGTGGGCCCGCGCCTCGTGGGCCGAGGGCGGCACCACGTCGCACGGCGCCGGCAGTTCGCCGCCGTACCCCTGCGAGCGCGCGGCGTACAGGGCCGCGCCGCGCGCGCCCGTCTCGTCGTCGCCGCAACGCTCCACCGGGTGTCCGAGGAAGGACGCGAGCAGCTGCACGAGTCGTGCATCGCGCGCCCCGCCGCCCAGCGCCGCCACGCGGCCCGGCACGCCGAGGCCGAATGCGCCGAGGCGCTGGATGTGCCGCGCGTGCAGCGCCACCACCGACTCGACCACGGCCCGCGCCATGTGCGTGCGGTCGTGGTGGGCTTGCAGGCCGATGAATCCGGCGCTCGCCCCCGGTGGCGCGCTGCCGCCATTGATGAACGGCAGGAAGCGCAGGCCACCCGCACCGAGCGGCGAGGCCATCGCACACTCGACCACCGCCGCGGCGCTGTCGAACCGCAGCGTGCGCGCGAGCCACGCCACGTTGGCCATCGACGAAGGGCTGTTCTCCAGGTACAGGCGCTGGTGCAGCTCACCGAAACTCACGACGCCGCCCACCGGGGGCTTGGGCTCGCGCGCCGGCGCGACCACCGCGTTGACACACCACGTGCCCATCACCGACACCGCCTGGCCGCGCTGCTCCGCCCCGACGGCCGTCAGCGAGGCGAGCAGGTCGATCGAACACAGGGCCACCGGCAGGCCCGCGGGCAAGCCGCAGTCGGCCGCGATGGACGGCAGCAGCGAACCGATCACCGTGCCGCTCGGCACGATCGGCGGCAGCGCGCGGGGGACGAGGTCGGCGAGGCCGGCCACCTCGAAAGCGAGCGTGGACCACGTGCCCGTGGCCAGCGACAGCAGGCCCGCCGTGCTGGCATCGCTCGCATCGGTGGCGATGGACCCCGTCAGGAGGAAACCGAGGTAGTCCTTCGCGAACAGCAGGTGGCGGATGCGCGCGCGCTGCGTCGCATCGCCGCCGTACAGCTCGGCGGCGATGAGCGACGGCTGCCCCGACCAGGGGCCGCAGCCGACGTCCTCGAACAGCGCCTCGCCGTGCCGCGCCGCCAGTGCCCGCGCCCGCGCCGCGGCACGCTGGTCGGTGGACCCCGCCGCGCGCCCGTCCAGCAGTTGCTGATGGGCGTCGAGGGCATAGAAGCCCGCGCCGTGGCCCGTGCAGCCGAGGGCCCGCACGTCGGCGACGCGCCGCCCGAGCTGCTGCGCGACGCTGCGCACCGCCTGCACCAGCGCGCTGCCGATGGCCTGCGCGCGCAGCTCGCAACCGCCGCCGGGGAGCCGCTCGTATGGGAGCGCAGCGCCGGACGACGCCAGCGTGGCACCGCTGCCTGCCTCGAAGGCCACGGCCTTCAGGCCGGTGGAACCCATGTCGATGCCGATGAAGATGTCTGTTCTCATGTCATAACATCGTGCCGAGAAATTTCGGCGACTGTAGCAGCGTTTCCCCTAATGATCGTGGTGATGCCCTGTCCTATATTTCGTTCGCTGTCATGACAACTGACGTGGTCGACAACGGACAGATGGGGGCAGCCCAAGTGGGATCACCTGTGGAATCAACACGAGTACAGGAGTACACGATGAGGCGAGATTTCTTGAAGACCGCGGCCGTGGCTGGCGCGGGGCTGACCGGGGCGAGCGCATTTGCGCAGACGGCCGCGGCGACGGGGTTGCGCGGCAACGCGAACGACGTCTACGTGATGAACGTGATGGTGTCGGGGGTGGAGTACTGGTTCCCGGTGTACGAGATGATGAAGCAGGCGGGCCGCTCGCTCGGCGTGCGCACCCGCTACACCGGCACGCCGGAGTACGACGTGAACAAGCAGCTCGCGTCGTTCGAGCAGGAACTGGCCCGCAAGCCGGCCGGCATCCTGCTGCACCCGATGAACCCGGACCCGTTCATCGAGCCCATCAACCGGGCCGCCGCGATGGGCATCCCCGTGGTGACCTTCGCGGCCGATTCGCCGAACTCGAAGCGCGTGTCGTTCGTCACCTCCGACAACGAACGCGAGGGCACGCAGGCGGCCGACGCGATCGCGGCCGCGATGGGTGGCAAGGGCGAGTACGGCATCCTCGAGAACCCGGGCCAGGACAACCACGACCGCCGCGTCAACGCCTTCATCAACCGCATGAAGACCAAGCACCCCGGCATGAAGCTCGTGGGCCGCGCGGCCAGCAACCAGGACCCGAACAAGGCGTACCAGGCCACGCTGAGCATGGCCCAGGCCAACCCGAACCTCGGCGCGCTGTTCATGCCGGAAGCCAACTCCGCACTCGGTGCGGCCCAGGCCAAGGTCGAGACGAAGAAGAACATCCGCGTGCTGTGCTGCGACGTCAACGCGAAGATCCTCGACATGATCAAGTCGGGCGAGGTCTTCGGTTCGGTCAACCCGAACCAGGGCGTGCAGGGCTACATGGGCATGATGATGCTGTTCCTCGCGAAGAACCAGCAGCTCATCGACCCGATGAACGACGCCAAGCGCAACGGCACCAACCCGATGGCCGTGCCCTTCCTCGACAACGGCCTGTCGGTCGTCAGCAAGGCGAACGCCGACGACTTCTACTGGGACAAGTACCTCGCACGCCGGGGCACGAAGGGCATCAACGAATGACCTCCTCCGCGCCTCTGCTCGAGCTGCGCGGCATCACCAAGCACTTCGGCGCGTCTCGCGCGCTCGCCGGAGTGCACTTCTCGCTGCGGCGTGGAGAGATCCACGCCCTGTGCGGGGAGAACGGTGCCGGCAAGTCGACGCTGATGAAGGTCATCGACGGCATCCACCGGCCCGACGACGGCGCCATCGTCCTCGACGGGCAACCGGTGGTGATCGACGGGCCGGCCCACGCCATGCGGCTGGGCATCGGCCTCGTCCACCAGGAGATCGCGCTGTGCTGCGATGCCACGGTGGCCGAGAACATCTTCATGGCCGAGATCAACGGCAGCCGGCGCGGGTGGATGGACTACGCCAGCCTGAACCAGCGGGCCGCGGCGATCCTCGCGCGGCTCGGCCAGGACATCGACCCGGCCCGCCGGGTCGATCGGCTGAGCCTGTCGCAGCAGCAGCTCGTCGAGATCGCCAAGGCGCTGTCGCTCGACTGCAAGGTGCTGATCCTCGACGAACCCACCGCGGCGCTGACCGAGGTGGAGTCGGCCGCCCTGTTCCGGGTGCTGCACGACCTGAAGGCCCAGGGCATGGGCATCATCTACATCAGCCACCGCATGGCCGAGATCTTCGCGCACAGCGACCGCGTGACCGTGCTGCGCGACGGCCGCGACGTGTTTCGCGGGGACATCGCGGACACCACGCCCGACGAACTCGTGCGGGCCATGGTCGGGCGCGACCTGGGCCAGTACTTCCCTCCCAAGCGCCCGGGCGGGACGGTGAACGAACTGCTGCTCGAAGTGCTCGACATCGCCGATGGCGAACGGGTGCACGGCATCTCGTTCTCGCTCGAGCGTGGCGAGATCCTCGGCATCTCGGGCCTGATGGGCGCCGGCCGCACCGAACTCGCCGAAACGGTGTGCGGCCTGCGCCGCGCCACCCGCGGCACCGTCCACCTGCGCGGCCGCCAGCTGCACATCGCGGGCTACGGCGACGCACTCGCCCACGGCATCGCCTACCTGAGCGAGGACCGCAAGGCCGCCGGCGTCTTCCTCGAGATGCCCATCGCGCAGAACATCGCCTCGATGGCGCTGAAACGCGTCAGCTCCGGCTGGGGGCTGCTGCGGCCCGCGGCCGAGCGCCGCCTGGCCGAACAGCTCGGGGCGAAGCTCAAGCTCAAGTCGGACGGGGTGGCCGTGCACGCGGACAGCCTGTCCGGCGGCAACCAGCAGAAGGTGGCCATCGCGAAGCTGCTGGCCACCGACCCCGCCGTGCTGCTGATGGACGAGCCCACGCGCGGCGTCGACGTGGGCGCCAAGTCGGAGATCCACCACATCCTGCGCGACCTCGCCGACCAGGGCGTCGGCGTGGTGGTGATCTCTTCCGAACTGCCCGAGATCATCGGCCTGTGCGACCGCGCGCTCGTGGTCCATGAAGGCCGCGTGGCCGGCGAACTCGCCGGCGACGAACTCACCGAGGAGGGGCTGCTGCGGCTGGCCTCCGGCCTCGCTGCCCTGGAGACTTCCTGATGTCCACCACGCCCGAATCCCTCCCGCTCATGTCGACCGCCTCCGCGCCCCCCTCTTCCCGCACCAGACGTCCGGGCTTCCCGCTCGCGAGCCTGCGCGAGGCCGGCCTGCTGCTGATCATCGCCGCGCTGTGCATCGGCATGAGTTTCGCGTCGCCGTACTTCCTCACGTGGGACAACGTGCGCGCGATGCTGCTGTCGTTCTCGATCGAAGGCATCGTCGTCGTGGGCATGACCATCCTGCTGATCGTGGGCGGCATCGACCTGTCCGTCGGCTCGGTGGTGTGTTTCGCGATGGTGGTCACCGGCAAGCTGTTCCTGATGGGCGTGGACCCGTGGACCGCGAGCCTCGTCGCCATCGCCGCCAGCGCGCTCGTGGGCGCGATGATCGGCGGCTGCGTGACCCGCATCGGCCTGAACCACTTCATCGCGTCGCTCGCGTTCATGGTGATCGTGCGCGGGCTGTGTCTCGCGCTCACGCAGGGCACGCCGCAGTCGCTTTTCTCGCTGCCGGCGTCGTTCAAGTTCATCGGCCAGGGTGCCGTGGGCGGCATCCCGGCGGTGATCCTGATCTTCGCGTTCATCGTGCTCGTCAGCGACTTCGCGCTGCGCCGCGCCACGCTGCTGCGCAAGGTGTTCTACACCGGCAGCAACGAGAAGGCCGCGCTGTACTCCGGCATCCGCACCGGCCGGGTGAAGTTCTGGGTCACCGTGCTGTGCTCCGCGCTCGCGGGCGTGGCCGGCGTCGTCTACACCGCGCGCTTCGGCGCGGCCACACCCACCTTCGGGATGGGCATGGAGCTCAATGTCATCGCGGCGGTCGTGATCGGCGGGGCGAGTCTGAAGGGGGGTTCGGGCACCGTGCTCGGCGCCGTCCTCGGGCTCGCCCTCCTGTCCGTCGTGACCAGTTCGCTGATCCTGCTCGACGTGTCGCCGTACTGGCAGGACGTCATCAAGGGCCTGATCCTCCTCGTCGCCGTCACGCTCGACCACCTCATGAACGTCAGGAAGACCAACCGATGAAAACGACAACGCTGGGCTCGTCCGGCATCGTGTGCGAGGCCATCGGCCTCGGCACCTGGGCCATGGGCGGCTGGATGTGGGGCGGCGGCGACGACGCCGCCGCGGTGGACGCGATCCGCGCGTCGCTCGACGCGGGCGTGCGCCTGATCGACACGGCACCCGCCTACGGCCTCGGCCACGCCGAGACGCTCGTGGGCCGCGCGCTCGAAGGCCGCCGGCACGACGCCGTGATCGCGACGAAGTGCGGCCTCGTGTGGCACACCCGCCGCGGCACCCACTTCTTCGACGAGGACGGCCGTCCCGTCCACCGTCACCTGGGCCGCGACTCCATCTTCTTCGAGGTGGAGGAAAGCCTGAAGCGGCTGCGCACGGACTACATCGACCTCTACATCACGCACTGGCAGGACGCCACGACACCGGTCGAGGAAACGATGGGCGCGCTGCTCGACCTCAAGGCGCAGGGCAAGATCCGCGCGATCGGGGTGAGCAACGTGTCGGCGGAGACCCTTGCCGAGTACCTGCGCCACGGCCCCGTCGACGCGGTGCAGGAGCGCTACAGCCTGATCGACCGCGAGATCGAGGCGGCCCTCGTGCCGCTGTGCCAGGCGAACGACGTGGCCGTGCTCGGCTACTCGTCGCTCGCGATGGGGCTGCTGGCCGGCCCCATCGACCCGGCGCGCCAGTTCACCGGCGACGACCAGCGTGCGACGAACCCGCGCTTCAGCGCGGCCAACCGCGCGGCCCTGCAGGCGTTCTTCGCCGAGCTGGAACCCGTGCGGGCCGATGCCGGTTGCCCGTTCTCGCAGCTGATGATCGCGTGGACGCTCGCACACGGTTCCGTGTCGGTGGCCCTGTGCGGCGCGCGCAACGCCGCGCAGGCCCGCGAGAACGCCGCGGCCGGCGCCGTGGCACTCGACGCCGCCAGCGTGGCCGCCATCGACGCGACCGCCACGCGGCACCTGAAGACCCTGGGCTGACCCCACCGCCCGACCCGCACCCGCTCCACCCCTCGCCACCGGCGCCCCTTCGGGCGCCGAGAGGCCTTCCTTTGCCCATTCCTTTCCGAGGAGTCCCCATGTTCCAGAAAAAAGAGGCCCGCCTGAACCGCCTGCTCGCCGGCGGCCGCTGCCTCGACATCGCCATCGACCACGGCGTGTGCAACGAACCGTCGTTCCTCTCCGGCCTGGAGGACATGCCCGCGGTGATGGACCACCTCGTGGCCGCCCGGCCCGACGCCATCCAGATGAACTTCGGCCAGGCCGACCTGCTGCAGTCGCGCGCCGGCCGCGACAAGCCCGCGCTGGTGATGCGCCTCGACATGGGCAACCCGTACAACGCCACCACGCACCGCGTGATGTGGGCCGTGCTGCAGAACGAGCAGGACCCGGTGCTGCCGGCGGTGCAGATGGACGCCGCGTGTGTGGTGGTCAACCTGTTCATGCTGCCGAACGAACCCGACCTGTTCCGCCAGTGCGTCGCCAACATCGCACGCGTGCGCGCCGACTGCGACCGCTACGGCATGCCGCTGATGATCGAGCCGCTCGTGATGGCGCCGCACGGCGAACGCGGCGGCTACATGGTCGACGGCGACGCCGAGAAGATCGTCACCCTCGTGCGCCTCGCGCGCGAGATGGGTGCCGACATCGTCAAGGCCGACCCCACCACCGACGCGAACGACTTCCACCGCGTGGTGCAGGCCGCGCGCTGCCCGGTGCTTGTGCGCGGCGGTGGCAAGGAGGACCTGGGGCAGGTGCTCGCGAAGTCGCGGCAACTGCTCGACCAGGGTGCCGTGGGCCTCGTCTACGGCCGCAACGTGTACCAGCACCGCGACCCGTCGTCGGTGGTGCGCGCGCTGATGGCCCTGATCCACGACGGCGCCAGCGCCGAGGCGGCCTGGCAGCTCTACGAATCGGGCGCCGCGAAACGCCCGTGACCTGACTCCCCCCGGGCGCGCCCGCGCCCGTCCCTTCGGCTGGGACCTCAGCCGGACCCCTGAACGGAAAAGAGAGGCTTCGAATGAAGATCCGCAGATGGTCGATCCCGTTGATGTTCCTGTCGGCGGCCTTCCTCACCCATGCGGCGGTCACGGGCCAGAACCCCGTGACCACGCTGGGCAAGGCGGCCGCGGCGATCGCCGCGTTCGTCGACGCCCCGGCCCCCACCACAGGGCCGGGTCTCGGCAACGTCTCGTACACCGCGGCCGAGCTGTTCAAGCCCGTGTCGATGATCCGCAACGAAACGGCGGCGGGCGCCGGTGACGGCGACATCCCGTTCCGCTACCCCGGCCGCAAGGACTACGGCACCAACGTCGCGCTGATGCTCAACGGGTACTTCCTGACGATGTTCGCGCCCGACAGCGGCCAGTCGACCGGCGGCTTCGTGCTGTACGACGTGTCGAACCCGCGCGCGATCCGGCTCGTCAAGCGCATCTACGAACCGGACGGCCGCACCGCGGAGTTCCGCGAACCGCACGCCATCGGCACCTCGGTGATCAACGGCCGGCGGTACATCGTGATCCCGAGCACCAAGGGCATCGAGTTCTGGGACTTCACCGACATCAACGACATCCGCCAGGTGAAGAAGGTGGTGCTGCCCACCGTCAACGCGGGCGACTACTCGAAGGTGAGCTGGCAGCTCTGGTGGCAGGCACCGTACGTGTACGTGGCCTCGGCCGACGACGGCATGTACATCGTCGACGCCCGCGACCCCGCCAACGCCTTCATCGCCAACCGCGGCGAGGGGCGTCCGAACCCCGTGCCCACCGGCGAACTGGGCGGCTTCCGCCTCGGCCCCATCTTCACGATGGGCAACCACCTCGTGCTGAGCTCGATGGAGACCAACTCGGGCCTCGCGAGCCTCGACCTCTCCGACCCGCTGAACCCGCGGATGCTCGACGGCGTGGGCAGCCTGCCCTTCTACTACGCCACTTGCTTCGACGGCAAGAAGCTCTACGGCTCGGTGCGCAACGCTGGCGCAAAGATGTTCGCGTACGACCTCAGCGACCCGGCGCGGTTCGTGCCCGAGGACAACCGCCTCGTGATGGACGACCAGCTGTACTGCGCGACGCAGGACCAGTACGTGATCCAGGGCTCGCAGACCATGATCCACAAGGTGGACGTGAGCAACCCGATGAACCACGTCTACATCGGCAAGGGCGGTCTCTTCCCCGAGGGCTCCGACACCGCCGCCCACTCCGACCACGGCCAGGTGATGCCGATGGGCAACCTCGTGTTCGTGGGCAACGACCACGGCTCGGGCAGCGGCTTCATCGTGCACGACCGCAACCCCGACACCACCGCGCCGCGGGTCAAGGAAGTCTCGCCGCGGGCGGGCGCCGTCAAGCAGGCCGTGACCTCCCGCATCGGGGTGGCCTTCACCGACAACATCCTGCCCAACACCGTCGACGCCAGCACCTTCATCGTGCGGCCCGTGGGGGGCAGCGCGATCGCCGGCACGTACAGCGCCCAGCTCGGCATCGTCAACTTCGCACCGGCCCAGCCGCTGCTGCCCAACACCACCTACGAGGTCGTGGTGCCGGCGGGGGGCATGAAGGACTACGTGGGCAACGGCGTCGGCACGGCCTTCACGTCGCAGTTCACCACGGCGGCCAAGGACGCGCTGTCGGAGACGCTGCACAACTGGCCGCTCGCATCGAACGTCAACGACGTGATCGGTGGCAACAACGGCACCCCGTCGGGCACCGACGCCTTCGTCGGCGGTGCGATGAACTTCGCCGGCCGCGCGGGCGGCGTGCCGCTGGCCCGTGACGACATCGCGACGATCCTGGGCGGCTCGGCGAGCGTGAGCTTCCACATGAAGACGACCCAGAACGGCAGCGCCAACGCGTGGACCGCCCCGGGCATCTTCGGACGCGACCAGGACGGCGGCGACAACGACGTCTTCTGGGGCTGGATCGACAACACCGGCACGCTGCGCTTCACCGTGGGCAACCCGTCGGCCACCAACGTGGGCGCACGGTCGGGCAAACCGGTCAACGACGGCGCGTGGCACCACGTGGTGATGACCCGCGACGCCGTGACCGGCACGCAGGCGATGTACATCGACGGCGTGCGCACGGCCGGCGCCGGCAACACCGGCGTCAAGGGCCTCGGCAACAAGTTCCAGCTGCTCGGCCAGCTCCAAGGCAGCCCCGACTTCTTCCGCGGCAGCCTGTCGAACGTGCGCGTCTACGGGCGTGCCCTCACCGAGGCCGAGGTGGCCTCGCTCTCCCGCGTGGTGCACAGCTGGCCGCTCGTCAACACCGTCAACGACGTGGTCGGCGGCAACAACGGCACGGCGTCTCCGAGCGACCTCTTCAGCGACGGCGGCCTGAACTTCGGCTCGCGCACCGGCGGTGTCGCGCTGGAACGCCTCGACACGGCGGTGACCCTCGGCGGTTCCGCGTCGGTCAGCTTCCACATGAAGACCACGCAGGGCGGCAACGCGGCGGCATGGCTCGCGCCCGGCATCTTCGGCCGCGACCAGGTGGGCGGTGCCAACGACGTCTTCTGGGGCTGGATCGACAACACCGGGGTGCTGCGGCTCTCCGTGGGCGACGCGACGGCCACCAACGTGGGCACGCGCTCGACGCGGGCGGTGAACGACGGCCAGTGGCACTACGTGGTGATGACCCGCGACGCCACCACCGGCGCGCAGGCCATGTACGTCGACGGCGTGAAGACCAGCGGCGCCGGCACGGCCGGCATCCTGGGCCTCGCGAACAAGTTCAAGCTGCTCGGACAGATCGAGGGCAACGCGGACTTCTTCAAGGGCACGCTCGCGAACGTGCGCGTCTACGACCGCCCGCTGACCGACAGCGAGGCCGCCACGCTCTACAGCCAGGCGGTGGTGCGCATCACCGGCCAGCCGGGCGAGGAGACGGTCAACGTCAACACCTCGGTCACCTTCAACCCGACGGCGCTGGCCCGCACGGGCGCGCAGTACAGCTGGAGCTTCGGCGACGGCACACCGCGCACTGCGTTCTCCACCACGCTGTCGACGTCGCACACCTTCACCGGCACGGGCCACTACACGGTGATCCTGACGGTGCGGAACGCCGACGGCTCGGAGTCGTACTACTCGTTCCTGCGCACGGCGATCAACCCGCGCACGGCGAACTCGCCCACGCACAGCACCAACATCGTCGGCAACACCACACACGTCTTCAGCGTGAACCCCGACAGCGGCACGGTGAGCAGCATCGACGCCACGTCGCTCGCGAAGGCCTGGGAGACCCGCGTGGGCACCGAACCCCGCACGCTGGCGATCGGACCCGACGGCCGCCTGTGGGTCACGGTGCAGGGCGAGGACAAGCTGGTGGTGCTGAACACGAACGGCACGGTGTCCGCGACGGTGCAGCTGCCCTACGGCAGCGGGCCGCACGGCGTCGCGTTCACGCCGAACGGCCAGACCGGTCTCGTGACCCTCGAGGGCCGCTCGTCGCTGATGACCTTCGACCCGGCCAACGGCAGCAACCGCGCCACGCTGGTCCTGTCGGGCGACACCCGCGGCATCGCGGTCAGCGCCGACGCCACCGAGGCCTACGTCACGCGCTTCCGCTCGGCGATGACCGGCGGCGAGGTGCACCGCGTGAACCTCGCGACGATGACGAAGACCGAGACCATCGCGCTGCAGGTGGACACCACCACGGTGGACGAGGAGAACCGCGCACGCGGCGTGCCGAATTACCTGCACCAGGTGGTGATCTCGCCGGACGGCAAGCGCGCGGTGCTGCCGTCGAAGAAGGACAACATCGTGCGCGGCCAGTTCCGCGACGGGCGTCCGCTCGAACACGACAAGACGGTGCGCTCGATCGTCTCGCAGCTCGACCTGAAGGCCCATGCCACCGAGGTGTTCGCCGAGCAGCTCGACTTCAACGACCGGGCGCCCGCGCGCGCGGCGGCGTACTCGCCCAACGGCGACTACCTGTTCGTGGCGCAGATGGAAGGCAACCGGGTCGCGATCGTCGATGCCTACAACCGCTCGGTGCGCGGCGAGATCGACACGGGCCGCGCGCCCCACGGCCTGTACCTCGACGCCACCCGCAAGCGCCTGTACGTCAACAACTTCCTCGGCCGGTCGGTCTCGGTGCACGACGTGGCCTCGGTGCTGTCGTCCGAATCGTTCGCGGCGCGGCTCGTCGGAACGGTGGGCGTCGTGGCCACCGAGCCGCTGGCCGCGGCGGTGCTGCGCGGCAAGCAGGTCTTCTACAACGCCGCGGATCCGCGCATGAGCAAAGACAGCTACATCTCGTGCGCGGGCTGCCACGTGGACGGCGGCGACGACGGCATGGTGTGGGACTTCACCGACCGACGCGAGGGCCTGCGCAATACCGTCACGCTGAAGGGCCGGGCCGGGCTCGGCCACGGCCGGGTGCACTGGACCGGCAACTTCGACGAGATCCAGGACTTCGAGAACGACATCCGATCGGCCTTCGGCGGCACGGGGTTCATGACCGACGCCGACTTCGCGGCCACGACGAACCCGCTCGGCACCGCGAAGGCCGGCCGCAGCGCCGCGCTCGACGACCTGGCGGCCTACGTGACGTCGCTGCAGACCTACCCGCGCAGCCCGGCCCGCGCGGCCGACGGCACGCTCACCGCGCAGGCGGTGGCGGGCAAGGCCGTGTTCGACCAGCGGCAGTGCGTGACGTGCCACGCAGGCGTCACGCTGCGCGACGGGCAGCGGCACGACGTCGGCACGATCCAGCCGTCGTCGGGCACCGCTGGCGGAACCGCCCTCGCCGGTGTGGGCTTCGACACACCGACGCTGCGCGGCGTGTGGGACACCGCCCCGTACTTCCACAACGGGCAGGCCGCCACGCTGCGGGACGTCTTCAACGCCGGACACGGCAACACCGCGACGCTCAGCGCGACCGACAAGGACGCGCTGGTGCAGTACCTCAGATCGCTGGACGGCCAGGTGCCGTGACCGGCAAGGGGGCCCGCGTTCCCGCGCGGGCCCCGCCCCCGAACCACAGGAGATCGCCGCCTTGAGCGACACGACATTCGACTACATCGTCATCGGGGGTGGCACCGCCGGCGCCCTCATGTGCAACCGCCTGACCCAGGACCCGGGCCGCCGGACCCTGCTGATCGAGGCCGGCGGCAAGGACAACTGGCACTGGATCCACATCCCGGTCGGCTACCTGTACTGCATCGGCAACCCGCGCACCGACTGGCGCTTCCACACCGAACCGGACGCGGGCCTCAACGGCCGCACGCTGCGCTACCCGCGGGGCAAGACCCTCGGCGGCTGCTCGAGCATCAACGGCATGATCTACATGCGCGGGCAATCGCGCGACTACGACGAATGGGCGCGCCTCACCGGCGACGACACCTGGCGCTGGGACGAGGTGCTGCCCGCGTTCCGCAAGCACGAGGACCACTACCTCGGCGCCGACGACCTGCACGGCGCCGGTGGGGAATGGCGGGTGGAGAAGCAGCGGCTGCGCTGGGACATCCTCGACGCCTTCGCCGAAGCGGCCGCGCAGGCCGGCGTGCCCCACAGCACCGACTTCAACCGCGGCAGCAACGAGGGCGTGGGCTACTTCCAGGTGAACCAGCGCAACGGCTGGCGGTGGAACACCGCGAAGGCGTTCCTGCGGCCCGCCTGCGAGGGGCGCGCCAACTTCCGCATGTGGGTGAAGAGCCGCGTGACCCGGCTGCTGTTCGAACCCGGCGCCGACGGCCGGCCGCGCTGCGTCGGCGTGGAGGTGTGGGACGGCCGGCAGAAGGTCACGGCCCGCGCGGCGCGCGAGGTGATCCTGTGCGGCGGCGCCATCGGGTCGCCGCAGACACTGCAGCTCTCGGGCATCGGGCCCGCCGCGCTGCTGCGGTCGCACGGCATCCGCGTGGTGGCGGACCTGCCCGGCGTGGGCGAGAACCTGCAGGACCACCTGCAGATCCGCGCCGTCTACAAGGTGCGGGGCGCGGCCACGCTGAACGAACTGGCGTCGTCGTGGTGGGGCAAGGCGAAGATCGGGCTCGAGTACGCGGCGAAGCGCAGCGGGCCGATGAGCATGGCGCCGTCGCAGCTGGGGGCGTTCACCCGCAGCTCCGCGGCCTACGCCTGGCCGAACCTCCAGTACCACGTGCAGCCGCTGTCGCTGGACGCCTTCGGCGAACCGCTGCACCGCTTCCCGGCCTTCACCGCCAGCGTGTGCAACCTCAACCCGACGAGCCGTGGCACCGTGCACATCCGCAGCTCCGGCTTCGAGGATGCCCCGGCCATCGCACCGAACTACCTGAGCACCGACGAGGACCGCCAGGTGGCGGCCGACTCGCTGCGCGTGACCCGCCGCATCGTCGCGCAGCCGGCGCTGGCCCGCTACGCGCCGGAGGAATGGAAACCCGGCCCGCAGTACCAGACCGACGCGGAACTGGCCCGGCTCGCCGGTGACATCGCCACGACGATCTTCCACCCGGTGGGCACCACGAAGATGGGCCGGGCGGACGACCCGATGGCCGTGCTCGACGCGCGGTTCCGCGTGCGGGGCGTGAGCGGGCTGCGGGTCGTGGACGCGGGGGCGATGCCGTCGATCACGAGTGGCAACACCAACAGTCCGACCTTGATGATGGCGGAGAAGGCGGCGGCCTGGATCAGGGCGTGACGCAAGAACCGAGGTCACCCCGGCGAACGCCGGGGCCCACTTCACCCACGGCGCGCCTGGGGGGCGGTGGACCCCGATTTGCATCGGGGTGACAGCGCTTGGTGGATCAGGTCGGCGTGCGCACCGCCTGCCGCGCCACCAGCCTCCACTGGCCGCCCTGGCGCTGCCACACCTGCAGCACCTTGAGGCTCACGGTGCCCGCCTTGCCGGAGTCGTTGGTCTGGGCCGCGAGGGCGTGGCGGATCAGCGCCACGTCGCTGCCGCTCATCGCGACCGTCTGCTCGGTCAGGTCGAGGGTCACGAAGTCGGACTTCCCGTTCATCAGGTCGCCGATGAAGCTCTGCTTCGTGTCGACGCGGCCGCCGGAGTGGCCGTAGCTCAGCTGTTCGGCCACGAGGCCGTCGAGCGTCGAGGCGTTCGGGTCGATCATCGCGAGGCGCAGGCGCTCGGCCGCCGCGGTGACTTCCGCCTTGCCGTCGCCCGCGGGCGCCCCGCCGGACGTGGCGCAACCGGCCATCACGACACCCAGACCCGCCACCACCAGACCACGGCGGATCGCTTGCACTGCATTCACCATCGACATTCGGAACTCCTGAGGTACGAAGTCGGACATCGTACGACTGGGTTTCCCCGCCGGCACCCCCGGGAAAACGCCGAGGCTCCACCGCCCGCCGCTGCTATCGTGTCGCGTCGCCACAGAACGGCAGGGAGCACGACGATGGCAAGCGTGGTCGAGAAGGTGATCCGGGGCGCGGTCTCGCGCGTGTTGGGGGGCATCGCCTCGTTCAACCGGCGCTGGCTGCCGGTGCCCGACGGGCCCTACCCTTACTTCACGGGCCTGCACGAGCCGGCCACCGGCGAGTACACGGTCGAGAACCTGCACGTGACCGGCGTGCTGCCGCCCGAGCTGGACGGCCGCTACCTGCGCATCGGTCCCAACCCGCTCCACCGCGACACGCGCGGGCACCACTGGTTCGTGGGCGACGGCATGGTGCACGGCGTGCGCCTGCAGGGCGGGCAGGCCCGCTGGTACCGCAACCGCTTCGTGCGTTCGCGCAAGGTGTCCGAAGCGCTGGACGTGCCGATGGCGCCGGGCCCGCACCGCGGCCGCTTCGACAACGTCAACACCGCGCTCGTGGACGTCGACGGATCGGCCTGGGCGTTGGTCGAGGCCGGCAGCGCGCCGGTGCGCCTCGGCGACGACCTGGAACAGCAGGCCTACGACGACTTCGGCGGCACGCTGCAGGGCCCCTTCTCGGCTCACCCGCACCGCGATCCCGTCACCGGCGACCTGCACGCCATCGCCTACCGCGGCGACGAACCCGACAGCGTGCGCCACGTGGTCGTGAGTCCCGAGGGCCGGGTGCGCCGCGAGTTGCGCATCCCCATCGCGCACGGGCCGATGGTGCACGACTGCGCCGTGACCGAGCGCTACGTCGTGATCCTCGACCTCCCGGTCACGTTCTCGATGAAGTCGATGCTGTCCGGCCAGTACTTCCCGTACCGCTGGAACCCGGAGCACCCGGCCCGCGTGGGCCTGCTGCCGAAGGACGGCGGCGTGGCCGACATCACGTGGATTCCGGTCGACCCGTGTTTCGTGTTCCACACGGCCAACGCCTACGACACGGCCGACGGCCAGGTCGTGCTCGACGCGGTCGTCTACGACCGGGTGTTCGACGGCAGCACGCACGGCCCGGCATCGAACCCGCGCGGACTCGAACGCTGGATCATCGACCCGGCCGCGGGCTCGGTGACCCGCCGCCTCGTGGACGCGGCCCCCCAGGAGTTCCCCCGCATCGACGGGCGCCGCAGCGGGCTGCCGCACCGCTTCGTCTACACGCTGGGCCTGCCCGAGGCGTTCACCCCCGACATCGTCGGCGCGAGCCACCTGTTCCGGCACGACCTGCACACCGGCGAACGCCAGCGCCACGACTTCGGCACGGGCCACGCGCCGGGCGAGTTCGTCTTCGTGCCGCGCCACGAAGCGGCGGCGGAAGACGACGGCTGGCTCGTGGGCTTCGTCATCGACGCCGCCGTCGACGCGACCGACCTCGTGGTGCTCGACGCCGCCCGCTTCGAAGGCCCGCCGGTCGCCTCGGTGCGCATCCCGCACCGCATCCCGGTCGGGTTCCACGGGGAGTGGTTCCCCTCCCCAGCCGCCACGCGCTGAAATCCTGGACCTAGGGCGATCCCGGGTCGCAACCCGTCGCCCGCCCGCCTATTCTTCCGCCCTGACTTTATCGATCAAGTGCGATCAGCAAGGAGGACAAGAATGAGAACCCCGCCCCGGCCGCGCGTGCGCGCCGCCCTCGCCATCCCGCTCGCCGTCGCTCCACTGGTCTTCCTGGCCTCGTGCGGTGGCGACAGCGACACTGTCACCCCGCCGCCGCCCGAGGGCCTCCGCCTGCATGTGCCCTCGCCCGAGTGGCAGGACCAGATCATCTACTTCCTGATGACGGACCGCTTCGACGACGGCGACGCATCGAACAACAACCAGGGCGCCGGCGAGTTCGATCCGGCGGCGAACGCGAAGTACAGCGGCGGCGACCTCGCGGGCGTGACCCGGCGCGTCGACTACATCCGCAACCTCGGCGCGACCGCCGTGTGGATCACCCCGCCCGTTGCGAACCAGTGGTGGGACCCGCTGCTGCAGTACGGCGGCTACCACGGCTACTGGGCCGAGAACTTCATGGAGGTCGACAAGCACCTCGGCACGCTCGACGACTACAAGCGCCTCTCCGACACGCTGCACCGCGCGGGCATGTACCTCGTGCAGGACGTGGTCGTGAACCACATGGGCAACTTCTTCACGTACGGCAGCGGCTGGAGCGCGGCCGACCCCACCGCGTCGTTCCAGCTCAACACGCAGTCGGCCCCGCGCAGCGCACCGTCGCAGGCGCCGTTCCACATGAACGACCCGCGCGACGCGAGCTTCCGCGATGCGGCGATCTACCACTGGACCCCGCCGATCTCGAACTACGAGGACCGCGACCAGTACACGCAGTACCAGCTCTCCGACCTCGACGACCTGAACACCGAGAACCCGGTGGTCCAGGAGGCGCTGCGCAAGAGCTTCGGCTACTGGATCAAGGAGGTGGGTGTCGATGCCTTCCGCATCGACACGGCGCTGCACGTGCGGCCGGCCTTCTTCACGGACTTCATGTCCAGCACCGACGCGAAGGCGCCCGGCATGCACGCGGCCGCGAAGGCCACCGGCCGCAACGCCTTCCTCGCGTTCGGCGAAGGTTTCACCACGGACCGGCCGTACCAGGACACGAACTCCCGCAAGCTCGACGCCTACATGGTCGACCCGGACACGGGCAGGGACATCCTGCCGGCCATGATCAACTTCCCGCTGTACGGCACGGCCACCGACGTGTTCGCACGCGGCCGGCCCACCGCAGAACTGTCGTACCGCATCGAGAAGACGATGTCGCTGCACCGCCGGCCGCACCTGATGCCGTCGTTCATCGACAACCACGACGTCAACCGCTTCCTCGTCGACGGTTCGTCCGCCGGCCTGAAGCAGGGCCTGCTGATGCTGATGACGCTGCCCGGCGTGCCGGTCCTCTACTACGGCACGGAGCAGTCGTTCACCGAGCAGCGCGGCGCGATGTTCGCGGCGGGTTTCCAGTCCGGCGGCACCGACCGCTTCGACACGACGTCGCCGATGTACCGCTACATCCAGTCGGCCACCGGCCTGCGCAAGTCCAACCGCGTGTTCACGCGCGGCACGCCCACCGTGCTGAAGGACAACGCCGCAGGCCCGGGCGTGCTCGCGTACGGCATGGCCCACGAGGCCGCGCGCGCCATCGTGGTCTTCAACACCGCCGACCAGGAGGCCCTGCTCGACAACCTGCCGACCGGCCTGCCCGCCGGCACGGTGCTGAAGAGCGCGTTCGCCATCGACGGCGCGGGCCAGGACCTGACCGTGGGCGCCGACGGCACCGTCACGCTGAAGCTGGCCGCCCGCGCGGGCTTCGCGTGGATCGCATCGGTGCAGACGGCCACGCCGCCCGCCGCGTCGCGTTCGCTCACCATCACGCCACTCGCGTCGCCGAACCAGAACGGCGACTTCACGCTGAGCGGCACGGCCGGCAGCGCGGCCCCGTTCCAGCTCGTGATCGACGGCGACGTGACCCACGCGGTCACGGTGACCCCGGCCGCGGGCGGCGCGTGGTCCGCGGTGGTCGACACCGGCACGATGATCGACCCGGCGGTGCGCCACACCGCGGTCGCGTACGACGCGGCCACCGGCGCGGTCTCGGCGAGCGTGCCCTTCCACGTGGTGCGCAACTGGACGCTGCTGACCGAGGTCACCGACCCCGCCGGGGACGACACCGGTCCGACCGGCGCGTACCAGTACCCCACCGACGCGAGCTGGGGCGCCAACCGGCAGCTGGACCTGCGCAAGGTCACGGTCTCGGGCGCCGGCGGCGCGATGAAGATCGACGTGCAGACGAACCAGATCACCTCCACTTGGAACCCGCAGAACGGCTTCGACCACGTGGCATTCACGATCTTCGTGCAGGTGCCGGGCCGGGCCGGCGGTGCCACCGTCATGCCGCAGCAGAACGCCAGCGTGCCGGGTGGCATGGCCTGGCACTACCGCATCCGCGCGCACGGCTGGTCGAACGCGCTGTTCTCGGCGGCGGGCGCCAGCGCCACGCAGGAGGGCACCTCGGCCGCGCCCGCGCCGGCGATCTCGGTCGACCGCGCCACGCAAACCGTCTCGTTCACCCTCACCGACAGCTCGCTCGGCAAGCCCACGTCGCTCGCGGGCGCGAAGGTCTACGTCACCACGTGGGACTACGACGGCGGCTACCGCGGGCTGAACCCGCAGGTGCAGGCCTACGCGTTCGGTGGCGGCGACGGGGCGACCTCGCCGCTCGTGATGGACGACGTGCTCGTGTCGGTGCCCTGAGGGGGACGGCCTCGGGCCGGCGGAAAGCCCGAGGCCTGTTCTCCTACACGCGGCATCGCCGCGCCCCGATGCACTGCACCGGTGCGCGGGCGTATCGTGGGCCCGTCACGCAGCCGGAGCTCACGATGTCGATCTGGAATCCCCGGGTGGCCGACAAGGCGGCCGACCGGGCCTTGAGAAAGGACCTGGTCTTCGCCGCCGCCGCCTTCGCGCGGCGCCGGCACGACCTGGTGCGCGGGGACCTGGCGATGCGGCTGCTGTCCCAGGGGTGGATCGAATGGCACGCCGCGAAGCTGCGGCTGACGCGCGAAGGCGCCGCGGTCTGCGACCGCTACCTCGCCGTCCACTGGTGAGCGCACGCACGCGCCTTCGCCAAGCCGTCGTGCTCGCCGGGGTCGACTTCAACGCACCATCGCTCGACGTCGCCCGCGCACTGATCGGCGTGTCGTTGTTCGTCGACGGCGTGGGCGGCCGCATCGTCGAGACCGAGGCCTACGACGAGGACGACCCGGCCTCGCACAGCCACCGGGGTCCGTCGCCGCGCAACGCGGCGATGTTCGGGCCGCCCGCGCACACGTACGTGTACCGCTCCTACGGCATCCACTGGTGCCTGAACCTCGTGTGCCGCGAGGCCGGCCACGGTGCGGGGGTGCTGATCCGCGCGATCGAACCCACCGCGGGCCTCGCCGTCATGCGGCAGCGTCGCGGGGACGTCGCCGACCGGCAACTGTGCGCCGGCCCGGGGCGCGTGGCCCAGGCGCTCGGCATCACGGGGGACCACGGCGCGCTGCCGCTGGATCGTCTCCCCTTCGAACTGCGCGCCGCCGACACACCGTGCGAGGTGGCCTGTGGCGTGCGCATCGGCATCTCGAAGGCTGCGGAGCAGCCGTGGCGGTTCGGCCTGGCCGGCTCGCGGTTCGTGAGCCGGCCGTTCCGCTGATGCCGTCGTCAGTTCGAGGCAGCCGACGCCGGGGTGCCCGGCATCGTCGAGCTGGTCGTGCCCGTGGCCGGGGTGTCGGCCGGGGTGCCCATCTGGTTCGTGTCCTTGCGGCCGCAGCCGGCGGTGGCCGCGAGCAGCGTGACGGCGAGGACGAGGGCGAGGGGATGTCGAACGTTCATGTGGATCTCCTGGAAGTGGGTGACCCGGCTGCGGCAAACGGCATGCCCCATCGCCCGACGGCTCATGAAGCAGAATGACAACGTCCCGACATTCCATGAACCGGATTCATCCATGATCGAACGCAGCCACCTGGCCATCGTGCAGGAGGTCGACAAGCAAGGTTCCCTCACCGCCGCGGCGGGTGTGCTGTGCCTCACCCAGTCGGCGCTGAGCCACGCGATGAAGAAGCTCGAGCAGCAGCTGGGCACCGACATCTGGCTGCGCGAGGGCCGCAGCCTGCGCCTGACGCAGGCCGGCGAGTACCTGCTCGCCGTGGCCAACCGCGTGCTGCCCCAGCTCGACCTCGCCGAGGCGCGCCTGAAGCAGTACGCCCAGGGCGAGCGCGGCACGCTGCGCATCGGCATGGAATGCCACCCCTGCTACCAGTGGCTGCTGAAGGTGGTGTCGCCGTACCTCGCCGCGTGGCCCGACGTCGACGTGGATGTGAAGCAGAAGTTCCAGTTCGGCGGCATCGGCGCGCTGTTCGGCTTCGAGATCGACATGCTCGTCACGCCCGACCCGCTTCACAAGCCGGGCCTGCACTTCGAACCCGTGTTCGACTACGAGCAGGTGCTGGTGGTGGCGAAGGACCATCCCCTCGCGCAGGTCCCCCACGTGAAGCCGAGGCAGCTGCTCGACGAGGTGCTCGTCACGTACCCGGTGGCCACCGACCGCCTTGACATCTACACGCAGTTCCTGATGCCGGCGGGCGTCTCGCCGCGCCGCCACAAGACCATCGAGACCACGGACATCATGCTGCAGATGGTCTCGAGCGGCCGCGGCGTGGCGGCCCTGCCCCGCTGGCTCGCCGAGGAGTACGCGTCGAAGATGCCCGTGGTGGCCGTGCGCCTGGGTGCGAAGGGCATCGCGAAGCAGATCTTCCTGGGCATCCGCGAGGCGGATGCCCGGACGGACTACGTGGAGGCGTTCTTCCAGCTGGCGCGCGGATCCGCGCGAAGCAACGCCGCGGCCGCTGAGACAATCCCCAATGGGCAACTCACCGGTGGGGATCTACGATCCTCCGAGCGCGGCTTCGACGCGGCGCGAAAGCAGCATGGCCCTGGAAAGCATTGACCGACAGCTGAGGTACTTCCTGTGCATCGCGGAACTCGGCTCGCTGTCGAAGGCCGCCGAGGACCTGGAACAGACGCAGTCGGGCATCAGCAAGCAGCTGTCCGCACTCGAAGCGCACCTCGGCCAGGCCCTGTTCAGCCGGACCGGCCGCGGCATGCAGTTGACCGAGGTGGGCCTCCGCCTCTACGACTCGTTGCGCCCCGCCTACCGCGAAATCGACCGCGCCCTCGACGGCGCGCGGCAGCACAGCAGCATCCACGGTTCCATCAAGCTCGCGACCGTCCACACCCTCAGCTACTACTTCACCGCCGAGGTGGTCGCCACGTTTGTCAGCCGGCTGCCCGCTGCCAACCTGTCCCTGCTCGGCCGGAGTTCCCCCGAGGTGGTGACCCTCGTGGAAAGCGGCAAGGCCGACATCGGGTTCGTGTACGACTCCGCCGTCGACTCGGGCGAGGTGACATCGGTCCCGCTGTTCGACGACGTCATGTGCCTGATCGTCAGCAGTGCCTCCGCCGTGCCCGAGCCGGTCGACCTCTCGGCCGGAATGCTCAGGCTCATCGGGTTTCCCGCCCACTACGCCTTGCGTCGCATGATCCACAGCGCCGGGCTGAATCCCACCTACGTGGCCGAAGCGGAGACCATCGACGCCATGCTCAAGCTGGTCTCCATGGGGGTTGGAAGCTGCATCCTGCCCTGCCGCATCCCTGACAAGCTGCTCCTCGAATACAACCTGAAGAAACTCGCGATCTCATCGCCTCCGCTGCGCCGCCGCGTGGTCGCCATCCACCATGCGAGCCGCCCCGCCTCTCCGCTGTTGAAGCAACTGCTCGACTGCGCCCGGGACATCGCCGGGAAGA
>Ga0209281_1000707_pt1 | contig 33791 bp, 40 predicted proteins | sample MedtruBG_FD_187514 | JGI IMG/M metagenome (GOLD analysis project Ga0209281, IMG submission 187514) | Root nodule microbial communities of legume samples collected from California, USA - Medicago truncatula BG (SPAdes) (version 2) | ecosystem: Host-associated > Plants > Roots > Nodule | place... | reverse complement strand
AGCCTCGGCACAAGGGGGCGGCGATTTCGGTATATAACCTTTCGGCCGGTCTGTCTAACTTCCTTGCCCCGGCGATTGCCGTGGTGCTGCTGCCCTGGTTCAGCACGCTCGGCGTGGTCATCGCCTATACGGTGCTGTATGTCGTGGCCTTCATCCTGTGTCCGTTTATTCGGGTTGAACAGCCTGGGTTTGTTCGTCAGGAAGCCTGTAAGGGTGAAACGGTCGGAATTTCGTAATTTATTCAGGCCTGACGGCAGCGTCAGGCCATTCACGGAGGCGTATGATGGGTGCTAAGGCGGTAATTTTTGACATGGATGGCGTTATCATTGACTCCGAAGGGCTGTGGCGCCAGGCGCAAAAAGAAGCCCTGGCAGGCTGGCGTGCTGAGGTCAGCGACGAAGAGTGTGAGTTACTGACAAAAGGCAAGCGGCTGGATGAGATTGCCCGGACCTGGTGCGAACACTGCAGGCTTGAGGCCGATCCTGCACTGATTGAAGCGGCCATCCGTCTGCGCATCATCGAACTGATTGGCCGGGAAGGCAAAGCGATAGAGGGCATCTACGATGTGATGACATACTTCCGTGAGGCAGGCTACCGGATTGCACTTGCCACCTCTTCGTCGTATGAAATCGTGCATGCTGTGCTAGAGAAACTCAGTATCGGCCACTACTTTGAGGTCATTTGCAGCGCCGACGATGAACGCTACGGTAAACCGCATCCTGCGGTCTATCTCTCTGCGCTGCGAAAATTAGGCCTGGCGGCCTCGCAGTGCATAGTGGTTGAGGACAGCCTGAGCGGCTACCGTGCCGCCCTGAGCGCGGGGCTAAAAACCCTCGTCGTTTCGCCAGCGTGTCATCACGCCAGCTTTAAAGATGCCATTGGCCAGTATGCGTGTATGCATGCGCTGCTCGAAACGCTTGCCGTTCCAGTCCCGGAAGCGGGTTAACTGACTGATTCGTAAGCGCAGAAGTTCCTGCGGGTTGTTGCCGGTCAGCACATTCCTGCTTCTGCGCTTACCTTCAGAAAACCTTTCCCGATCCACCTCACATTTCCCCGCGCTTTTGTGAAAATTGTCACGTCCGAACGTGCATATGCCCAAAAAATAGCCTCTCCTTAACGCGTTTTGTCCGAGGACGTGCTGATTTTTTATGCTTAAATTAGATATTGAAACGCATTTTTAAAATCTTAAAACCCCTTTGCCATTTTCTGCTTCTGGGCTTTTCGCCGAACTTAAGGACCGATAATGAAAATTGAATCTGTAAACGTCACCGTTTTCCAGTACCCGACGCGTCGGGTTTCTGACGCCGCCGGGCACTCGCACCCTGGGCCGGAAAGCATGGCCAAAATGGCGATGCTGACCATCACGGCAGAGGATGGCACCCGCGGATATTCCTTCGCGCCGCCGGAAGTGGTGCGCCCCTTTGTGGTCAACACCTTCTTTCGCAAAGTGCTGGTCGGCCAGGACGCGTTCAACCGCGAGCGCATCTGGCAGGATCTGGCGCACTGGCAGCGGGGAAGCGCGCATCAGCTGACCGAGCGCGCGCTGGGCTTCGTCGAGCAGGCGCTGTGGGATCTGATTGGCCGCAAGCTCAATATGCCGGTCTGGAAGCTGCTGGGCGGCTATCGCGACAAGGTCCCGGCCTACGGCAGCACCATGTGCGGTGACGACCTGCCGGGCGGATTATCCACGCCGGAGGAGTACGCCAGCTTTGCCGAGACGCTGGTGGCGCGCGGGTACAAGGCCATCAAGCTGCACACCTGGATGCCGCCGGTCTCTTTCGCCCCTAACCCAAAGATGGACGTCAAAGCCTGCGCTGCAGTGCGTGAAGCGGTGGGGCCGGATATCGATCTCATGATCGACGGCTACCACTGGTACAGCCGCACCGAGGCGCTGTACATCGGTAAAGAGCTTGAGAAACTCAACTTCGCCTGGTTCGAAGAACCGATGGAAGAGGAGAGCATGGCTTCCTACGCCTGGCTGGCGGAAAATCTGTCGATCCCGATTATCGGGCCGGAAAGCCTGGGCGGAAAGCACCACAGCCGCGCGGACTGGATCAAAGCCGGAGCGTGCGACATCCTGCGCGCGGGGTCAAACGGCGTGGGCGGCATCTCTCCGACGCTGAAGGTGGCGAACCTTGCGGAAGCCTTCGGGATGGACTGCGAAGTTCACGGCAACGGCGCGGCGAGCCTGGCGGTGATTGGCGCCATCAAAAACTGCCGCTGGTACGAGCGCGGCCTGCTGCACCCGTTCCTCGACTACGACGAACCGGCGGCGTACCTCAACAGCCTGGTCGACCCGATGGACGAGGACGGCATGGTCAGCCTGCCGACCCGCCCGGGGCTGGGCGAAGACATTAATTTTGCATATATCGAAGCCAATACCGTCAGCCACGACTGACAGATAAAAACGTACCCTACAGGCGATATATACATGAAACGATCTCCCTTAGCCGGGGCGTGCCTGCTCGCGCTCTCGCTGATGATGGGGAGCGGTGCGGCATACGCAAAAACGCCGCCCGACCAGCTCATCATCGGCATGAATATGAACAACCTCCTGACACTCGATCCGGCGGCGATGACCGGTAACGAAGTGGTCGGCATAGTGGTCAATCTCTACGATTCGCTGGTGGAGCTGGACCCGAACGCGCTCACCAACGTCCGGCCCGCGCTGGCGACGTCCTGGGATATTGCCCCGGACGGCAAAACGCTGACCTTTCACCTGCGCGACGACGTAACGTTCCACTCCGGTAATCCGCTGACGGCGGAGGACGTGGTCTGGTCAATGCGCCGCCTGCTGCACCTCAACCTGGCCCAGGCTTCGGTGTGGAAATCCTACGGATTTTCTAAAAAGAACATTGATAACCAAATCAGCGCCCCGGATGCATACACCGTGCAGATTGTCCTGCCAAAAGCCAACGACCCGCAGCTGGTGATTTACTCCCTCGGCGCGCTCGGCAACCTCGGCGTGCTCGACAGCAAAACGGTGCAGCAGCACGCGGTCAACAACGACTGGGGCAACCGCTGGCTGACCACTAACGAAGCAGGTTCCGGCCCGTTTATGCTGGAAACCTGGCAGGCGAAGGACGTGCTGCGCATGCAGCGCAATCCGCATTACTGGCGGGAAGCGCCGAAGATGAGCCGCGTGGTGCTGCGCCATTTCCAGGAGTCGCAAACCCTGCGCCTGATGATTGAAAAAGGCGACCTCGACGTTGCCAACAACATGGCGGTGGCGGACATCAACGCCCTGCGAAAGGACCCGCAGCTTACCGTCGAAGCCGTGCAAAAGGGCACGGTCTACTACGTGGCGATGAGCATGAAAGAGCTACATTTCGCTAACCCGAAGGTGCGCGAAGCGGTGCGCTATCTGATTGACTATCAGGGCATCAACAGCGCGCTGATGCCGGGCTACGGCGTGCTGCACCAGCGCCCCATCAAGGCCGGAATGCCGTCCACGCTGCCGGACCCGGGCTATAGGCTCGATATCCCGCGCGCGAAAAAGCTGCTGGCGGAGGCGGGCTACCCGGACGGGTTTGACACCACCCTGCGCGTGCTGGCGGATCAGCCGTTCCTCAATATCGCCATCGCCGTGCAGTCAACGCTGATGCAGGCGGGCATTAACGCCAAAATCATCACCGGCACCGGGAACCAGATCTACGGCGCAATGCGCGAGCGCAGGTTCGACATGCTGGTCGGGCGAGGCGGCAGCGGGGTAGAGCCGCACCCGCACTCCAGCCTGCGCGCGCTGGTCTACAACCCGGACAACAGCGACGAAGCGCGTCTAACCAACTTCCAGGGCTGGCGCACCAGCTTTTACGATAAGCCGCTTAACGAAATGATCGACAAGGCCCTGCTGGAGCGCGATCCGAAAAAACAGATTGCCGACTACCAGCAGATCCAGGTGCGTTACGACGAACTGATCCCGGCGATGGTTCCGCTGTCGCAGATGGTCGATTCGGTAGTGGTGCGTAATGAGGTGAAGAACTTCCAGTCGCACCCGTCGGCCACCACTTTCCTGCGTGACGTCTACAAAACCGGAGGTGATAAATGAGCGTGGCGATCCTCTCTCCCGGCTCCCGGACCCGGCGCTTCTCAAAGCGGCTCACGCAGGTGCTGGTGACGCTGTTCGGCCTGCTGCTGCTGACCTTTTTCATCGGCCGCGTGATGCCCGTCGACCCGGTGCTGGCGATCGTTGGTCCGGATGCTGACCACAGCACCTACCAGCAGGTCTATCACCAGCTGGGGTTCGATAAATCTCTGCTTACGCAGTTCGGCATTTACCTCAGCAACCTTCTGCACGGCGATCTGGGCAACGCGCTGCTGACGGGCAAACCGGTGACCGCCGATATCCTGCGCGTCTTCCCGGCGACGCTGGAGCTGGCGACGATGGCGATTATCGTCGGCGCGGGCCTGGGCATTCCGCTGGGGGTACTGGCGGCGGCGCGGCGTAACAGCGTTTCCGACTACGTGGTGCGCATCATCAGCCTGGCGGGCTACTCGACGCCTATTTTCTGGGTCGGGATGATGGGGCTGCTGCTGTTCTACGCCTGGCTTGGCTGGGTGGGAGGCGCAGGGCGTCTGGATCTCGGGCTGGAGGGATTAGTCCCGCGCCGCACCGGGCTCATGACGGTGGATGCGCTGCTGGCCGGAAACGGTGCGGTATTCTGGAACGCCATTAATCACCTGGTACTGCCCGCTTCCCTGCTCGGCTTCCACTCGCTGGCCTACATCAGCCGCATGACCCGCAGCTTTATGCTGGCGCAGCTGTCGCAGGAGTTCATCATCACCGCGCGGGTGAAAGGCCTGACCGAACGTCAGGTGATCTGGAACCACGCGTTTCGCAATATCCTCGTTCAGCTGCTGACGGTGGTGGCGCTGGCCTACGGCTCGCTGCTGGAAGGGGCTGTGCTGATTGAGACCGTCTTCTCCTGGCCTGGCTTCGGTTCGTATCTCACCGGCAGCCTGCTCCTCGGGGATATGAACGCGGTCATGGGCTGCGTGCTGGTGGTGGGGGTTATCTTCGTGATGCTCAACCTGCTCTCCGACATGCTGTATCAACTCTTTGACCCGAGGACGAAATCATGACCGTTTCTCTGGATACGCCGCTGGGGGCAGGGCCGTCCGAAAGCCGCCAGCGTATCAGGCGCACGCTGGGCCGCGCCGCCGGTTTTGTCGGCAAGATGGCGCGCAACCCGCTCACCGCGATTGGCGGCGGGATTATCCTGCTGCTGCTGATCGTGGCGGCCTTTGCGCCGCTGATTGCCCCGTACAACCCGCTGGTTCAGGACCTTAATAACGCGCTCGCCGCCCCGAACGCGCAGAACTGGTTCGGCACCGACGAGTTTGGCCGCGACATCTTCAGCCGCCTGGTGTACGGCTCGCGCATTACGCTCTATATCGTGCTGCTGGTCTCCGTGACCGTCGGCCCGCTGGGGCTGCTGCTGGGCGTCACCGCAGGTTATTTCGGCGGCAAGGTTGATGCCGTGCTGATGCGCGTGACCGATATCTTCATCTCCTTCCCGAGCCTGGTGCTGGCGCTGGCGTTTGTGGCGGCGCTCGGTCCCGGGCTGGAGCACGTAGTTATCGCGATTACGCTCACCGCCTGGCCGCCGATTGCCCGTCTGGCGCGCGCCGAAACGCTCTCTCTGCGTCAGGCCGATTTTATCTCCGCCGTGCGTCTGCAGGGCGCGTCATCGGCCCGCGTGCTGTGGCGCCACATCGTGCCGCTGTGCCTGCCGTCGGTGATTATCCGCATCACCATGAACATGGCGGGGATTATTTTGACCGCCGCCGGGCTGGGCTTTCTCGGCCTCGGCGCCCAGCCGCCGGAGCCGGAGTGGGGCGCGATGATCTCAAGCGGTCGCACCTACATGATGGAGTGCTGGTGGGTAGTGACTATTCCGGGGCTGGCGATCCTGATCAACAGCCTGGCGTTCAACTTCTTAGGAGATGGCCTACGTGACATCCTCGATCCTCGCAGCGAATAACCCTTTGCTCGACGTGCGCGATCTCCACGTCGACTTCATCAACGGCGGCGCGGTCACCCACGCGGTGCGCGGCGTCTCTTTCCAGCTCGGACGTGAAAAGCTGGCGATTGTCGGCGAGTCCGGCTCCGGCAAATCTACCGTCGGGCGGGCGCTGCTGCGCCTGCATCCGGCCAAAGCGCAAATCAGCGCCGCGCGGATGCAGTTTGGCGACGTCGATTTACAGGCCGTCAGCGAGGCGCAGATGCGCGGCATTCGCGGCAAGCGTATCTCGATGATCATGCAGGACCCGAAATACTCGCTGAACCCGGTGGTCTGCGTGGGCGATCAGATTGCCGAAGCCTGGCTGACCCATCACCCGGGGCGCAGGGCCGAAGCCAAAGCCAAAGTGCTGGAGATGCTGGACGTCGTGCGCATTCGCCAGCCCGAGCGGGTGTATCGCCTCTATCCGCACGAGATTTCCGGCGGGCAGGGGCAGCGCATCATGATTGCGATGATGCTGATCGCCGACCCGGAGCTGGTGATTGCCGACGAACCGACCTCGGCGCTGGACGTGTCGGTGCGTTTACAGGTGCTCGGCCTGCTCGACGACCTCGTGCAGTCCCGCGGGCTCGGGCTGATCTTTATCAGCCACGACATCAACCTGGTGCGCAGCTTCTGCGACCGGGTGCTGGTGATGTACGCCGGGCGCGTGGTGGAGTCCATTGCCGCGAAAGACCTGCACAACGCGAAGCATCCCTACACGCAGGGGTTAATCAGCGCGCTGCCGGAAATCAACCATCGCCGCCCGACGCTGCCGGTATTACAGCGTCAGGCCAGCTGGCTCACCGACTAAGGAGCAGAGATGATCGAGATTACACACCTCAACCTGGCGTTCGGCGAGGGCGAGAAGCGCAACCAGGTGCTGGATGACGTAAACATCAGCGTGAAGGAGGGCGAGATTTATGGCCTGGTAGGGGAGTCCGGTTCGGGAAAAACCACGGTGCTCAAATGCCTGGCCGGGCTGTTTACCCACTGGGACGGCGAGCTGGCGATTGACGGCAGGCCGCTGGAAAAGCGCATTAGCCGGGAACGGTGCCGTCGGGTGCAGATGGTGTTTCAGGACCCGTACGGCTCGCTGCATCCGCGCCACACTATCGGCGATATTCTGGAAGAGCCGCTGCAGATCCACGGCATCAGCGATCGGGAGCGGCGCATTTATACCTTGCTGGACAAGGTGGGGCTGAACCGGGCGTTTCGCGACCGCTATCCGCACCAGCTTTCCGGCGGCCAGCGCCAGCGCGTGGCGATTGCCAGAGCGTTAATTCTGGAGCCGCAGGTGCTGCTGCTGGATGAGCCAACGTCGGCGCTGGACGTCTCGGTACAGGCGGAAATCCTCAACCTGCTGGCGGAGCTTCAGCGCGAATCAAATCTGACCTACCTGATGGTGACGCACGATCTGGGCGTGATTGCCCACCTGTGCCAGAAGGTGGCGGTGATGCAGTACGGCAAAATCCTTGAAAGCCTGACCGTGGACGAGCTGGTCGCCGGGCAGGCCAAAACCGACTATACGCGGATGCTGGTCAATGCCTCACAGCAGTATTCCCGCGAGATGGCGCGAGAGGTGGCGGTGTATTAGGTGTGTGCGGTTTGGTGCCCTCACCCCGGCCCTCTCCCACAGGGAGAGGGAGAAAAACGTAGCCGCCACTCGACAAAACCTCAGCGCAAGAGCTGACAGTCCGGGGGCAGCCTGCACTGCAGCGCGCCGGGAACAACTTCGATGCGGAATTTCTCTCCGCTCAGCGGTTCGCCATCAAGGTTAAACGTCATGCCGTGCGGGGCGATAACCTCAAACCATGCGGATTTCCCGGCAATAATATTTGGGCTTTCCTCGGGCTGCGTCAGCGTCGTGAACAGCGCGGGCAGCAGGCCGTCACCGGTAAAAATACGCAGCTGCAGTTGACCGTCGTTGATTAACGCCTCAGGGCAAAGCTGCTGACCACCGCCCGCCTGACGCCCGTTGCCGATGCCAATCACCAGCGCGTCGCCCTGCCAGTGGAAGTTTTCGCCGTTGATTTCGCAGCGGTCGGGCTTAAGGGTGTCCATGCGCATCAGGCCGTGGATCAGATACGAAACGCCGCCCAGCGCCGCCTTCAGCTTTTCCGGCGTTTCGCTGGTGATGCGCGTACCGAAGCCGCCCGTCGCCATATTGATAAAGCAGGTTTGGTCATTCACCTGAGCAATATCAACCGCAGTGGCCTTACCCAGGATTGCCAGCTGCAGGGCTTTGTTCAAATCTTCAGGAATGCCGGCGCTGGTGGCGAAATCATTCGCCGTACCGAGCGGTAAAATGCCCATTACCGGACGATCGGCTGGCTGCAGATCGATAAGCGCGCCCGCGATTTCGTTGATGGTTCCGTCGCCGCCGCCGGAAATAATGGTCCCGACGCCCAGGCGTATACCTTCATCGATATACCGCGCCGCGTCGCCTTTCTCAAACGTTACTCGCAGGTGAATGCGCGCACCGTCTTCCCGTAAATCGGTAATGGCCTGGCGCAGGATATCGTTGCCCGCGCTTTTGCCGTTGAGGATCAATAAACTGTCTGGATAGGTTGCCATCCGCGCTGCTCCCTTTTTTAGGTATAACAAGAGTGTATCTCAGGGAGGAAAAAAGCGGGTAAGAACAGGATGAAAGGCAAAAAATAAGCCCGCGTAAGGGAGATTTTACTCCCTTACAGCAGGGGCTTTCAGCGGTACAATGCGGGTTTGCGCCGCATACAAGACCACTAAAAGCCCCTATAAAACCCTAGGGTGTGGACGCAGTGTGGACACTCTCTGTGCTCACTCCACCTCGCAGCGGGTTTAGTGTTATGGCATCCTGCAAATACTCAGGAGCAAAGTGCGCGTAGACCATCGTTTGCTCTATTCGGGAATGCCCGAGTATCCTTTGCAAAGTGATAATGCTCCCGCCATTAATCATGAAATGCGTGGCGAAACTATGCCGTAAGGCGTGGGTCGCTTGCCCCGCAGGCAAATCAGGCTTTAACTCCTTCATTAACCGTCTGAATGCCGGGTAATTGGCATCCGGGAATAAGTACCCTCTTTTGTTACCAGTGACTAACCCAGCAACATCATCCGATATAGGCACGGTGCGTGGCTTGTTTGTTTTGGTTTTAACAAACGTACAGCGGTTATGAATAACGTTTTCCGCTTTGAGCCTTGCCGCTTCGCTCCATCTTGCCCCTGTACTAAGGCATAGAATTGCAATTTTCTTGTTGTCGCCATCCAGCCTTGAAAGCAGGAGGGCAATTTCATCCTGTGTGAGATATCCCGTTTCGGGCTTATCTTCTTTCAGCCTTTTCATGCCACGGAACGGGTGTTCACCGAAGAATAACTCAGCATCAATCAGTGCTGTAAACATGCCACTAAGACAAGTTAAGTCACGGTTGATACTGGACGGTTTAACACCTTGTGACCTGCGTGCTGCTGTGTACTGGCTAATTACTGCTTTTGTTATCTGAAAAGCGCTAGGGTCATCGGTAATCTTTGTGAAAATCTCAATTTTCCCAAGATTAGACTTACCGTGATCCTCATGTTTTCCTTTCAACTCCCACCAGATTTTTGTTAGCTCTGACAGTTGCCGCTTATCTGTCGGTTTAGCTAACCAATCTTTGTTGTGGTGGTTGTACTGGGTATGTTTTTCAAATGCGATCGCCTCGCTTTTCTTGTCAAACTTTCTGCGGATGCGCTTTCCGTTGCGCCCTGCAGGCCTGATGTCCACTTCATAACGACCATCATCGAGTTTCTTAATGCTCATGAAACCCTCCGACTTACGCTTTGTTTAACTTTGTTACACGTCGTACCAGTATGTTTAGAATATTTCTCCACCAGTAACATGCATTTCATGTGCATGTAATGTCGGTAAAGAGTTAGCCAGTCTTTTTGTCTGAGTGCTGCAAGGTTGTTTCGGGTTGCCCAAAGTGTGCGAGAGCCGGTGCAATTTGCCCGGACTCTGGGGAAGTTTGATCAGTCATGAACCAAAGCGTGTATTTGGTGAAACGTGGGTGCTGGAGAATCTTCATTATTACGTTAGTAGGAGGAATGCTGCGCCCGCTCTCATAGTATGTTAAGGAACCGTAAGGAACCTCAGTAATTTCAGCAAGTTGCTTTCTATTAAGCCTTTCAGACTCGCGCACAAGTGCGAGTTTTTCGCCTATTGACGTTGACATATCGTTTGCATCCTTTAATAATCGCGACATCTAAACGTTAGTTGTTTAGATGTAAACGATGAAGATTGAGAACCACTAAAGACCACCAAAGCCCCCTAAAGGCCGTTGGTTAGATCTAAATGAAAGGTTAACAGATGCAAAAACAAATTGTCAGTACCAGTGATGCAGTACCGTATCAGGAGTTCGCTAAGCTCATCGGCAAAACTCCTGCTGCAGTGCGTAGAATGATTGATAAAGGTAAGCTCCCGATTGTCGAAATGACCGACCCACAATCCACTTCTGGTTATGTCGGTGAATATTGGGTCTATCTTCCAGCATGGAATAAGGGAATGAAACTTGCCTATGAAAGTCGCCCGAAAGAGATCCGCGAAGGGTGGCTGATGTGGCTTGGATTGGGAGAGCCAAAAAGATGACCGAACCTCGCTGCATCGCACAGTTACTGCGTAACGAGAGCCCGAACCCGATTAACTTCACCATCACCCACGGCCGGGGACGCCGGGGCATCATCATCCGCACCCGTAAGCCTGGTATTTTTGACGTCGTTTTTAAGCGCATCATCAAACTGAGAGGGATGTCGAAATGGCTGTAATGACCCTTGATTTAGTGCAAAAGCAACCTGCAGCTCTGCGCGTAGTAATCGGTAAGCATCTGGCAGAACCTCGCTGGCAGGACACCTGCGATTTTTATAATCAGATGATGGAACGCGACCGCCTGACTGTCTGTTTTCATGCTCAGCTAAAACAGCGTCATGCGACCATGCGTTTTGAGGAAATGAACGATGTTGCTCGCGAGCGTCTTGCCTGTGCGTTTGACGAGCTGCGCGATGCGTTTTCTAAACGTCGTCAGGTCGGAGCCAGTGAAACGGCTTATATAAGCTTTCTCTCTGTCAGCCAGCGCCGCACTTTATTCCTTCACGCGGGATTAACTGAGAACGAATTTAATCAGCCTTACTGGCGTATCGATGAAGATTCCTGCTATTGGCGTGAGAAATTATTCCGCGCATTACGTGAGTTATTCAGCCTGTTTGAATATGCTCCAACTATTTTAACCTCGGTAAAGCCCGAGCAATATCTGCATTAATTAATAACAAAAACTTTTTACGCGCTTGAATGCGCGGGACCTCTTTTTGTCTGGAGTTTATAATGAATAAATTAATTTCATTGGTTAAAGGTATAAGCGTTAATGACTCTTTTTTATGCTGGGAGGAATTGAAAAAGCAAAATAAAGAGCACGTGTTTGATGTGGATGTCAATTCCATCATTCGCTCATTGCACAATCAGTATTTTGTTCCATCAGAAATGGGATATTTGTTTTTCCTTGCGTCAAATCCTCCTGGTCGCGCACCTAAGGAAGGTATGGTCTCTCTTTCCGCTAGGTGCATCGACAAAATCATAAGGCGCATTTGGCGTGAGCAGATGCGCCAGCACCGCAAGTTACGTAGAGCCGGATTATTTGATGATGGAAGTCCTTTTTAAATAGTAATCACTTTACGAGGTTTTAGATGCGCAGAAATTCGTTAAATACTCACAGCAATATGAAAGCTCATGTTGCGCAGGCCATAGTCGAGGCGCAGCTAGTCACGGCGACCCGTTTCGCGTCGGCGCTTGATTCTCTGATAGCTCACATTTGCAAGTCTGAAATGAACCGGGCGGAAATCATCGAGCTATTGGGGCAGGAATCGCAAAAGCTACACAATTCTATTTTGAGTCAGCGATAAACTTATAAGGGTCTGTATGAGCATTAATATCGTTATCGATTATAAATTCGTTATTACCAGCGACCAATTCCAGTTTATTTTGCAGGAAAAGAAAATCGTTAAGGCTGGGAAAAATGCCGGTAAAGAATGGCTAGATACAGTTGGCTTTTATCCAACAATCAGCAAGCTCGTTTCCGGTCTGGTGCTGCATAACATTTTGACCGGCGAGGCTCGTCAATTTTCAGACTTAGAAAAGCAGGTTGAGCAGTTAGGTCAAAAATGTCTGGAAGCATTCACCGACAATGGCCGCTGAGAACCGGGGGCGCGTTGCCCCCTCGCCACCACCCCCACTATCAGAAAGCACCGGTGAGACTTTCGTCGGTGCTTATCCGTGGAATAAAGCCACCAAAAAAGCCATAGGCCGCGACAGACCCCTTACACGTGCCGAACTCCGTCAGGTGCAAGGTGTTTTAAACCGGATTGACCGTCTGCCGTTTTTCCTGCAAACGCTGTTTATCTCGCGTTATAACTTCATCCGCCGCACAAAGAGCCCTTTGGGTGGGCTGTATTTCCTTAAAAACACATTTGAGCGCCAGCTGCTGCCGCGTCTTGAGCGCGTCAATGAACTGTGCGGGATGAATGAATCCGCATCGATTGGCTTTCTGTCCGAGCGTGACCAATATGCGCGCCTGCCCGATATGAGCGACAAAGAGCTCAGGAAATTCTCGGCCAGAATTGCCTCGCAGCTCTGGAGTAAATACGAGGAACTGAGCGACGCCTGGGCGGAGGCGCACGGCGGAAGAGAGACTCTTTTCACTGATGAGGCGCAGGCGCATTTGTATGGTCAGGTGGCCGGTGTCGCGCGCGCTTTTAACCTCACTCCGATGCACTGGAAAAAATTCCGTAAGGGTCAGATGACGATCCGACAGGCATTTTCAGCTATTTCCCGTCTGATAAAAGATGAGTGGTGGGTTAACCAGCTCAAAGCGCAGCGTATGCGCTGGTGCGAGGCTCTGCTCATCGCTGCCGGTGAGGTCAACAAAGACCGCTCACCTTACGCAAGCAAAAGGGCGATCCGCGATGTTCACGCGCGCCGCCTGGCTAATCTCGAATACCTGAAATCATGCGAGCTGGAAAACAAAGTTACCGGCGAGCGTGTCGACCTCATTAGCAAGGTCATGGGGAGTATTTCAAATCCTGAAATTCGTCGTATGGAGCTGATGAACACTATCGCCGGGATTGAACGTTACGCGGCAAGCGTTGGTGACGTGGGGATGTTTATCACGCTGACCACGCCGTCGAAGTATCACCCGACGCGTCAGGTCGGCAAGGGCGAAAACAAAACCGTACAGCTCAATCACGGCTGGAACGAAACAGCATTCACGCCCAAAGACGGCCAGCGCTATCTCTGCCGAATCTGGAGCCTGATGCGCACCGCGTTTAAAGATAACGATTTAGAGGTTTACGGGCTGCGCGTTGTCGAACCTCACCACGACGGCACGCCACACTGGCACATGATGCTGTTTTGCAAACCCGGTCAGCGTAAAGCCATTAACGAAATTATGCGTCGTTACGCCCTTAAAGAGGACGGGCACGAAAAGGGCGCGGCAAAACAGCGCTTTGAATCACGCCATCTTAATCAGGGCGGCGCGGCGGGTTATATCGCTAAATACATTGCCAAAAATATCGACGGCTATGCTCTCGACGGCCAGCTCGATCACGACACCGGCAAGCCTCTGAAAGATACGGCCGCAGCCGTCACCGCATGGGCGTCAACATGGCGTATTCCTCAGTTTAAAACGATTGGCCTGCCGACAATGGGCGCGTATCGCGAACTGCGCAAATTGCCGCGCGGGGTAAGTATCGCCAGCGAATTTGACGATCGTGTCGAGGCCGTCCGGGCTGCGGCAGATCAGGGTGAGTTTGACCTGTATATCGTCGCGCAGGGCGGGGCAAATATGCCGCGTGATGCTCAGGCTGTCAGGGTCGCCCGTAAGGTGACGGATGAGGTCAACGAGTACGAGGAAGATATCGAGAGGGTGGTCGGTATTTATGCCCCTCACCTCGGGGCTCACCGCGTACATGTAACACGTACAGACGAATGGCGCATCGTTCCAAAGGTTTTGGCCGTTGAGCCTTTGACCTTAAAAAGCGGCTTTGCCGCGCCTCGGAGTCCTGTCAATAACTGTGGAAAGCTCACCGCCGGTGGCGATCCAGTTATGACCCCCACACCGTCTGAGCAAGCCGCAGCGGTATTAAATCTGATTGAGCGCGGGGTTATCGGCTGGAATGAGCCAGATGTCGTGAAAGTGCTTAACGGCGCGTTAAAAGCTGGCGCACCGCGCAAAAATCGCCAGCAAATAAGCAATGCACTGCTGAAAACCAGTGAACAAGCGCCATCGGCTAGGATGACAAAAGCCGAAAGGGACCGCGTCACTAAAATTCGTTTCGATTTGGCTCAGGAAGGAATTACCCCGGAGCGGTGGGTAATCGATGCGCTGGCGCGTGGGGCAACAGTGGTTTATGGCGATACAAGCTTTATTTACCTAGCTGGAAATGATTGGAATTTTTAATAACGAAGCTATATTTTTAATGTTTGTAATTATACTTATTGGTGACTTGTTGCTTCCTAATAATTTATGGGTTTTTAAGTGTCTTTACAGATGTAAAAAAAATGTTGATTTACGTTTAAATGATAAAGGCGTTGCAAAAAAATTCTTTTTCATTATATTTATCATGGTTATTTTGAAATTGGATTGAGTGTGGGGTTGTTCTATCAATTATTTTCCTGCTTGTTAAAGGTGAGTCGTGCAGGATTTATTGCTGGTTTTGAATATTCAATTATTAAATGAGGTTATCAATGAACTTAAAGTCAACCATAGCAACTATTATCATTTCAAGCTCTTTAATTATTGGAGATGCATGTGCAGCTTGGACTTGCCCAAACAATGCAAATAACGCAACGCATAGAATTGATGGTGTTGGTTATGATTACAGTAACTACCAACCGCGAGTTCACTTTGCCAGCCAGCCGCCAAATAATTGGTCATACTTGTCCTATGATTTTGGTGTTGATACAGATTATGGAAAATCGATACTTTCAATAGCGCTTACGGCGTACTCAACAGGAGCTCAGGTGAGAGTGCGTTGTGTTAATGGGAATGATATTCGTGGACTATGGATTTCAGATGCTGGCGGCAAATCCCCAAATTAAACTTTAAGGGATAGATGTTATCTCCTTTGTGCTATGCTTTAAAGCAATTGAAGATTACATGCTCTCCAAATAAATATTGGATTGAAAAATTCCGCTTCTGATGGGCTATCTTACAATGCATACGTTACATGTTGGCTCAGGTGTATTAATTCATACAAAGAGAATAAATCCATGAGATTTTTTTTCGTTATGATGTTTTATTTGATGTTTTCCGGTTTGGCAAAGTCTGCTCCACCAAGTATTGTTTATAGGGTTGATACTCGTGATTATAATGAGATCTTCATGCATGGGTTCAAGGCTTGGGGTGATAATTACAACATCGTCGCTCATATAAATGGAGCAACGTGCTCAACTCAGCAGGGCTCAACAAGTGGTTTTATATCCACTGCAAGTGATTATGCTTCTGCACGCGCCATAGCTGATGAACATATTAGAGAGGGGCGTACAGCTTATCTTTATGCAATACGCGCTGATAATACGTTTTACAGTGGGCCAGCGTCTATTGATGAATTGCAAAGGTACAACCCATTGAGCCCTCTTTCTGTAATGTCACTTGAGATGGCTCGACGCGCTGATGAATGGGATGCAGTCGATGCAATACCTGCGGAAAATATTCGTGATGTCACTGTTTTAAGAGTTGATGGGTCACAATCTCAATACTCTAATTCACGATACTTAAATGTAAACACCACCGGAAATCCTGAACCCTACAGAGGGCATATGGAGGACGTGCTTAGACATTATAATTTTCCTGTACAATTACCGGGCGGTTCTTTGAGAAGGCTATCGTCTTGTTTCGCAAGTTGTTTAGGTGCTTCCTCTTCAAGCCAGAGAAGGGAGGATGTCTGCAGAGATGAACCTGAAAGAGTTAGACCTTATTCGGTAATACATCCAAATATCATGATCCTTAGCATTGATTAATTGTAAAATGAGAAAGTTGGAGTGCTACGTAGATTTGTGATTTAAGTTCATAACTTGTCTATGTCACAGCATCTTTTGATTCACATGCTAGTTAACCAGAATTGCTTGATTATTTTTTTTGAGTTTTTAAATTCTGGTTGCATTAATAAGATGCATGAGTTTGCATTCTTTTTTTAGTTCAGCGTTTGCCAGCCAGCGCCAGTGCTGGCGCGGCTCCGGGCTCCTGATGCACCTGCATTAAAAGCGACCCGTTAAGCGTGCAGGCGAGGCGGGGATAGCATTGCGCGCTGAGGTGGATATTTAATTTATTATTCTCGCGTCTCAGCGGCTCGCTGTTGCGTTGAAATGGTGTTGGGTGAGTCGTTGTGAGGTTGTCGATTGCGGCGGCGTGTCGTCGCTCTGAGGGCGTGTGATGGCGGCTGTAAAAAAGCCGCCTGTCAGGGCGGCTGATTATGGTTTAGTCGTTGTCTTCGAGTGAGTATTTATCGAAGCGGATAATCTCCTGACCTGCCCACTCGTTTAACTCCATAAACCGCGCCTGAAGCGGAATCAATTCATTACGAACAAAGACCTTCGCAACCTTCTCAACGTCACCCACTGACCCGACGTTTTCAGGCTTGCCGCCCATCAGCTGGAACGGGATGCGGTGCGCGTCCAGCAGGTCGGCGGCGCTGACTTTTTTAATGTTAAAAAAATCATCCTTCGTGGCGACCTCGCTCAGCGGCACAATTTTTATTCCGTCGGCTTTTCCATTAGGCGCGTAGAAAAACAGATTCTTAAAGTTGCCGAGCCCTTTCGAGTCACGCATCGCCTTGCGCAGCGCCTCGACGTCGGTGCTGCTCTGCGCGGCGTCAGTCACATACATGATGTAACCGGCGTGCGCCCCGTTCTGGTAATACTTGCGGCGAAACAGCGTCGCGGATTCATTCAGCCAGGCCGAATTGAGTGCGCTCAGGTATTCCGGCATCCCGTAGAGCTCCTGATTGATATCCGGTTCGAGCAGGTGGAAGACGGATCCGGGCGCGTACTGGTGCGGCTGCGTGTAGCTCTGAATGTACCAGTAAACATCATCATCCACCCCGCGCCGGGTGTATTTGGCCGGGGAGGTCTCACACTTCAGCGGCTTGCCGGTGACGCTCCGACGCTCTTCTAAAAAGGCATTACCAAATACCAGATAATCGAGCGCAAACCGGCTGAAGTCCTGACGAGATAGCAGCGGGTGGGGAATATACGTCGATACCAGAATATTACGCTTAACGTAAATCGGTGAGCTGTGGTGAACGGCGGCGCGCATACTTTTCGCAAGCCCGGAGAAACTCACCGGCGGCTCGTACCACTGGCCGTTATCAATGCACTCGACATAATCGAGAATGTCGCGGCGATCGAGCACCGGCGTCGGCTCCCCAAACGTGAAAGCTTCCATGGTCTGAGCTGGCTCGGCGGTATGCTTATTGGTGCTTTGTTGCGGCTGGTGCTTGTTGCGTTTCTTGCTCATTAATTCCACTCCATAATACTTGATGACTGCTGGCCGCTGGCGGCGGTAAGCGGCTCGTTAATCAATACGTGCATGGTTGCCCATGCGAGGTCAGCGTGGCTGGCTTCCTCTGTGCGGCTTGCTTCATATGTCGCACTGCGCCCACTGCTGGTCATGGTTTTACGAATAGACATAAACGACTGCGTGAGGTCGGTCGCGCTGACGTCGTACTCAAGGCACCCGCGCCCGATGGTGTCCTTCGCTTTGAGCACCATTGCGGTTTTCATTTCAGGGGTGTAACGAATTTCACGCGCTGCCGGGTAGAACGAGCGCACAAGCTGGAATACACCCTGACCGAGACCGGTCGCATCGATACCGATGTACTCAACGTTATATTTCTGCGTGAGCTCGCGAATGGATTCGGCCTGCTGGGCAAAGTCCATGCCTTTCCACTGGTGACGCTCAAGGATGCGGAATTTACCCCCGGCGACGACCGGCGGCGCGATCACCACGCAACCGGCGCTATCACCGCGTAATGACGGGTCATAGCCGACCCATACCGGGCGGTGACCGAATGGCCGGTCGGAGAATGGTGCGTAGTCGTCCCAGACTTCGAGGCTGTCGACCATGCAGCGCTGTAATTCTTCGAACGGGAATACCGACGCTTTGTCGTCGACGAATTCGCACATAAACAGATTGCGGAACTCATCGACGCTGTTTTCGCGCTTCAGCGTATCGATGTTGAACAGCGTGCACCCTTTTGCGAGCGCGTCCTCAATGGTGACAATCTGCCGCCACTGTCCATCCGGGCAGGCAACGCCCTTCGCAAGTGCGGCGTGGCTGATATCAATGTCGACGCGCTCGCTGGTGTCTGAGCGCCCACGGTTGAACTGCTCACCCGACCAGAACGGATAGGCACCATGTGCCAGCGATGATGGGGTCGAAAAGTAGGTTGTGCGTAAATGCTCCTGCGATGACATCCCCCCGGCGACGCGCTTTAGCTTCTGAAAATTGGGGATCCAGAAAATTTCATCGACGTACAAATCGCCGTTATGACTCTGCGCCGTGTTGGCGTTTGTGCCGAGAAACATGAGCTCAGCGCCGTTATTGCCGAGCACAATCGGATCGCCGGTGAGCTCGACATCAACCTGTCGGGCAAAGGCGATGATGTACTTACGGAAAACGTACGCCTGCGTTTTACTGGCTGACAGAAAAATCTGGTTGTGGCCGGTTTTGAGCGCCTGAAGTAGCGCCTCACGCGCAAAATAAAACGTTGCGCCAATCTGTCGGGATTTGAGTATGTGCCGGATGCGGTGAGCCAGTCCGGCGCGCCACCATTCGAGCTGATAGTCGAAAGACTGGTCGAGAAAAATCTCTTCGAGTTTCTCGATTGCCTCGTCGCTGAAAAAATTGCGTTTTGGCTTTTTGCGATCCCCTTTGTTGCGGCTCGCAATGTTGGGGTTTAAATCCACCTCGTTTCCGGTCTGGCCGTAGCGGTTTACGCGCGCGAGGCGCTCCATCTGACGCGACAGAAAATCCGCGACTTTGAAGTCATGCGGCGTCAGGTCTGGCTTTGCATAAAGCTGGATGAGCCTCGCCTCTAAGGTTGTTTCCACGCGGTTAATCGGCGCAGTTTCCTCCCATCCATCGCGCTGTTTCCAGCTCTGCACCGTCGGGCGCTTGAGCTGCAGCATGCCGCATATTTGCGGAACGGCGAACCCCTGCCAGTACAACAGTCGCGCCTGTCGTCGGGGGTCATTGAGCAGTGAAAGGTCAGTTGAAATGGTCATGCTTGCCTCGTTTTAATGTCACGAGGCAAGGCTAAGTAAATCGCCGGGCATTATCGCTAAACCCTTGTTGTGCCAGATCTAATAGGAACGTAAGCGGTGGCTGATACGGGTCAGAGTCGGGAAACTAACCCCGACCCGATAACCCAACTCAGGACACCTGACTAATGGCAAAAAAAATCTCTAAATGGTTTCGCATCGGCGTCGAGGGTGACACCTGCGACGGTCGCAAAATCAGCAAGCAAGATATTCAGGAAATGGCCGACGGCTTTGACCCACGCGTCTACGGTTGCCGTATCAATCTGGAGCATATCCGCAGCGTTATTCCAGATACGCCGTTCTGTCGCTATGGCGATGTTATCGAACTGAAAGCCGAAGCGATTGACGATGATTCTGCGCTCAATGGCAAGCTGGCGCTGTACGGCAAAATCGCACCGCTCGACAACCTGCTCGCCATGCTGGCGAAAGGCCAGAAAGTTTATACCTCGATGGAGATTCGCCCGAATTTTGCTGAAACCGGCAAATGTCATCTCATCGGTCTGGCCGTGACGGATGACCCGGCAAGCCTCGGGACTGAATACCTGCAATTCTGCGCCGCTGGTAAAAAAGAACAACCGGGCGACCTGTTCTCTGTGGCGACCTTCGCCGCGCTGGAATTCGAAGACCAGCCGGAAACGCTGCTGACAAAAGTCACGGACACCGTCAAAAGCATTTTCAGCCGCAAACAGTCCAGCGACGCCGCCCGATTCAGTGACGTGCATGAAGCTGTGACGACCATTGCCGAACGAGTGCAGACCAGCGACGAAAATGCTGAGACCCGATTCAGCCAGATTGAGTCCGAGCTCGCTGACGTCAAAAAATCGCTGTCCGAGCAGGCCACCACCACAACGCAGCAGCTCAGCACCATCAAAACCACGCTGGATAAAACCGAAAACATCACGCAGCCGCGCCGCAAGCTGAGCACCGGCGGCGATGTCGTGACGACCACGCTGACCGACTGCTGATTAATCCGACACCCTGAAGGAAAAGAAAAACAATGCGTAAAGAAACCCGCTTTAAGTTCAATCAGTACATGAGCCGTATCGCCGAGCTGAACGGCGTCGAGGTGGCTGACCTGAACAAGAAATTCAACGTTGAGCCGTCCGTCACTCAAACCCTGTTTGATAAAATCCAGCAGTCTTCCTCATTCCTGAAACTCATCAATATGGTGACGGTTGGCGAGCTGACCGAGGAGAAAGTCGGTATCGATGTCACCGGCACAATTGCCAGCAACGCTGACACCGCGAACGGCGTCGAGCGCCAGACCGCAGATTTCTCGAAGCTGGATGCATACCGTTATTTCTGTAACCCGGTCAACTTCGACTATCACCTCACCTATAACAAGCTCGACCTGTGGGCGCGTTATCAGGATTTCCAGATCCGCATCCGTAACGCCATCATCAAACGTCAGGCGCTGGACTACATCACCATTGGCTTTAACGGTGTAAGCCGTGCGGCGACGTCCGACCGCAAACAAAATCCGCTGCTTCAGGATGTGGCTGTGGGCTGGTTGCAGAAATACCGCAACGATGCGCCTGAGCGCGTCATGTCCAGCGTCACCGACGCTGAAGGCAAAGTGATTTCAAACACCATCAAAATCGGCAAAGGCGGTCACTACGCGAACCTTGACGCTCTGGTGATGGACGCATTCGAGTCGCTGGTCGAAGAAATTCATCGCGAAAACCCGGAAATGGTTGTCATCTGTGGCCGTCGCATCCTGACCGACAAATACTTCCCGATGATTAACAAATTCCAGGCGAATACAGAACAGCTCGCCGGTGAGCTGATTATCAGTCAGAAAACCATCGGTCAGCTGCAGGCGGTGCGCGCGCCGTTCTTCCCGGCAAACAGTATTTTCATCACCACGCTGGATAACATTTCCATCTACCTGTACGAGGACGGCCACCGCCGCCACATCATCGAAAACCCGAAACTCGATCGCGTGGAAAACTACGAGCAGGTCAAAGTCGACTTTGTTATCGAAGACTATGAGGCCGGTTGCCTGATTGAAAACATCGAGATTCTTGAGCCTGAAGAAGACGCGACTAGCGAGCCAGCCAGCGCGGATGCATTCGCCGCTGCCATTGTGAAAGCGGTACAGGCGATGGGTGCTGCTGCCCCTGTTGCTCAGTCTGAAACGGCTGAAGTACCTGAAGCTGCTGAAGACGGGGAGGCATAACCGATGGCGAGCCCCGCTCAGCGTCACGCGATGCGGGTCTCGGCCATGAAAGCATCGCAGCGGGATAACGCCCCGCTGCGTCATGCTTCCGCTTACGAGCAAATGCTCGTCAAGCTGGCCGCAGACCGCCGGACGTTAAAAACAATCCATTCGAAAGAGCGCAAAGCGGAGAAGAAACGCGAGCTCCTGCCGCTGTATCTGCCGTGGGTCGCTGGCGTGCTGGAAAACGGCACCGGTGCGCAGGATGACATCCTGATGACGGTCATGCTCTGGCGTCTCGACGCGGGTGATATCACCGGCGCGATTGAAATTGCCCGTTACGCGCTGCGCTACAACCTGTCAATGCCGGGTCATGCCCGCTCAGCGCCGTACATGCTGGCCGAAGAGGTGTCACTTGCTGCCCTGCGCGCCCGCGCCGCAGGTGAGCCGGTCAGCGTAACCGAATTACTGACCGTCATTGAGCTGACGCTTTCCGCCGACATGCCTGATGAGGTGCGCGCCCGGCTGCATAAAGTCACCGGCCTGACGCTGCGTGATGATGGCCAGCTCAACGAGGCACTGATTCATCTGAAAAGGGCGCTGCAGCTCGATACGCACGTCGGCGTGCGTAAAGACATTGAGAACCTCAATCGTGAGCTGACGCCGAAGCCTGTTGTCGTCAGGAATACCACGCAAAAAGCGCCAAAAAAGGCACCGGCTAAAAAAACTAATTCACCGGCGAGTCGAGGGCGAGGACGTCCGAAGAAAGTCGCTGGTTAACCGAACGCTCCCCGAGCCGGGCGGCACGCCGGTCAATGCGGGTATCAATTGCCCTGACTGCGACCGGCGTCCACCGCCCACCCATTACCCGAGGTTGTCATGACGACGCTGATTATTGAGCAAAACAAAGAGCCGCAGGATGTGCCGGGCGTGGTGATACCGCCGCCGGGCGTGAGCGAGCCGGTAATCAAAAACACCCCCTTTTTTCCTGATGTGGATCCGAAGCGCGTGCGGGAGGAAATGAGGTTAGAGCAGACCGTTTCACCCGTGCGCCTGCGCCGGGCGATTAAGACCGCGATTGCGGAGACTAACGCGGAGCTGGGCGAATGGCGCGAGCGTCAGCTCGAAGCCGGTCACGCCACGCTGGCCGATGTCCCGACCGACCAGCTCGACGGCGAAAGCGTTCGCGTTTTCCACTACTTCAACGCCGTGTGTGCCATGACGACCGCCACGCTTTACGAGCGTTATCGCGGCGTGGATGCGACCGCCAAAGGCGACAAAAAGGCCGACAGCATCGACAGCACTATCGATGAAATGTGGCGGGATATGCGCTGGTCAGTGGCGCGCATCCAGGACAAAGCGCGCTGCATTGTGGGGCAAATCTGATGAAAGCGTATGCGCTGCAGGGCGACACCCTCGACGCGATTTGCGCCCGATACTACGGGCGCACCGAGGGGGTGGTCGAAACCGTGTTAGAGGCGAATCCCGGCCTGTCCGAGCTCGGCGTGATCCTGCCGCACGGCACGGTAATTGAATTGCCCGAGACCGACAGCGCGGCCAGAACCGAAACGGTGAATCTATGGGACTGAGTATGGAAAAAATCACCACGTTTATCGCCTACTGGCTGGCCGTCGCGCTGGCGTATCTCGGGGCAATGTCACCCGAAAAGATGGCGCTTTACGTGGGCGGCGGGTGCGCCATTTTTACCGCGCTGACGAACTACTGGTTTAAGCGCAAAACCTATCGCTATCTGACGTCACTCGGGCTCGACAAGGGGGCTATTCGTGAAATCAATCGTTAAACGTTGCAGTGTGGCCGCAGTGCTGGCGCTGGCGGCGCTGATGCCTGACTTTCGTCTGCTTAACACCTCGCCCGAGGGGCTGGCGCTGATTGCCGATCTCGAAGGTTGTCGCCTGACGCCCTACCAGTGCAGCGCGGGAGTGTGGACGTCAGGCATCGGCCACACTGCAGGCGTCGTGCCGAAAGGGGAGATCACCGAGCGGCAGGCGGCGGCGAACCTCGTCGCGGATGTGCTGAACGTCGAGAAGCGTCTCGCGGTCTGCGTGCCGGTGGATATGCCGCAGCACATATACGACGCGCTGGTGAGCTTCTCATTCAATGTGGGAACCGGCGCGGCCTGTCGGTCGACAATGGTCGCGTATATCAAACGTCATCAATGGTGGCAGGTGTGCGACCAGCTTCCCCGCTGGGTTTACGTGAATGGCGAAGTTAATAAAGGGCTGGAAAATCGACGCGCGCGTGAGCGCGCTTATTGTCTGAAAGGAGTTTCTCAATGAGTAAGTTTTTATATTCTCTGATGCTGAATGTCGTGATTGCGATCCTGCTTGTGCTCGGTCTGACTAACCCGGCAAGTGTCGCCGTGAATTTTATTGCGGCGTGGGCGGTTTTTGGGTGTGTGGTTTTGGTTGTCGCAAGCCTGCTGATGGTTATCAGCTATGAGGACTGGCTCGCGAGCTTTTTTGATTCGTCTCGTAAGCCAAAGCACATTGAGCTATTCCGTGCGCTGATTGGCAAAGCTGTCCCGCGCTGGCGTCGGCTGTGGTCATTGATTCTTTTTATTGGAATCGCGCTGTGTCTGCTGTTTGCAGGGTGGGTATTCCTGTCGCTGGTTCATTCCCTGTGTGTCCTGGTATTTAACGTGAGCCGCCATATGTACCGTGAGCGCATCAGGGAGGCTGGCCTGTGTCCAGAATCATTTTGATGTTGGTCGCTGCCGGTCTGGCGCTGGCGGCGGTGCTCTGGTTAAGGCATGAAAACGGTAATCTGCGGCGCTCGTTTGACCGGGCGAATAAGGTTGCCACCGAACAAAAAACAACGATCGGAATGCTGAAAAATCAGCTTTCCATTTCGCAGGGAATTGCCAGGAAAAATGAAACCGCGCAGGTCAATTTACGCGGTGAATTAATCGCTGCCGGTGCGATGGCCGTGCGACGAGAAGAAACCATTACGAGGCTGATAAATGAGAATGAAACGTTACGCCGCTGGTATAGCGCTGAGTTGCCTGATGTTGTGCGCAGGCTGCACACCCGCGCCGGTTGCGCCTCCGCCGGTCATTGTTTACAGCGCCTGCCCGAAGGTGAGCTATTGCCCGATGCCGGGAAGCGACCCGGCCACTAATGGCGACCTGAGCGCCGATATCCGCAGGCTTGAGCACGCGCTCGCCGCCTGCGCGCTGCAGGTTGAAACCGTTAAAGACTGTCAGGATAAACTCGATGAAGAAAGCACTCAGCCTGCGCAAGGCGCTCAGTGACGCCGTCCCGCAGCTTAAAACCAACCCCGAGATGATGCGCATCTTTACCGACGAGGGCAATATTGATGCGCGGCTCGCGGCCTCGCTGTCTCACGAAAAAATTTACACACTGAATGTGCTCGTGTGTGACTTTGTGGGCGACCCTGATTTGATATTCGTGCCGGTGACTGTGTGGCTCAGGGAAAACCAGCCGGATATCTGCACGCTCGATGAGGGGCGCAAAAAGGGCTACCGTTTCCAGATGGATTTTAACAACGGCGATAATGTCGATATCAGCATCAGCCTGCAGCTCACCGAGCGCACCATCATCAAAGAGGAAAACGGTGCGCTGCATGTGAGCTATGCCCCTGAGCCGCCGCTGCCTGAGCCCGTTACCCGCCCAACTGAGCTCTATATCAACGGCGAACTGGTGAGCAAGTGGGATGAGTGACTTTAAACCTTTTGACGACAGCCTCAATGGTCTGATTACTGCCCTGTCACCTGCAGGGCGCCGTAAGCTTGCCGGTGACATAGCAAAGGAGCTGCGCAAGTCGCAACAGCAACGGATTAAACAGCAAAAAGCCCCGGATGGCTCACCGTATCAGGCGCGAAAGCGCCAGCCGCTCAGGGCTAAGACCGGGCGGATTAAACGGGCGATGTTCCAGAAACTCCGCACGAGCCGGTACATGAAAGCCAGTGGCCGTGAAAACAGTGCGTTGGTGGAATTTACCGGCAAGGTGCAGCGCATCGCGCGTGTCCATCAGTACGGGCTCAAAGACCGGCCGAACGTGCACGCTCAGGACGTGCAATACGCAGAGCGCCAGCTACTCGGATTTAGTCAGGCAGATAAACAGCTCGTCGAGACGCTGATAATTAAACATCTCAGCCGCTGATTGTTGTTTCATCCCCCATAAAACCCCCCTCGATTGCCGCTGGCCTTGCCCGGCGGCATCCTTTCCCCATGAATAATTTAAATTCTCTGCAAGAAATCGCTCGCGCGATCCGAAACCTCATTCGCACCGGCATCGTGACCGACGTCGACCCTGACGAGGGGCTGTGTCGCGTCCAGACCGGCGGCATGCAAACCACCTGGCTTAACTGGCTCACCTGTCGCGCCGGTCGCTCGCGGGTGTGGTGGGCTCCCTCGGTCGGTGAGCAGGTGCTTTTACTGGCTATCGGCGGCGAGCTCGACACGGCCTTTGTGCTACCGGGCATTTTCTCGGATGACAATCCCGCGCCGTCGGTCTCACCCGACGCGTTTCACGTTGCCTTTCCTGACGGGGCGGTTATCGAGTACGAGCCCGAAAGCGGGGCGCTCACCGTGTCAGGCATCAAAACCGCCGACGTCACCGCGTCGGATTCAGTTACGGCCACCGTGCCGGTGGTGCTGGTGAAAGCCGAAACCCGCATCACGCTCGATACACCCGAGGTGGTCTGCACCAACAAGCTGATAACCGGCACGCTCGAAGTGCAGAAGGGCGGGAAGATGACCGGGAACATCGAGCACACCGGCGGGAAACTGACCTCTAACGGCGTGCAGGTGGATGACCACGACCACGGCGGCGTAAAAAGTGGCGATGACAGAACGGTGGGGACGAAATGACGGTGCGTTATCTCGGTATGAACAGCCAGACCGGGCTCAGTATCTCTGAGGTCGAGCATATCAGGCAAAGCGTGCGCGACATTCTGGTGACGCCGATAGGGTCGCGCGTCATGCGCCGTGAATACGGCTCGCTTCTGTCGGCACTGATTGACCAGCCGCAAACACCTGCACTGCGCCTGCAGATTATGGCCGCGTGCTATTCCGCGATCCAGAAGTGGGAGCCGCGCGTCAGCCTGACGGCCATCACCTTTGAACGGTCGGACACCGACGGCGGGCTGTATGTCGATATCACCGGCACGCGCTCGACATCGAGCCAGCCGTTTTCCATCACCATTCCACTGAGTTAAACGCTATGGCAATTGTTGACCTGAGCCAGCTCGCCGCGCCCGACGTCGTTGAAGCGCTGGACTATGAAACCATCCTGAGTGAACGCAAGGCGACGCTCGTCTCGCTCTACCCTGAAGAGCAACAGGACGCGGTCGCGCGCACGCTGACGCTTGAATCTGAGCCAATTGTGAAGCTGCTGCAGGAAAACGCCTATCGAGAAGTAATCTGGCGACAGCGCGTCAACGATGCCGCGCGCGCGGTCATGCTGGCTTACGCCACCGGCGCAGACCTCGACCAGCTAGGGGCAAATTCCGGTGTTGCGCGCCTTATTATCACCCCTGCTGATGACACGACGTTACCGCCCACGCCTGCCGTGATGGAATCGGACAGCGACTATCGTCTGCGCATCCAGCAGGCGCCCGAGGGCCTGAGCACCGCAGGCTCAACCGGCGCGTATCAGTTTCATGGTCGCAGCGCCGACGGGCGGGTCGCAGATATTTCCGTCATCAGCCCGGAGCCTGCGTGCGTCACTGTCTCGGTGCTGTCGCGCGAAAATAACGGCGTGGCCTCTGACGAGCTGCTTGATATCGTGCGCACCGCCCTGAACGACGAGGACGTGAGGCCGGTCGCTGACCGCGTGACCGTACAGTCTGCAAATATAGTCGACTATAAAATCATCGCCTCGCTTTACCTTTATCCGGGTCCCGAAAGCGAGCCGGTGCTTAGCGCGGCAAAAACAAAGCTGCAGGCGTATATCACCGCACAGCACCGGCTCGGGCGCGATATCCGAAAATCAGCTATCTATGCGGCGCTACACGTCGAGGGAGTGCAGCGCGTCGAGCTGGCCGAACCGGTGGCCGACATCGTGCTCGATGACACTCAGGCGTCGTGGTGCAGCGAGTACAGCGTGAGCGTCGGGGGCAACGATGAATGATACCCGCCTGCTGCCGGTGGGCTCCTCGCCGTTAGAAGTCGCGGCTGCGCGCGCCTGTGCTGAAATCGAAAATACCCCCGTACCCCTGCGCCGTCTCTGGAGCGCTGACGACTGCCCGGCAAACCTACTGCCGTGGCTGGCGTGGGCGTTTTCCGTCGACCGGTGGGATGAGAGCTGGCCGGAGGCTACAAAGCGGGATGTGATCCGCGCGGCGCGGTTTATTCACGAGCACAAAGGAACCATAGGGGCTGTGCGTCGCGTGGTGGAGCCGCTCGGGTATCTGATTAACGTGTCTGAGTGGTGGGAAACAAGCGACCCGCCCGGCACGTTTCGCCTCGATATCGGTGTGCTGGAGACCGGCATCACTGAGGAGATGTATTACGAAATGGAGCGGCTGATTGCCGACGCAAAGCCAGCCAGCCGCCACCTTATCGGCCTCAATATTATTCAGGACATTCCGGGACGACTTTACACCGGAGCCCTGACCTATGACGGCGACATCATTACGGTTTATCCCGGATAAGTGAGAGCACAATGACAGTGAAATATAAAACGGTCATCACCAAAGCCGGTGCAGTTAAGCTGGCCGCAGCGACCGTCCCAAACGGGAAAAAGGTGAACTTTACGGCGATGGCCATCGGTGACGGTGGCGGCACGCTGCCGACCCCTGACGCCAGCCAGACGAAACTCATCAATGAGGTCTGGCGTCATGCCCTGAATAAAATCAGTCAGGATGCTAAAAATAAAAATTACGTGGTGGCGGAGCTGCTCATCCCCCCGGAAACCGGCGGTTTCTGGATGCGCGAAATGGGGCTTTATGACGACACCGGCACGCTGATAGCTGTCGGCAATATGGCCGAAAGCTATAAGCCAGAACTGGCGGAGGGCTCAGGTCGCGCGCAGACGGTGCGCATGGTCATCATGGTGAGCGACATCGAGTCAGTCGGGCTGACCATCGACACCACGCTGGTAATGGCTACGCAGGACTACGTTGACGATAAGCTCGCGGAGCATGAGCAGTCCCGCCGCCATCCTGACGCCACGCTCACCGCAAAAGGTTTCACTCAGCTAAGCAGTGCGACCGATAGCGCGTCTGAGAGCGTCGCAGCGACGCCGAAAGCGGTTAAGGCGGCGTATGACCTTGCGAAAGGTAAATATACGGCTCAGGACGCCACCACGGCGCAAAAAGGGATAGTGCAGCTCAGTAGCGCAACCGACAGCCCGTCTGAGAGCGTCGCAGCGACGCCGAAAGCGGTTAAGGCGGCGTATGACCTTGCGAAAGGTAAATACACGGCTCAGGACGCCACCACGGCGCAAAAGGGTATCGTCCAGCTCAGTAGCGCGACCGATAGCGAGTCTGAGGCGCTGGCGGCCACCTCAAAGGCGGTCAAGGCCGCGAATGACAACGCCAACGGGCGTGTGCCGTCAGGGCGCAAGGTCAATGGCCGGGCGCTGAGTAACGATATCAGTATTACGGCGCAGGATATCTTTAACGGTCAGGCGGTGGGGATTGGCAATGCAATCGACCTGAATACATTCACCACGCCGGGATTGTATTTCCAGCCTACAAACGCGCAGGCGCAAACCGGCAAAAATTATCCTGAAGCGGTGGCGGGTTCGCTTGAAATCTGTAAGCACGCGGGTATCACGCAGATTTACCGGGTTTATAACAGCTCGCGCTCGTACATCCGCACGCTGTACAGCGGTACGTGGTCAGCCTGGACAAAGCAGTATGATGCGGCAAATAAACCCACTGCTGCTGATGTGGGGGCGATTCCTCTGGCGGGGAGTACTGGCGTCACGGGCATAGTCAGGAACTCAGCGGAATATCAATCCACCTCTGCTAACAGTTTCCGTATTGCATATGGGGGTTACGGTACATTCTGGCGTAATGATGGTTATAACCTTTATCTCATGTTGACCAATAAGGAAGATGCTTATGGAGGCTTTAACGCGCTTCGCCCATTGCGCGTAAGCCTTGATACTGGTGCGGTGCATTCAGATTCACCGTTATCGGTTTCCAACTCGATTACCGCATCAAAAGAAATCACTGCAGGTTACAGCGGGGCGTTTAGCTGGGCTCATCAGTATTCCACGAAAGCACCATTTTTTAGCTCATATTCAACAACCGGTACGAGTGAATACCACCCGGCCATTAAACAACAGGCGACAATTGCCAGTAAAAATTCCTATGCCTTTTCAATGGGGTCTCTGGTCAGCGATGGTGCGCTTTCATGGCACCTGCATATGAAAGGGAGTGGCACGGCAGATATTAATTATAAGTGGGACACCAACGGCAACTTTACCGCGCCGGGTCAGCTCATCCCGGGTAGTTTTGCGAACTTTGACGGGCGTTATTACACGAAAACCCAATCGGACGCAGGTTATATGCCTAAAACGGGGGCGTACACCAAAGATGAATCAAATGCTCGTTATGTGCAGGGCATTCAATTAGGCGCGCAAGCGAGACACAATTCTACCAACGCAACAACCAACCCATTCTATTTACCAGCAGGTTGTTTTTTTTGTGGTTATGGATGCCCTAACTCTGACGCGAACAATGGATATTGGTTTTACAAACCGATACAGAGAAATGTCAATGGTACTTGGGTTACTATTTCCGGATAAGGTGCTTAAATGCAAAATATTAAAAACTTCAAAATCGTAGAGCCAACGCCTGAACAACTAAAAGCCTATACTACAGCTGACGGCGCGACTCCTGTATTTTTTCGATCTGAGGATGGTCAGGATTGGTATGAATGTCAAAAACGATTTTCGGATAACACAATTAAGATAATGTATGACAATAAGGGAGTTATTACCTCTGTCGTAGATAAACCAATTCCAGAACGCGGTAACACCTTTGCTGTATCTATGTTTTATCCAGATGGTATGAGTGTTGCGGAATTATCCTCAACTGATTACCCGGAAGGAGTAAGCATAGATGGTAATTGGATGTTTAGTAACGGGGAAGTTATTCCTGCTCCAGTTGATTATGTTGCCAATGCTGTTATGAAAAAACAGCAACTAATGACTGAGGCGATGGCGGCCATTGCCCCACTGGAGGATGCTGTTGAATTTGGTATTTCCACGGAAAAAGAAACCATGCTTTTAACTGAGTGGAAAAAGTATCGAGTGTTACTTAATCGTGTTGATACCAGCAGAGCGCCAGACATTGAATGGCCTAAATTACCCGCATGACCTCAGCCCTCCACCCGGAGGGCTTTTGTTTGTTGTGTTATCACTCCACCAACGGCATTGAATCGCGCCCATATCGCACAAAACAGAAAATAGACGCTCCACTTCACACGGAGTTTAACGGATGAGCGACTATCATCACGGCGTCGAGGTCATCGAGATTAACGATGGCACGCGCACCATTTCCACCGTCTCGACGGCCATCATCGGCATGGTCTGCACGGCCAGCGATGCTGACGATTTAACATTCCCGCTTAATGAGCCGGTGCTGATTACCAGCGTGCAGAACGCTATCGGCAAGGCCGGTAAACTTGGCACTCTGTCAAAATCCCTGCAGGCCATTGCCGACCAGTGCAAGCCGGTTGTTGTGGTCGTGCGCGTGGCCGAAGGTATCGACGACCCGGACGACCCCGAAGCGGCGCAGAAAGAGACCATTTCCAATATCATCGGCACGACCGACGAGAACGGCAAATATACCGGGCTTAAAGCGCTGTTGACCGCGAAAACCGTCACCGGCGTCAAGCCGCGTATTCTCGGCGTGCCGGGGCTGGATACTCAGGAAGTGGCGACCGCGCTCGCGGCAACCTGTCAAAGCCTGCGCGCGTTTGGCTATATCAGCGCGTGGGGCTGCAAGACCATTTCTGACGCCATCAAATACCGTGAGAACTTCAGCCAGCGCGAGCTGATGGTCATTCACCCTGATTTTCTGGCGTGGGACACCACGGCGAACGAAACGGATATTGCATGGGCGACCGCACGCGCGCTCGGCCTGCGTGCCAAAATCGACCAGGAGACCGGCTGGCACAAAACGCTGTCTAACGTCGGCGTGAATGGCGTCACCGGCGTCAGCGCGTCGGTCTCATGGGATTTGCAGGAAAAGGCCACTGACGCCAACCTGCTCAATGAGGCCGGTGTCACCACGCTGATCCGAAACGACGGCTTTAAATTTTGGGGCAATCGCACCTGCTCGGATGACCCGCTTTTCCTGTTTGAAAACTACACCCGCACGGCGCAGGTGCTGGCCGACACGATGGCGGAGGCGCACGCCTGGGCGATTGATAAACCCGTCACCGCAACGCTTATCCGCGACATTGTCGCCGGTATCAATGCCAAATTCCGCGAGCTGAAAAACAACGGCTATATCGTTGACGGCTCCTGCTGGTACGACCCGGAGTCAAACAGCGTGGAAACCCTGAAAGTGGGGAAACTGTATATCGATTACGACTACACCCCCGTCCCGCCGCTGGAAAATCTGACCCTGCGCCAGCGCATCACCGATACCTATCTGGCGAACCTGTCAGACTCGGTCAACAGCTAAGGAGCTCAGAGCATGGCGTTACCACGCAAACTGAAATACCTGAACATGTTTAACGACGGCCTCAGCTACATGGGCGTTGTTGAATCCGTCACCCTGCCAAAGCTGACCCGCAAGCTCGAAAAATACCGTGGCGGCGGGATGCCGGGCTCGGTGTCAATCGACCTCGGTCTCGATGACGATGCGCTGTCGCTTGAGTGGACGTTGGGCGGTCTGCCTGACGTTGAGCTGTGGGCGCAGTATGCATCACCGGGTGCTGACAGCGTCCCGCTGCGCTTTACCGGCTCATACCAGCGTGACGACACCGGCGCGATTTCTGCCGTTGAGGTGGTCATGCGTGGCCGTCACAAAGAGTACGACGGCGGCGAGAACAAGCAGGGCGAAAGCGGCTCGACCAAAATGTCGACCGAGTGCGCCTACTACCAGCTCACGATTGACGGCAAAGAGGTCATCGAGATTGACGTCATCAACATGGTGATGAAAGTCGACGGCGTCGACCGTCTGGCAGAACACCGTAAGGCTATCGGCCTGTAACCCCTTAACCGGTCAGGCTGGCTGGCCGGTGACTTAACTTTGAAGAGAGAGCCATCATGGAAAACATTAACGAAATCATCACTACCGAAACCGAAAACCCGAACATTGTGATCCTCGATAACCCCGTCATGCGCGGTGAGCAGAAAATCGAGCAGGTGACAGTATTCAAACCAACGGCGGGAACCCTGCGTGGCGTGAGTCTGGCCTCGCTGGCAAATTCCGACGTTGACGCGCTGATTAAGGTGCTGCCGCGCATGACCTACCCGGCGCTCACCGAGCATGAGGTCATGCGTCTGGAAGCGTCAGACCTGATTTTATTCGCCGGTAAGGTGGTTGGTTTTTTGTCGCCATCTTCGGCTCGCTGACCTTCCCCGACAACCTGTCGGTCGATGACCTGATGGCGGATATCGCAGTGATATTTCACTGGCCGCCATCGGAGTTAAATTCCCTGAGCGTGACCGAGCTCCTCACATGGCGCGATAAGGCGCTGCAGCGAAGCGGAAACCACCATGAGCAATAACGTCAGACTTGAGGTGCTGCTTAACGCAGTAGACCGGGCAAGCCGACCGCTTAAAGCTATCCAGAACGCCAGTAAATCCCTTGCAGGCGACATCCGCACTTCACAAACCAGCCTGCGCGATCTGAATGCGCAGGCGTCCCGAATTGACGGATTCAGGAAAGCGAGCGCACAGCTTGCCGTGACCGGTCAGTCGCTTAACAAAGCGAAACAGGAGGCCGCAGCGCTGGCCGTCCAGTTTAAAAACACCGAAAACCCCACTAACGCGCAGGCGCGCGCGATGGAGGCGGCAAAGAAATCCGCCGCTGACCTGCAGCTCAAATATAACGGGCTCAGACAGTCGGTACAGCGCCAGCGCACCGAGCTCGCGCAGGCTGGCATAAACACCCGCACGCTGTCGGCGGATGAGCGCCGCCTGAAATCCAGCATCAGCGAGACGACCGCGCAGCTTAACCGGCAACGTGATGCGCTGGCGCGCGTCAGCCAGCAACAGGCCAGACTCAGCGCCGTAAAAAGTCGCTATGAATCCGGGCAACAGCTCGCCGCCGGTGCGCGTAATGCCGGGATGGTGGGCGTCGGGGTGGCGACCGCCGGGCTTTACGGGGCGTCACGCTTTATTGCGCCGGGTATCGGTT
>Ga0209281_1000706_pt1 | contig 33814 bp, 25 predicted proteins | sample MedtruBG_FD_187514 | JGI IMG/M metagenome (GOLD analysis project Ga0209281, IMG submission 187514) | Root nodule microbial communities of legume samples collected from California, USA - Medicago truncatula BG (SPAdes) (version 2) | ecosystem: Host-associated > Plants > Roots > Nodule | place... | reverse complement strand
CTGCGGGCGAACGTCCGCCACGCGGTAGGCTGACACGCGGCCCGGTAATTCCGTTTGCACCGCCAGCGGCTGGGTGCGCAGCGTCACCACGCCCACCGGATGCGGTGCGGCGGCGGTGGCTGGCGCAGGCCCGCGATCGCACGCGGTTAAAAGCGTGGCGCTGGCGATAAGCAGCCCCCACGCAAGCGTATTGTTAAGCGTATTTTTCATTATTCCGCCTGAGAGTCCGATAATATTGTTATGTATTGCGAGTGCCGGACTATACAAAATATGCACAGCGGAAAGAGTTTCATTTGGGACTTGATATTGATTGCCTGACAACAGGGTTCACCGTTACCTTAATTACAGCACCGGAGAGTTATTTCTGGCTGTGTGAATAGCAACATCATGCAAGTACTTAGAAAGTCCGATTCCTCTACCGCATATTGGATTTGCGGTAGAGGCTTTTTAAAAGAGTATCGGACGATAACTACGGAGAACACCACCATGAAATTACCTTCCGCTATCCTGGTTCTTTCTACACTTATTTATTCCGGTATGACCCTGGCCGCTGAGACACCGACTCAGCCAGAAGAAATGAACTCTGCGTTGAAACTGGATAAAGAGCAAAAAAGCGAGTTAATTAAATTTCATGCCACGGCTGAACAATGCATGAATAATATTGATTCCAGTAAATATCAGCCACGCCTGTTCCTCGAGATGGTGAAAAAAGGCAGCGTTGACGATGCGGTATTTACGCAACAGATGGATATTCAGAATACGCTGCACACCCTGGCTGCGCGCTGCAAAATTACCTATTTCACTAGCGTCAGTAATATGCTGACCAAAGAGCAAAAACAGAAGCTGGTTGAGCTTTACCAGCATGGTGATATGTAATATTCCTGCCGGAGGGGAGTGATTTGCTTCCCTCCAACTTTTCAGTCAAAAAACACCATTCCGGAATACGGTTTTTCACGACAGGCCGCCAGGCGCTGCGCCAAATCACCGACGTGGATTTCAAGTTGATGACCGTCCGGGTCAAGAAAGTAGAACGACTCCCCTTCGCTTTTGTTGTTTTTCCACACCGCCGCCCCCTGCGCTTCAAGACGTGCCACCAACCCCGCAAATTCAGACGCAGCAACGCTAAAGGCATAATGGGTGTAATCACGCTTTTCCGTTACCGCCGCGTCAACCGACAGGCAAAGCCACAGCTCACCGCAGCTAAAATACGCGCCGTTATCCCAGCGGGCATGCAGCCGTAGCCCCAACTGTTGCTGATAAAAATCAATACTGCGGGCAAGGTCGGTGACGGCAAGGGTCAAGTGGTTCAGGCCAGTGAGCATGGGGAGGTTATCCGTAATCAGGTCGGGGAACAGAGAGAGTAGCATTGCTGCGCGTCGTTGATGTGATAGAACCTGAACTCAGCAGACTTCAGCGTCTGGCCCGTCGCTGCGGCTTTGAAGAGATACGGCCATTATTAATCTCCTTGCGGATGATTAGTCGTATAGCCATTTCCCGGCTTTGGCGGATTCGATAAGCATGCCGATAGTGAAATCAGGCACGAGTACAGGTTCCAGTTTCTTGAATGGGTTCCACAAACCAGGAACGTTAGGGAAGTAGGTTTCGATTCTGAAATTTCCCCGGTCTACATTAAATTTTGTGAAGAAATCATTCATCAGGTCTTCGACTTCAAACTCATCAATGCTGAGATCTGTATCGAGGTCTTTTTCTGGTGTTAATTCCACCTTTTTGATATTGAACAGATACGTGCCAGCGTATGGCCGTACAAGCTCATAAACGCTCTCTTCGATGGTTCCGTCCAGTTCCTCTACCGTATCCACTTTCAGTCCCTTGCTGATCTTTTATGGAACGCGATCATAGCGGCGGATTAAAAGACAAGATGAGATCTAACCCTCTGAATTAAAAGAGTGGAGATTTTATTTGAGGTCAATAAAATCTCCCGACAGAAAGAATTCCTGGAACTTATTTATTCATCCCACGAATTAATTTACGGCGATCTATTAATTTTCCGGCCTCATCGTAATAGCGGCTGGGATGCTATAAATCTTATTTAAGAGATGCCAATAAATTTCGCTTCAACTCAGAGTCTATTCGCTCCCAGTTGAACAGCAACAATGCCAGATCGTCATCATCTGTATAGAAATAGGCCGTCGGCACCTCAAGCGCTTTCGCTAATTGATGCACTACTTCGATACTTGCCTGATGAACACCTTGTTCATATCGATTGATTCTTGTGCTTGCGACAAATTCATCTATCCCGGCAAGCATGCCGAGCTTCTTTTGTGAGAGACCTTTGGCCAACTGACCCTGACTTAAATTTCTGGCTGGAAGCAGCCTTGCGGTACAGGTGCTGGCATGAGATTCAGGGCTGCGATGTCTTTGGAGCATCACCGATTAGCATTATAGAAATCAGCAAAATACTCCGCATTAAGCACATCCCACCATGCGAAAGCACTCATCAGTATGATGATTACTGAAACGATAACTGCCAATATGGATGTCGTTAAACTGAGCATCAATGTTGCCGATACCGTTGTGCTTTTTACTGCGATCAGGAGCATAGCGATGTTATTGAGCGCCCATGACGACGCTAACAGAAAGACCACGACGAAAATGATATCAATGACAGCCAGTATGCACCGAGTTTTCCACCTTGCTCTGTCAGTTATCTCAACCCTGCCTTCATCGTTAAACCGCACAACACTCTGGCTAATGTTCACGCTTTTGTACATCCAGATCGTTTTAAGTGGCTCTTTGGTCTTCATCATGAGCTGTATTTCATAGTACGTGGCGTGACGATGCCCAGTTGCGCGTGCAAAATAGTGCTCAACCAGATGTGGGTCATGCTTTTCCTGATTCCAAAGCACAAGGAATTTCTCAAGGGCTTCACTCTCTGCTTTTTTATCGGGTAAGAACCTGGAAGCCATATCCAGCAAAACGTCAGATGCACCCATTTTTAACTTTCCTGTTTTTCATCAACCAATGAGGAGACTGGACAAGATGATAGTCCTTACTGAGCCGTTGCTTTTGATAAGAAATGGGATCGGTTGTATATCAATCGTCCCCACCAGAGAGTCAACAGCAATTCGGGTCTACAGCCACGGTTAGCCAATAATCTGCATGAATAAATCACATGAATGGGGTGGCCATAGTCATAGCATCTACCCTGCATGCCGATTACAATCATTACTTGATTTTTGCGAGCAGCATTCCGGATTTTTGATGACAACTACCATGATTAAAAATGATAAACGCTGGATTGGCGATCTGCTGGGCGGCTCGCTGATGGTTCGTGAGAGCAGGATTATTGCTGATCTGCTGCTTTCTGAACCAGACGAAACGACCTGGCAACAGCAAATAATCGATGAAAATATCCTTCAGGCATCCTCCACCAGCACGGCGAATCGCTATGCCAGAACAGTAAAACTTCGACTAATGACGCTGGATCGCGAGTGCTGGCAGCTGATAGTTGATGGTAGTGAAAGTGAACGTCTGCAAATGCTGCTAGTGGCTCTAATGATTCAGTCGCCGATTGTCGCGGATTTTATGGCTGATGTCGTGAACCCGGCACGCCAGCAGTTTAAAGAAAAGCTTGGTATAAATTGCTGGAGTGAGTTTGTTGATGAGAATCTTCGTTTGCACCCCGAACTGGGGGCTTTTTCTGATTCCTCTATTCAAAAAATGGGCAATAACCTGATTAAGGCCCTCGCAGAAGCCGGATACCTGGACACCCCACGCCGTCGCAATCTTCAAACTGTTTTCCTGTTACCTGATGTCGCTGCGGCGTTGCATCGATTAAACAAAGCAGAACTGCTACCAATTCTGGAGGGTAATGCATGAATGACCCAATCCTTGATTACCGTTTAAAGCAGTTAGAAGAGCGTATCGGCGATGACCGTTTTTTAAAAAACCAGGGCTCCGGCAATGAGATTGGCTTCTGGATTTTTGATTATCCGGCACAGCAGGAGCTACAGGTACGTGAGTACCTGGCGTTTCTTTTTAAGAAACTAGAAAAAAAATACACATTCACCCAGTTGAATATTTTTCAGGTCATCATCGACATGCTGGAGGAACGTAAGCTATTCGAGCGTATCTGTCAGCGTGAACCTGAACTTGGGCTGGAAACATTGAAAAAGCATCTGGCAGCGCCGCTCAGCCAGAAAAAAATCGCTGAATATATTGCCCGTACGGTAGATCTTCCCGCCCAGCAATTTGTCATTCTGACTGGGCTCGGCAACGCCTGGCCGTTGGTGCGCGGGCATGAACTCATGAGTGCTTTACAGGATGTAATGGGCTTTACGCCACTTCTGATGTTCTATCCAGGCAATTACAGTGGATATGACCTGTCTCCTCTAGCTGGCATTAACTCCCGTAACTATTACCGAGCCTTCAGACTGGTACCAGAAACCGGTCCTGCGGCGACTTTGAACCCTCGTTAAAAGACGACAGCAATGAATATTGAACAGATTTTCGAAAAACCGCTAAAACGTAATATTAACGGCGTGGTTAAAGCCGAGCAGACCGATGACGAAAGTGCCTGGGTTGAACTGGATGAGTATGTCATCACCCGTGAGCTGGACGGCCACCTACGCCAGTTTTTCGAGGTGTATGCTCCCGCCACAGGCCCCGGTCGGTTGCAACTTGCCGATAAGATGGGGGTTTGGGTTTCCGGCTTCTTTGGCTCCGGTAAATCTCACTTCATTAAAATCCTTTCTTATTTGTTGGCGAACCGCGAAGTCAGCCACAATGGCGTAACACGCAATGCACTCTCTTTCTTTGAAGAGAAAATCGACGATGCACTGTTATTGGCCGATATTCGCAAAGCGGTTCAACACCCGACCGATGTGGTGCTGTTCAATATTGATTCGCGCGCAAACGTTGAAGATGGCGTTGATGCGATCCTCAAAGTTTTCCTGAAAGTCTTTAACGAGCTTGCTGGTTATTGCGGAGACTTCCCGCACATTGCGCATCTGGAACGCGAGCTCGATAAACGCGGTCAGTTTGATACGTTTAAAGCAGCCTTTTCCGACATTACCGGCTCTCACTGGGAAGATGAACGCGATGTCTATCTGATGATCAACGATCAGATGGCGCAAGCATTAAGCATTGCTACAGGGCAGAGTGAGGAGTCCTCTCGCCAGTGGATCGAACAACTGGATAAGAACTTCCCGTTGGATATTAAGAACTTCTGTACGTGGGTGAAGGAGTGGCTCGACATCCAGGGCAACCGTAACATTCTGTTTATGGTCGATGAGGTTGGTCAGTTCATTGGCAAAGATGCCCAGATGATGCTGAAGCTGCAAACTATCACCGAAAACCTGGGCGTTATTTGCGGTGGTCGCGCATGGGTGATTGTTACTTCCCAAGCTGACATTAATGCCGCCATTGGCGGTATGAGCAGTCGCGACGGTCAGGACTTTTCCAAAATTCAGGGGCGTTTCTCCACACGCTTACAGCTCTCCAGTTCCAATACTTCAGAAGTTATCCAGAAACGACTATTGGTCAAAACCGACGCGGCAAAACCGGCGCTGGAAGCCGTCTGGCAGGAAAAAGGCGACATTCTGCGTAACCAGTTGGCGTTCGACACAACAACCACAGCCACGCTGCGTGCTTACACCAACAGCAAAGAATTCGTTGATAACTATCCGTTTGTGCCATGGCACTACCAGATCCTACAAAAAGTCTTTGAATCGATCCGTACCAAAGGGGCTGCGGGTAAGCAGCTGGCAATGGGGGAACGCTCTCTGCTGGATGCCTTCCAGTCAGCAGCTGTGCAAATATCTGCCGATGGACTGGACAGCCTGGTCCCGTTCTGGCGTTTCTATTCCGCGATTGAAAGTTTCCTGGAACCTGCGGTCAGCCGCACCATTATTCAGGCCTGTCAGTCTTCATCGCTGACGGAATTTGACGGCAAGCTGTTAAAGACGCTGTTCCTTATCCGTTACGTCGATGTGTTGAAAAGTACCCTGGATAATCTGGTCACGCTTTCCATTGATCGTATTGATACCGACAAAGTTGAGCTACGCCGTCAAATTGAATCCAGCCTCAATCGCCTACAGGCAGAAATGCTGATCTCACGTATTGATGACAAATTCGTTTTCCTCACCAATGAAGAAAAAGAGATCGAAAACGAAATCCGCAATATCGACATTGAGTTCACCACCATCAATAAACAACTCTCGACTATCATTTTTGACGAGATCCTGAAAAGCAAAAAGTACCGTTATCCGGCGAACAAGCAGGATTTTGATATCAGTCGTTTCTGTAATGGTCACCCGCTGGATGGTGCAAACCTTAACGATCTGGTGGTGAAGGTTCTCACGCCATTGGATTCGAACTACGAAAGCTATAGAAGTGCACATTCCAACAGCCTGCTGATGACTGACAGTAAAGACTGCATTCTGATTTGCCTGCCTGATGAAGCCCGAACCTGGCAAGACCTGACCATGTATGCGCAGACCAAATCTTTCCTCAGCAAACAAAGTGGGCAGCGCCCGGAGCAAGCAACGCTGTTGGCCGAAAAGGGCCGTGAAAATGGCATGCGCGAAAAAACACTCAAAACGCAGATTGAAGCCCTTTTGGCGCAGGCCGATGTCTGGGCGTTGGGGGAACGGCTGGATAAAAAATCCTCCTCGCCGTCGACGATTGTTGATGCCGCCTGCAGCTATGTGATCGAAAACAGTTTCTCCAAACTGAAAATGTTGCGTCTCAGTACCGGGGATGTGAACCGTGAAACCCATGCTTTGCTGACGGTAGAAAATGATACGCAGCTTGATTTGGGAGAAATGGAAGAGTCTAACCCGGAGGCGATGCGTGAAGTGGATAACTGGATCAGCATGAGTATTGATACTCACAAGCCAGTGTATCTGCGAGACATTCTCACCACCTTTGGCCACCGTCCGTTTGGCTGGCCGGAAGATGAAGTCAAACTGCTGGTGGCTCGCCTGGCGCGTAGCGGCAAATACAGTTTCAACCTACAGGGTAGCGAAATCGCTCTGAAGCAGGCGTGGGATGCGTTTAATAATTCACGTCGCTACAGCGAGTTACGGCTGCTTAAAATTCGTCGCCATGACGAAGCGCAGTTAACCAAAGCCGCGCAGTTGATGGCCGAGATTGCCGGGGAACCCTTCAACGAGCGTGAAGAGCAGTCGCTGGTATCCCACATTCGCGAACTGTTTGGCCGCTGGAAGAGTGAACTGACTGTCTTTAAAACCCGATCCGAGAGCGGGCAAAACCCCGGTCGTAAAGAGATTGAAGAAGGTCTGGTGCTGCTGAACGGAATTCTCAGTGAAAAAGAAGAGTATGCCGTTATTGAAAAAGTGACAGCGGCGGCTGGCGACCTCGAAGATTTCGCTGAAGACTGGGACGATTTGGTCAGCTTCTACAAGAACCAGTATGCCACCTGGCAACGTCTGAGTGCCGCGTTGAACGGCAGCTTTAAAGCTAACCGTAATGCGTTGGAAAAAGATGATACCGCCCAAAATACACTTCGGGAACTGGAAGCTATCTACGGAAAACCGCGACCTTACGGTGAACTGCATCGTATTATCCCGCTGATTGAAACCGTTGAGTCTGTTAACCAGCGTCTGGTGGAAGAATACCGCAACCGTGCGCTTATGCAGATGACCAACCACATTGAAGATCTGAAGCAGAGCATGCAGGAGATGCATGTTCCGCCTGATTTGCAGCATACGCTCTTGCATCCAATGCAGCTGTCGCGCAAAAAAGTGGAGCAAAATGGTCTAATCCCTCAAATCATGGACGAACAGTCTGAGGTACGCGCGCTTTTGCTTACAGCGAATGAGCGCCTGAATGCCTGGGTTGAAGAGCAGCGTAAAAAAGAACCAAAACCAGAGCCTGAATCTGGAGGCGTAGTGCCACCTCCTGTGCCCAATCCGAAGCTTAAAAAAACCATCTACGTGAACACGCGTAAAACGATGGAACGAGCTGCCGGTGTGACAACACTGGATAACGCTGAACAGGTCGACAAAGCGCTGGAACAATTACGTAAAACTCTCATGGATGCCATTAACGCAGGCGAGCGCGTCCAGCTTCAGTAATTTCTCCATTTCAGGGCAGGCGCGGTCTGCCCTTTTCAGGACTTCACATGAATACGTCAAACATTAAAAAATATGCCCCGGTGGCACGTAAACAGTTCCGCGATGCGGTCATACAAAAATTGACCACGCTGGGCATTGAGGCCGATAAAAAAGGTAATCTGCAAATTGCGCAGGCAACCGATCTTGGCGACAGCGTGCGATACGGTCAGTTCACGCTGGAAAAATCACTAGCGGCACGTCGTGAACGCCTGGTTAAACGAGCAGAAAAACAGAGTTACGAGGTGCTGGTAGAGCACATCGCTTACACCTGGTTTAACCGCTTCTGCGCCATTCGCTATATGGAACTACATGGTTATCTGGATCACGGCTTCCGTATGCTGTCTCACCCGACTCTGGAAGGTGGTTTTGAGGTGCTGGATCATGTACCGGAAGTAGCGGATTCTTTGGGGGTGGACAAATCACGCCTGGTGGAAATGAAGCTTGCTGGCGATCGTGACGAAGAGCTGTATCGTGAAATGCTACTTGCCCAATGCCATACCCTTCAGGGCGCTATGCCTTTCCTGTTCGAAGCGGTCAACGATGATATTGAGTTAGTGCTGCCGGATAACCTGACCCGTACCGACTCCATTCTGCGTGGGCTGGTGGACACCATTCCTGAAGAAGACTGGGAGCAGGTCGAAGTGATCGGCTGGCTGTATCAGTTCTACATCTCCGAGAAAAAAGACGATGTAATCGGCAAGGTGGTGAAGAGCGAAGATATTCCTGCCGCGACCCAGCTGTTTACCCCGAACTGGATTGTCCAGTATCTGGTGCAGAACTCGGTGGGCCGTCAGTGGCTACAAACCTATCCGGACTCCAGCCTGAAAGGCAAAATGCCGTACTACATTGAGCCAGCGGAGCAAACGCCGAAAGTGCAGTCGCAGCTGGCTGCTATTACCCCCTCGAGCATTGAACCTGAAAGCATTAAAGTGCTGGACCCGGCCTGCGGCTCCGGGCATATCCTGACTGAAGCCTATAACGTGCTGAAGGCGATTTACGAAGAGCGCGGTTATCGTACCCGTGACATTCCGCAGCTGATTCTGAAAAACAATATTTTCGGTCTGGACATCGATGACCGTGCCGCACAGCTGTCTGGTTTTGCGATGCTAATGCTCGCCCGCCAAGATGACCGTCGTATTCTGGGCCGTGGTGTGAGGCTGAATATTGTCTCCCTGCAGGAAAGTAAGCTAGATATCGCTGAGCTTTGGACCAAGCTGAACTTCCACCAGCAGGTGCAGCGTGGCAGCATGGGAGATATGTTTGCAGAAGGGGCGGCACTGACCAATACTGACAGCGCGGAATATAAGCTGCTGATGCGCACACTGGCATTGTTCACCAGCGCAAAAACTCTGGGGTCACTGATTCAGGTGCCTCAGGAGGATGAAGCTGCGTTGAAAGCGTTTCTGGATGGGTTGTATCGTCTGGCGGTTGAAGGTGATATTCAGCAAAAAGAGGCTGCGGTAGAGCTGATTCCCTATATCCAGCAGGCGTGGATACTGGCGCAGCGCTATGACACTGTGGTAGCGAACCCGCCGTATATGGGTGGGAAGTTCCAGACTCCTGAGGTAAAAAAATACCTAAAAGATAATTTTTCAGGGTACGAAAAAGATCTTTTCTCTGCATTTATTGTCAGGAACTTAGAGCTTTCTAAAAATGGTGCCCAGCTTGGATTTATGACACCATTTGTTTGGATGTTTATTTCCAGTTATGAAGAGCTTCGTTCTCACTTGATTAACCAGGAAATTATAACCTCGTTAGTTCAACTGGAATACTCTGGTTTTGATGGTGCAACTGTACCTATCTGCACCTTCACATTACAAAAAGGATATATTGCTGATTTTAAAGGTAGTTACGTTCGTCTGTCTGATTTTCGTGGTGCAGTAAATCAAGGACCAAAAACACTTGAAGCAATTCAAAATCATAATTGTGGTTGGTTCTTCGAGGCTAAATCGGATGACTTCAATAAAATCCCATTTAAACAGATTTGTTTTGATTTGCCCTTGAGTGCCCTGGAATGCTTTTCACTTAAAGATAAGTTATCTTCTGTGTCTTCAGCCAAGGCTGGTTTGACCACCGGCGATAATAATATTTTTCAAAGATATTGGTTCGAGGTAGATCTCGGTAAATTATCACTAAAAAATCAAAATAATAAAAAATGGTTTCCATGCAATAGTGGTGGAGAGTTTAGGAAATGGTATGGTAACAATTTAGTAGTAGTCGATTGGGAAAATGATGGTTTTTCAATAAAAAATTTTTTTGATTCTAATGGACGAAGAAAATCAAGCCCGAGAAGTACTGATAGATATTTCCAAGAAGGAGTTACATGGTCGAAAATAGGTTCCGGGAAATTTTCTGCACGTTATTTCCCGGAGGGTTTTATATTTGACGACACAGGGCAATCTGTATTCCCAGAGAAAATTGATGTTTTTTCACTTCTAGGGTTGCTATGTAGTAATATAGGTTCCTATTTTTTAGGGAAAATCAGCCAAACGTTATCATTTAATAAAGGTGAAATTGAAAGTATTCCTTACATCACGCCATTGGTAGACATATCAAAAAAATCAAGAGTGGCTGTTGAATTATCGAAAGCAGACTGGGACTCTAAAGAGACAAGTTGGGATTTTGATGGAAGTGAAGTAATTGTGTATAAAAACTTCATATTGAAAATTGCATTCCAAGAAATGCTCAAAATGCAAGAGATCAAAACTGAGAAATTACGTGAGATAGAGGAAGATATAAACTCTATTTTAATAGAAAGCTATGGACTCAGTGATGTTTTGACACCTTATGTAATGAAAGAGAATGTGAGTCTTTTCAATAACCCTAGCTACCTATATGGAGGGGGGCATGATTTAGGTATCACCTCAGCTCGTTTCTTAAGTGAACAGCTAGTCGGATTGATATCCTATATTATCGGCTGCCAGATGGGCCGCTACTCCCTCGATCGCGAAAGCCTGGTCTACGCCCACGAAGGCAACAAAGGCTTTGCTGAGTTAGTCGACGAAGGTGCCTATAAAACCTTCCCCGCCGATGAAGACGGTATCCTACCACTGATGGATTCCGACTGGTTCGACGATGACGTTGCCGCCCGCGTTAAAGAGTTTGTACGCACCGTCTGGGGTGAAGAACACTTACAAGAAAACCTCGACTTCATCGCCGAAAGCCTCTGTTTGTATGCTATCAAGCCGAAAAAAGGCGAGTCTTCGCTGGATACTATTCGTCGCTATCTTTCCACGCAGTTCTGGAAAGATCATCTAAAAATGTACAAAAAGCGTCCCATTTACTGGCTGTTCAGCTCCGGTAAAGAGAAAGCGTTTGAGTGCCTCGTCTATCTGCACCGTTATAATGAAGGCACACTGTCGCGCATGCGTACCGAATACGTGGTTCCGCTGCTGGCGCGCTATCAGGGAAATATCGATTTGGTTAACGATCAGCTTAAAAATGCTGAATCCGGTGCAGCCACCACGCGCCTGAAAAAAGAACTCGATGGTCTGACTAAAAAATTCAACGAGCTGCATAGCTTCGATGACCGCTTGCGCCACTATGCTGATATGCGTATCACTATTGATCTGGATGACGGCGTTAAGGTTAACTACGGCAAATTTGGCGATCTGCTGGCAGATGTGAAGGCTATTACCGGTAGCGCACCTGAGGATATTTGATGAAAATAGCGGCGATTTATACGCAGAGTGTCGGCCCGTTGGGAGATGCGGAAATTAGCTTCAAAAACGACTGGACCGGAGAGGTGGAGGAACATGTTCTCCTCACCGGCCCGAACGGTTGCGGTAAATCGACGCTGCTTTGTGGCACTGCCATGCTGTGGGATGCATTGGGGTATTGGCTTGATCATAAAAAACCAATGCTTGCGAGCCATTCTGCAAGAAAGTGGCTAGAACGCTGGGGCACTTTTGCCGTAGTTTTCTCCGATCTTAAATGTTCTAACCAGTCCCCTATTCGCGTTGGTTTATTCTTCGGAAATGAGGATGCTGTTGATAAAATCATCGCTAAACAACCGTCCAATACTACTTGGATTGGGGAAGTTAATGGGGGGAAAAAGAAAACTAGTCTGATGACTCAGAATGGCTTTGTCACCGATTACGTACTTGATGAGTGGTTGCAGACACTTTCGATTACTCGTGCACAAGTTGTGCTCGGAAGGCTCAATTCAGGCATGGCTCTGGCAGTCCCAAATATCATCTATCTGGATGCAGAAGCACGCCGCTGGATTACTCCTAAGAACAATATTTCTTCGTTAGCGCCTGATGACCTAAGTAAAAATTGGTTGGCTACTTACTCTCCCTCCACTGACTGGAAAGATCAGCTTGAAGCATCGCTGTTCAACATGAAAGCAACTCTGCCTGAACAGTATCCGGAGATGATGAAAACCCTGAATCAGTTCTTCTCAGGCAAAGTCATTGAAGATGACATTCAGCCGGGACAGCGTCAGCAGGTCAAACTTGCTAACGGTGACACTCATACGCTGGATGAACTGAGTTCTGGTGAGCATCAAGTTTTGATCATGCTCTTTATGGTTCAACGTTGGCTTCAGCCGGGTGGCGTCGTATTAATCGACGAGCCGGACCTGCACCTTCACCCTTCTCTGGTTTCGCCTCTGCTTGCGACACTGGAAAACATTATCCAGAAAAAGCACGGCCAGCTCATTTTAACTTCCCACGCTACTGATATCTGGGAAAGGTACGACAGCCTAGGAATCAGGACAGATTTGAGCCGACTCAAGGAAGTACATCATGGCAAAGATTGATAAATTAATTCAAGATATCAAAGACCGTGATCTTGCTGCATTTCCTGATAAACGAGTCCTAGTACTGGAAGGAGTGGACGACGTTGCAGCATTTCGGCAACTGTTGAACAAACACAATGCTAGTTGGGAACAGCAATGGGTATTGGTTAAAGCTAATAAAAAACAGAATGTCCTGGATATTCTCGCATTAGAAAACACCTGGTATGGCCTTATCGATCGCGATGAATGGTCTGAAGATAAGATTATGCAGCTAGAGCAAGAACATCCTCGCCTTATGTTTCTACCTAGATTCTGTATTGAGAGCTATCTGGTCAATCCTTCTGAAATCTGGCAGGCGTTACAGCCAAAACATCAGGCACGTATTGAAGGTGGAGAGCCCGCTTTCACCAGTCTGTTTGTGCAGGAAGCTCAACGTTGGCTTAACCATTCCGCAATCTGGTATGTCGTTAACCCACTTTGGGAACGCCTTCGTACTGCTGGGTTTAACTCAGCACTGCTTGATGTTGATACCGTTCAGCAAGATGCAGAGGTGGAGCGAATTTTGCTCTCTTGGGGAACGTTAATTAATCCAGAGAATCTTGCCCGGGAAATACAGCAGCGCAAGGCGCAGGTCGAAAGTCTTTCTCTATCAGAACAATTGACCATCTGCATTCACGGCAAACTCCTCTTTGAAAAGTTTGTTGATCCACTCCTGACGAGTTTCTTGGGACAGCGTAGCAGGGAACAGCGACAAAAGGATCTATTTAGAACACTTCCGGTTCCTGATGATTTATCCACGATTTGGGTGAGAATGGGATTATAAATTGCAAAGTAAAGAATTAGTTGCTGGACTTACTGATAAGTTCTTACATCACCGCATCGTCTTCTGGCACGACCCGGAGCAACGCTTCATCGATTCGCTCAATGAGCTGGATCTCGACGACGTCTCGCTGCTGGATATGCGCGGCGTTTCTGTGCTCGCCACCAAAAAAAGAATCGAAATCGACGAGCCAACACAGAAATTTTTACTCTATTTTACCAGTGAAGTCCCCGCCCGCGAGCAGGACTGGCTACTGGATATCCGCCTCTATAGCACCGAATTCCACGCTGACTATGCCTCGATCACACTGAACTCATTGGGCATCCCACAACTAGGGTTGCGTGAACATGTTCAGCTTCGCAAAGCCTTCTTTACCGTCAAACGTACTCAGTTACTTAAAGGCTGGGTTACAGAACGCGAAACAGAAAAATCCCTTGATAAGAAGATGCTGGCAGTGGTTGCCGGAGCCAGCACCTTTGAAACCAAAGAGATCCTGTTTGCTCTGATCCAACAGTTCGTTGCCGCAAGCCAGCAGGATGATAGTGCTCTGGAAAATACTTTTGCTGTGCTGAAAAAGCTGGGGTTGGATAAGGTCCTCTGGGAAGTCCTTAGTCTAGAACTGGGTTATCAGGTAGAAGTGCCGACGCTGGAAAACCTGCTACTGAAACTGTTCTGTACCGATCTTTGGGCGCAGGGTGATGAAGCTCATCGTGAATGGTTGAGTAAAAATGTGCTAACTACTGCCGCAGGTCGTGCGTCTGCCCTGGCCTTTATGGGGGCGTGGCGGAACGATCGTCGTTATAAAGCGGAATACGATTATTGTGCAGCCGATCTTCAGCAGATACTGCAGCCGAAAGAGCATTACAACTACAGCTCTCCGTATGCGCTGGCAAAATGTGACACTTTCGAAGCTATCGAGCAATTGATTATCCGTGGCCTGGTGACTCAACTACAGGAAGAAAGCACGACCCTGGACAGGGACGCGTTTAAAGCACTCGTGTCAGAGCGTAGTGCGAAATACTGGAGCCAGACGCAGCCAGTGTATCTATCCATCTGGAATGCTATCCGCCAAGCTGAGCGTTTGCTGAATTTGCGTAACCGTTATACCGACGGGTTTAATTTCCCTGATACTGGCGCGTTCTGGAAGGCCTACTGCGACGAAATTTATCGCTTCGATCAGACCTATCGTTTGTTCAATGAATATGCCGCACCGGTGCATAGCAAAGGGGCGATGATCTTGCATGAACTGGATAAATTCATTGAAGAGTTGTACAGCAACTGGTATCTGGCCGAACTGAGTCGTGGCTGGAACAAACTACTGGAAGCGGAAAACCGTATGCAGGGCTGGCAGTTTAGCGGCATACCCCTGCAGCATAATTTTTATAAAGATAATGTTAAACGTCAGTTCGACACCTCTCAGGTGAAACGCGTATTTGTCGTGATCTCGGATGCACTGCGCTACGAAGTGGCGGAAGAGCTGGGCAGACATATCAATCATGATAAGCATTTCAGTGCAGAGCTACGCTCCCAGACCGGAGTATTGCCGAGCTACACGCAGCTAGGTATGGCGGCATTGTTGCCTCATGAGTCGTTGAGTTATCTGCCTGACAATTCCGGCGTAGTATATGCCGATGGGATGTCTACCTCCGGTTTTGAAAAACGCGCCGCTATCCTGGCAAAGGTAAATGGTGTTGCGCTTAAAGCGAAGGACTTGCAGAACACCAACAACCAGGAAGTGAACGATCAAATCCGCAACGCCTCAGTGGTATATATCTGGCACGACACTATTGATGCCATTGGTGATAAGGCTGCAACAGAAGATAAAACGTTTGAGGCCTGCCGAAGTGCCATCACTGAGCTAAAAGATCTGGTCTCACGTTTACGTAACCGATTTAATGCCAGCCGAATTTTTGTCACTGCCGATCATGGGTTCCTGTTCCAACAACAGGCGCTGGTGGAGCAAGATAAAACGAAGTTGGAGAGTAAAGCCTCAAATGCGATTGAAGCGAATAAGCGATTCATTATTGGGCATCAGCTGCCTGAAAGTGAGTTTTGCTGGCACGGCAAACTTGCAGATACCGCAGGCGCAAGCGATGAGAGTGAATTCCTTTTACCCAAAGGGGTACAGCGTTTCCACTTTGTAGGTGGTGCGCGTTTCGTTCATGGCGGTGCCATGTTGCAGGAAGTGTGTGTTCCCGTCTTGAAGATTCGCACGCTAGAGAAAAAAGCAGCCGAGAAACAACCACAGCGCCAACCAGTGTCAGTTGTTGCACGGGACCACGTAATAAAACTGGTTAATAGCATTGATAAAATCGGCTTTATCCAGACGACGGCGGTGGACGAGCTCAATGAACCGCGCACGCTGAATATCTTTATCGTTGATGAAAATAATCAGGTTGTCTCCGGAACGGAAACGGTTTGCTTCGATAGCGACAATGACGATATGGGTAAACGCACCCGCGATGTGACTATGAAACTCATGGGCACTGCATTCAATCGTAAAAACAAATATGTTCTGATCCTGGAGAATGCGGACAGCGCAACCGAGTATGGTCGCTACCCGATTACGATCGACCTGGCATTCCAGGATGACTTCTTTTAAGTGAGGCGTTATGCAACAGCAGGATAACTCGGCTAATAACATGGAAATGGCCTCTGCATTGGCTCAGGACCTGGATTCATTATTGAATCAGCACTTTCGCGGTCGCGTCGTGCGGAAGGACCTGACTAAACAACTTAAAGAAGGGGCGAATGTTCCGGTTTACGTACTGGAATATTTACTCGGGATGTACTGTGCATCCGATGACGATGAGGTTGTCGAGCAGGGACTTCAGTCGGTTAAACGTATTCTTTCGGATAACTACGTCCGCCCGGATGAAGCGGAAAAAGTAAAATCGCTGATTCGTGAGCGTGGTTCTTACAAAATTATCGATAAGGTCACGGTAAAGTTAAACCAGAAGAAAGACGTTTACGAAGCTCAGCTTTCTAACCTTGGCATTAAGGATGCCCTGGTACCGTCGCAGATGGTGAAAGACAACGAGAAACTGCTGACGGGCGGTATCTGGTGCATGATCACCGTGAATTACTTTTATGAGGAAGGGCAAAAAACTTCTCCTTTCTCGCTGTTTACACTGAAGCCGATCCAGATGCCAAACATGGATATGGAAGAAGTGTTTGAGGCCCGTAAGCAGTTTGATCGCGACCAGTGGATTGATGTGCTGTTACGTTCTGTAGGGATGGAGCCTGCGAATATTGAGTCGCGCACCAAATGGCATCTGATTGCCCGCATGATCCCGTTTGTGGAGAACAACTATAACGTCTGCGAACTCGGGCCGCGCGGCACCGGTAAAAGCCACGTCTATAAGGAATGCTCACCGAATTCATTACTGGTTTCTGGTGGGCAAACTACCGTGGCGAACCTGTTTTACAATATGGCCAGCCGTCAGATTGGTTTGGTCGGCATGTGGGACGTGGTGGCATTCGATGAAGTGGCAGGGATCACCTTCAAAGACAAAGATGGCGTGCAGATCATGAAGGATTACATGGCTTCCGGCTCGTTCTCTCGCGGACGTGACTCCATCGAAGGAAAAGCCTCTATGGTGTTTGTCGGCAATATCAATCAGAGCGTCGATACGCTTGTGAAAACTAGCCATTTGCTCGCGCCGTTCCCGGATGCAATGATCGATACTGCATTTTTTGATCGCTTCCACGCCTATATTCCTGGCTGGGAAATTCCCAAAATGCGCCCGGAATTTTTCACCAACCGCTACGGTTTGATCACTGATTATCTCGCCGAGTACATGCGTGAAATGCGTAAACGTAGCTTCTCAGACGCGATTGATAAATTCTTCAAGTTGGGCAACAACCTTAACCAGCGTGATGTGATTGCCGTACGTCGTACCGTCTCTGGTCTTTTGAAATTAATGCATCCTGATGGTGCTTACGTTAAAGAAGATGTACGCGTATGCCTAACGTATGCGATGGAAGTACGACGCCGGGTGAAAGAACAGCTCAAAAAACTTGGCGGCCTCGAGTTCTTTGATGTGAACTTTAGTTATATCGATAACGACAGTCTGGAAGAGTTTTTTGTCAGTGTTCCAGAACAAGGCGGAAGTGAACTGATTCCTGCGGGGATGCCAAAGCCTGGCGTCGTGCATCTGGTTACGCAAGCCGATTCTGGCATGACTGGACTTTATCGGTTCGAAACACAGATGACAGCCGGAAACGGAAAACATGCAGTATCAGGACTAGGCTCAAACACGGCAGCGAAAGAATCCATTCGTGTTGGTTTCGATTACTTCAAGGGTAACCTCAGCCGTATCAGCGCTACAGCAAAATTCTCTGAGCATGAATATCATCTTCATGTCGTAGAACTACACAGCACAGGTCCCAGTACGACGACGAGTCTAGCTTCATTAATTGCCTTCTGCTCAGTTTTATTGGCGAAACCGGTTCAGGAACAGATGGTTGTGTTGGGGAGCATGACACTTGGTGGCGTGACGAATCCTGTACAGGATCTGGCTGCATGCCTGCAAGTAGCATTCGATAGCGGGGCCAAACGTGTACTGTTGCCTATGTCTTCAGCAATGGATATCCCAACAGTACCGACTGAGTTGTTTACCAAATTCCAGGTGAGTTTTTATGCTGATCCGGTGGATGCAGTGTATAAAGCGTTGGGAGTAAATTGAATATATCGAGGAGTGGGTCATACTCCTCGGTTAAATAACCTATCAGTCTTTTCTTGTTTGTTTTTTTGAACTATATTCATCAATCTCTCTTTTCCTCTGGAATGATCTACGGTTAGGTAACAATGAAACTAATTGCAAATGGATTGAACAAACAGTTTTTTAGTTCTTTTTTACCCCCTCCGGCTTGCGAAATTGACGGTGTCGTTGCAGCAATAGCATATGGTGATGATAAAACTGCTCTACTTGACCATTGTCTAAAAAATCATCATCGCCTTGATATCTGGATGCGATACGATCACACTGTCCCTGTATCGCCCTCACTTCTGGCAAAATTTATTGCTAATACAAAAAATAATATCTTCTGCAAACTTGTTCCAGATCGTCTTCACAGTAAGGTCATCTGGTGGAAGGGTTATGGCGCATATATTGGATCGGCTAACTTAACAGATCGTGCATGGCATACAAACATAGAAGCTGGTATCTTCTTCACAGAGAGTGATTTATACAGTTCTAATCTAATTGAGCAACTTGAGGAATTCTTCGATAACTTAGCGTCGCTAGACTGTTGCGTTGATCTTAGTGACGATATTATTAATGAACAAAGACAATTATTAAAATCAAAACTCGAGTTAGAGATGAAAGAGAAAGAGCTTATCAAAAAAAGAAAAATACCAGAATGGGGCGGCGTAAGCTTTATTGATAACAAAAAAATCAAAGATAAAAGAAAAGAAAGTTTTCATAAAGAATGGGAAAGCACGCTTACAATCATTCAGAATATCTCAAGCCAGATTAATGATTACAGGCCTGTATGGGTATTACAAGATACACCAAAGTTCTGGCAAACCGATCAGTTTTTACATGCATATTATTATAAGCAAGTTCATCAGCAAGATAATACTTATCCTTTTGAGGATTTTTACTATACTAACAGTAAAAACCCACAAGCTGCATTGATGAGAATGCTATCCTGGTGGAAAAGCCAATCAGTTCCTCCATCTAATGAGGATATTCACCTTGGGATCTATGCTCCCTATATTCAAAAACACTTATCAAAAAACAGCATTAGCTCGTTGACTGAGGATAAGCTTCATAAAATATTCGGCTATACGCATGCAACGATGGACCATGTAATAAAAATGAGTGCTGACACATTTGGCCTTTCTGCCAAAACATCCTTAAATAAGGAAGAGCGTGCTATTTTATTCACAAAATGGATCATGGGCCAAACCAATCAAAAAGGTATGACTATTGCCGAATTACTCAACTATGTGCTCTACGGTGGAAAGCCTTCTTTGATGTGGGAAAGGATCTATCTGGCAGGTAAAGATGAGGAATATAAATTCCAGCATTACGGTATTAACTCCATTGCTGAAGTTGTTGGCTGGGCCAGACCTGATGATACGCCTCCCAGAAATGGCAGAACCAATAAAGCATTGCGGGCGTTGGGTTATCCTGTTCGAGTGAACATTTGACTATTCTTACCTCATCAATATTTCAACAACAGCTGTTTATGCAGAAACAGGCATTGTAATCGATGAAGCCACTACGCATTGTATATCGTATAATGGCAGTCGTTCATTACGTAATGACGAGAAATAAGTTAAAAGCGATCTGCTTTCTCTACACTCAGAGTGTTGCAAGCGGATCGCGATTACTACTTTTACCTGCAGCCTTGAGATCAAAGTAAAATCACAGAAAACTTTGGAGATACCGTATTCCAGGCACAAAAAAAGCCGCTCGTGAGCGACTAAATTTGCATATCGAATGGTGCGAAGGCTGCACCGCATTTTACGTCGTAACCAACTGAAATAAATAACATTACATAGCAAGATAACCGCCAGCTATACTCACATGTATGCTCAATCCGATTCTCTGGGAAATCAGCTAACTAAAAATCACTCATCGTCTTCTTCCACAGGCTCCAGAGCGTCAAGTGCGACTCGCACCATGGCGATAGAACCAATTCGGATAAAAGCATCTTCTCCATCCTCATCGGTTAGCATATAGCGCTCCGTTGCTTCAGGATCGCAATCCAGCATTGCAAAGAACGCATTCAACTGACCGATTTCGTCCGTCTCTTCACTTGTTGCCACATCAGGCTCAACACTCAGCGGTATCTCTGACCCGCCGTTCACCAGCGTGATATGGACATTAAAATAATCGTCTTCGTCGTCGTTATCCTCTTCGCTCATGATGGGTGCAAAGCCATCAGACAGGAACTGGTGAAATACCACTTCACGAATATTGAGCGCGTAACGATGTTCGGCGGAATCAAAAACGAAGAAACATTCTGTGTTTGGCGTGGTTTTTTCCTGAAAATAATAATAAAACCGCCGCTTATCCGCAGCCGAAATGGGTAGCAACAAATAGTCCTGCTGCCCCTGCAGCCAAAGCTTAACGGTCCAGAGACCACTATCCATTTCAATACCGCTTGTGGCTATCGCCTCAAGATCTTCATCGGTTTTACGACGCTTACTACGGAAGTCGTTTATCAACCGATCGCTTTCCGGAAACACGACGTTTAAAGGTTTATCCAGGGCATTGCATATTGACTGTGCGAGACCCAGCTTTGCGGCAACCGCGCCTGTTTCGATACGTTGGATTTGCTGCTGACTGGTGCCGACCATAAACGCCAGCTCGCGTTGAGTGATCGACAACTGGGTACGAAGCTGTTTGATGTTGTTTTGCGGCATAGTGTCATCCTTCAGATCAGGTAGATAGCAATCATTAAAACACTAAAAAGAGTATAAAACACATAAATGAGTAAAAAAAGAGTTAGAGAAAAGGATGCTACTGATATCAAGCCCACAACGCATATTTACACAAAAGACCCTATTTAAGGTCTTTTATGTAGACGTATATGCTAAGCTCGCTATGTATACTGAAAAACCACTTAAAAGAGTCTTTTTTGTAGAGATAGCAGCATGGATAAACTCACAGCGATTAACACTCTGGATAGGTACAGCTCGCAGGGACGGTATGTTTTTCATTTGAACGACCTCCGGAACATGTTTTCTGATGAATCTGAACGGGCATTAAAATCATCCCTCAAACGTCTTTTGGACGCGAACATCCTCACTCGCGCAGCCCAGGGCGTATATGTCTACAACCGTGCGTCAAAAGACAGCTACATCCTTGAGCACATCGTGAAAACAATCCGCAGAGGCGAGTACAATTATGTCAGCCTTGAATCAGCACTCTCGCAGTATGGTGTGATCTCTCAGATCCCAATGGACAGGCTTACCGTAATGACCACCGGGAGAGCGGGTGAATTTAAGACGCCCTGGGGAGTGATTGAATTAACCCATACTGAAAGGTCCGTGAGCGACATTCTCAACGGAACGGTGGAAACAAAGTCACCCATTAAATTTGCTAAAAAAGACACTGCGTTACGCGATCTCCGCCGTGTTGGTCGGAATACTCATTTAATTAATCCTCAGGAGCTGAATAATGTCTAAACAGGTGGAGTTTGATGCTCTGGTTGAAGAAGCGATCCGCCAGGGAGGACTGGATAATTTACGCCCGGTAGTGGAAAAAGAACTGCTGCATTATGACATTCTGTTTTGCCTGTCAGAGGCAGGATTACTTAAATCGTTAACCTTTCAGGGGGGAACATCTTTACGATTATGCTATGGCTCTAGCCGATTCAGCGAAGATCTCGATTTCGCCGGAGGCCCTGATTTTTGCTCTGCCGACCTGGCGCAAATGAAAAGCTGTATTGAAGGCTACCTTGGAACACGATACGGGCTCGAAGTAACCGTTAAAGAACCAAAAGATTTACGCGCAGAGCCTGAATACACGGAAGTGAAAGTTGATAAGTGGCAAATTTCAGTCACTACAGCACCTGAGCGCAAAGATATTCCCAGACAGCGTATCAAAATTGAAGTCGCCAATATTCCTGCTTATACCCATGCGTACCGACAGTTAGTTCGTAACTATACCGTATTACCTGATGGGTATAGCGATACGCTGGTAAGAGTGGAAACGCTTCAAGAGGTTATGGCCGATAAACTGGTATCTTTTCCAGCAACAACCAGCCATATCCGATTTCGTGATATGTGGGATCTAATTTGGTTAAAACAACAGGGTGCAAAAACTGACATCCATTTGATTAGCCAAAAGATCAATGATTACAGGATTGATAATTTCGAACAAAACCTTCAGGCCAGAATCGATTCGCTACCAGATATTATCGCTGAAGGTAAATTCCATGATGAAATGAAGCGCTTTATTCCCTCAGCCGTGTACGAAACAAGTCTGGGAAAAGAAGGCTTTTCTTCCTTTTTACTTGATAGCCTCAGGGAACTATTGATCCAGCTAAAAAAAGGTCTATATACCGCAGGTGAAGAAAGCGTACCATTTAAGTTATAACTGACGATCGCCTGGTTCTACAGTCTGTTGGCAGGAGTATGACGCAGTACAGTTGACCAAATCCCTTGGTCTCAATAACCAACGACGTATGGGTAACAGTTATCCTCCAGACTTTTCAATACACGAGCGTTAATATTTGAAGCCATTGGGGTGAACCAGCAACATCATGCCGTCGCCCTCAGTTAGCTTATAGGCTTTTGCTTCAGGCTTAGCCGAACGAACCTTCAAATCACTCAGATCCATGTTAGTGAAAAGAGAGGAAAACCTTGCAGATACCGAATTTCAGGCACAAAAAAAGCCGCTCGTGAGCGACTGAATTTGCATATCGAATGGTGCCGAAGGCCGGACTCGAACCGGCACGTATTTCTACGGTTGATTTTGAATCAACTGCGTCTACCGATTTCGCCACTCCGGCACGGAAGGGATACGCTGATAGCGGGTGGCATTATACCTGTTGCTCATCCCTGTGCAAGCCTTGCTCAGCGTAAGCCCTTCTGAACGCCGAAAAAATCGACACTCCTCTCATCTTCGCTACCACTCTGGAACCGCGCTCGCAAAACACTGCAACGTGACCGCTGTGGTTTACATTCTCCGCGCTTTGTTATCTGATCCTGTTACGGGTTTCGTTATTCACCATCCGAATCAATCAGGACAACGTATGCGGTTTTATCAGGTCGACCCCACGCTGGAAAGCTACTGGCGTGGGGTAATCCTTTTTGGCAAGAACTTCGCGACCTATAAGTTTGCGCTGGCGCATGCGCTGTATGACGTATCTCACGAGCATGAAGTCATCCGCCTTGAGGATTTGGCGGTCCCGTTCAGCCGACATCTGTGCACACATCTGCGAGGTGCCTCCAAACAAACGCTCAACATGAGTAAACCGGGGTCATTGCTGAAAGCCTGCATTCAGTTTAACGATGGCGCGATAACCGACGACCAGCTCTTTCAACAGACCGTGAAGCACGGGTTCGGTGTCGTGCTGGATGCGTTTCACAACGTCGGCGGCGGGCCCATCGCCAAGCAATTTTTCATCAATGAGCAGCGTGAAAGTAAGAGCATCCGTCTGACCGATGATTTTTACCATCTCACCCAAAGCGCGCAGTTTCACAGTCTGACGCATGAAACGGATGCCCGCTGGCGTCTGGTGGAGAAAGCCTGGGAGATGAACCTCCCGCCTGAATTGCTGGATGTCCATTACGACCCGAATCAGGAAACGCTGTTCACCCAGGCGAAATCGTCACGCATTACGCTCACCAGTTGCCGAAACAGCCTGAATGGCTATCAGAAAGGGCATTGTTTTTACTGCCATGCGCCAGTCAGCCTCGAGGCGGGGCATTCACAGCTGGCGGATGTTGACCATTTCCTGCCATTGAAAATACAACCATCGATGCCAGGCACAAACCTTAATGGCGTCTGGAATCTGGTGCTGGCCTGCCAGCCCTGTAATCGCGGCATTGAGGGGAAGTCAGATCGTGTGCCTGATTTGGATCTGCTGTATCGTCTTCACGCCCGCAATGAGTATTTTATTAACAGCAGGCTGCCGCTGCATGAAGCGATTATTAATCAGACCGGCAAAAATGAACCTCAACGTCGGACATTTTTAAACGACAGCTGGAATGCGGCATTTAGCCTGCGGCTGCAAACCTGGAAGCCACCCGTTCGGGAGACACTGATCCTCTGATGACTATCAACTTTTACCAGACCAACGCCCGGCAGTTTTTTGACAGCACCGTCAACGTGGATATGTCTTCGCTGTATGCCGCATTCACCGAGCAGCTTGCACCGAATGCCCAGGTGCTGGACGCTGGTTGCGGCTCGGGCCGCGACAGTAAAGCGTTTCGCGAAATGGGATATCAGGTTGAAGCCTTCGACGCTTCTTCTGAAATGGTTGCGTTGGCGTCCCGCTATGCCGCCGTTCCGGTTCAGCAGCTGTTTTTTCATGAGCTCACTGACACCGAGCGTTATCACGGAATCTGGTGTTGTGCCTCGCTGTTGCACCTGCCTGCATCACAACTGCCGGATGCGATGCAAAAGCTTGCCCGCGCTCTGATGCCCGGCGGCGTCTGGTATGTCTCGTTCAAATACGGGGATGGCGAGCACGAAAAAGACGGTCGGCATTTTACCGATCTCAATGAACAGACACTCAGCAGCCTGATTCAGCAGCTACCTGGCATTGAAATCCAATCGACATGGCTGACGGAAGATAAGCGGCCGGACCGGAATGAAATCTGGCTGAATGCGCTGTTGCGTAAGGCATAGCATTTCCCCATCCCACACTCAGACCATTCCCGCCCCCTTATGTTAAGCGCCACCCTTCCCCATGCTCTACACTTCCAGTTCAACGCCATAAGAGGGGAAGTGCGATGTCCATTATAAAAAGCTACGCCGCGAAGCAGGCGGGTGCCGATCTGGAAGTGTGGGAATACGATGCCGGTGAGCTGAAGCCGGAAGATGTGGAAGTCCAGGTGGATTACTGCGGCATTTGCCATTCCGACCTGTCGATGATCGACAACGAATGGGGCATGTCGAGCTATCCGCTGGTTGCGGGCCACGAAATCATTGGTCGCGTCGCTGCATTGGGCGAAGCGGCGCAGAACAAAGGTCTGAAAGTGGGTCAACGCGTGGGCGTGGGCTGGACGGCACGCAGCTGCGGTCATTGTGACGCCTGCATCAGCGGCAATCACATCAACTGTCTGGAAGGCTCTTTGCCGACCATCATGAACCGCGGCGGCTTTGCCGATAAACTTCGCGCCGATTGGCAGTGGGTTATTCCTCTCCCGGAAAGCATCGATATTGAAACCGCAGGCCCACTGCTGTGCGGCGGCATAACGGTCTTCAAACCGCTGCTGCTCAATAACGTGACCGCCACCAGCCGCGTTGGGGTGATTGGTATCGGCGGCCTGGGGCATATCGCCATTAAGCTGCTGCACGCCATGGGTGCGGAAGTGACGGCGTTTAGCTCCAATCCGGCGAAAGAAAAAGAAGTGCTGGAAATGGGTGCTGACCGCGTAGTGAACAGCCGCGACCCGGAAGCGCTGAAAACGTTAGCCGGACAGTTTGACCTGATCATCAACACCGTGAGCGTGGACCTCGACTGGCAGCCGTACTTCGAAGCGCTGGCCTATGGCGGGAACTTCCATACCGTCGGCGCGGTGATGAAACCGTTGCAGGTCCCGGCCTTTACCCTGATTGGCGGCGACCGCAGCATTTCGGGTTCTGCTACCGGTAACCCGGCGGAACTGCGCAAGCTGATGAAGTTTGCAGGTCGTACTAAAGTGGCGCCGACCACCGAGATGTTCCCGATGTCGCAAATCAATGACGCGTTGAAGCATGTGCGTGAGGGCAAAGCCCGTTATCGCGTGGTGTTGAAAGCGGATTTTTGATGTGAGTGAGGGCATCGTGTGATGCCCTCTCCCCGGCCCTCTCCCACAGGGAGAGGGAGAAAACCAAAGCCCTCTGTCACAGGGTGAAGATCAATGCCTCTTCACTATTTAACCAATGCTGCAAACACTTCCGCGACGGCCACCGCACCTGGGTCGGTGACGCCTTCCAGGTTCTCTTTATTCACATACGATGAGCGCCCTGCTCCCGCCTTTTGCATTTTGGCGGTGCTTTCTGCGCCGGTTTTGGCGGCGCTGACGGCGGCTTGCAGGTTCTGATCGCGCAAACTCTCGAGCGCCGGTTGCAGCGCGTCGATCAGCGTCCTGTCACCGAGATCGGCCCCGCCATACTGTTTCATCTGCTGTAGACCGGTTAACAGCGCGTCCGGGAGTTTTTTGCTGTCATGCACAGCCTGCCCGGCGGCGGTGAAGAAGATAGACATCAATACGCCGCTGGAGCCGCCCATTACCGTCGCCAGCCGTTCGCCAATAACCTGCAACAGCTGCGCGCTGTCGTTCAGCGGCAGTTTGCCCGCGTTCAACTGTTCGACGATATCCCGCGCGCCTTCGGCAAACGTCGAGCCGGTATCGCCGTCGCCCACTTTGGCATCCAGCGCGTTGAGACGGCTTTCCAGGTCGATGAGCGTCTGTGTGGCGGCCAGCAGAATCGCTTTCACCTGCGGATTGTCAGACGGCGTGGCGTCTACACTGTCATGAATTTTTTCGTGGGCGATGGTTTTGAGCGGCGCGAAAGCCACCGGTTTTTGCCAGCCGAGGGTCTCGACGTCAGCCTGTAGCGCCTGTTCAAACTCAGGCGTCAGCTTCAGCAACGAAAGCGAAAAGCCCTTCATGTCGAGCGAACTGACCAGCGTCGCGGGGCCAATCAGCCAGCTAATCTGGTTCTTCAACGCTGAATGGGCCAGCTCTTTAGTCAGAAGCGCCATCTCCAGCGCCGACACGCCGCCGAGGTTGTTGATCAGCACCGCCACTTTGCCGTCGTCAACTTTTGCCTGCAGCGGTTGCACCAGCGTCTCGATGAGTTTTTTGCTGTTATGGCTGTCGACCACGGACGCGCCCGGCTCACCGTGAATCCCCAGCCCAAGCTCAACGTGGCCAGGCTTGATGCGCCCTTCTTCGTCATCGCTGCCCGGCAGATTACAGCTCTCCATCGCCACGCCGAGGCTGAACACGCTGTCGCAGGCCTGCTGCGCGATGTGGCGCACTTCGCTGAGGGTTTTGCCCTGCTCGGCGGCGTACCCCGCGATTTTATGCACCAGCGCCGTGCCCGCGATGCCGCGCGGCTGTTTGTTGTCCGGCAGTGCGATGTCGTCGGCGACGATCACCATCTCGACTTTCAAGCCGTGGCGTTTGGCTTTCTCCGCGGCCAGACCGAAGTTCAGGCGATCGCCGGTGTAGTTTTTGACGATCAGCAGACAGCCGCTCTCGCCGGTCACCGCCACGATGGCGTTGAGTACCGCATCCACGCTCGGCGAGGCGAACAGATCGCCGCATACCGCGGCGGTGAGCATCCCTTTGCCGACAAACCCGGCATGGGCCGGTTCATGGCCGGAACCACCGCCCGAAATGACCGCCACGCGGCTTTTATCCCAGTCGCCACGGGCAATCACCCGAATGGCGGGGTCGATATCCAGGCGCACCAGGTTGCCGTGCGGGGCCGATAACACGATGCCTTCGATGGCGTCGTTGACCAGCTGTTTGCGGTCATTAAAGAAGAATCTGGACATGCCTTTCCACTCCTGTGAAACGTTCTTGGTAAACAGATAGAAAAAGCATAGTCGGCACTGGGTATTACGCCGCAAAGTCGAAAACTGACTGGGCATTTTTTCCCCGGCTTTGACCTATACTCGACGCAGGAGAAACGGAGGAAACAACATGAGTTCACCCCTGCTGATAGCCCGAACGACGGAACAACAACTGACTTTACTGCCCGGAATGGCCAACCGCCATGGGTTGATTACCGGTGCGACGGGGACGGGGAAAACCGTCACCCTGCAAAAAATGGCCGAGTCGTTTTCAGAGATTGGCGTGCCGGTCTTTATGGCCGACGTGAAAGGTGACTTAACCGGTGTGGCTCAGGATGGCCAGGCCTCTGAGAAGCTGCTGGATAGGCTGAAAAAAATTGGGGTGACCGACTGGCAGCCGCACGGTAATCCGGTGGTGGTGTGGGATATCTTCGGCGAGAAAGGGCATCCCGTTCGCGCCACGGTATCAGATCTTGGGCCGTTGCTGCTCGCACGCCTGCTCAATCTGAATGAAGTGCAGTCGGGCGTGCTGAATATTATCTTCCGTATCGCCGACGATCAGGGCCTGCTGCTGCTCGATTTTAAAGACCTGCGCGCTATCACGCAGTACATCGGTGATAACGCCAAATCGTTCCAGAATCAGTACGGGAATATCAGCGGCGCCTCGGTGGGCGCTATCCAGCGCGGACTGTTGACGCTCGAGCAACAGGGCGCGGAGCACTTCTTCGGCGAGCCGATGCTCGACATTAAAGACTGGATGCGAACCGACAGCAACGGCAAAGGCGTGATCAACATTCTCAGCGCCGAAAAGCTCTACCAGATGCCGAAACTGTACGCGGCCAGCCTGCTGTGGATGCTGTCAGAACTGTATGAACAGTTGCCGGAAGCGGGTGATTTAGAGAAACCCAAACTGGTGTTCTTCTTCGACGAAGCGCACCTGCTGTTCAGCGATGCGCCGCAGGTGCTGTTGGATAAAATCGAGCAGGTGATCCGCCTGATTCGCTCCAAAGCGGTGGGGGTGTATTTTGTCTCGCAGAACCCGTCGGACATTCCCGATAACGTGCTTGGTCAGCTTGGGAATCGTGTGCAACACGCCCTGCGCGCCTTTACGCCAAAAGACCAGAAGGCGGTGAAAACCGCAGCGCAAACCATGCGCGCTAACCCGGCATTCGATACCGAAAAAGCGATTCAGGAGCTCGGCACCGGCGAGGCGCTGGTGTCATTCCTTGACGAGAAAGGCAGCCCGTCAGTTGTCGAACGGGCGATGGTGATTGCGCCGTGCTCGCGGATGGGGCCAGTGACCGATGATGAGCGCAATGGGTTGATCAACAACTCACCGCTGTACGGGAAATATGAAGATGCGGTGGACAGAGAGTCGGCGTTTGAGAAGCTGCAGAAAGGCGTTCAGGCGGCAACTGAACAACAGAATGCGCCTCCGGCGAAGGGTACATCGGCAGACGTTGACGACGGTATTCTTGGCGGGCTGAAGGATATTCTGTTTGGTACCACCGGGCCACGCGGCGGCAAACGCGACGGCGTGGTGCAGACGATGGCGAAAAGTGCCACCCGGCAAATAACGAATCAGATAGTGCGTGGGATGTTGGGGAGTTTGTTGGGGGGCAGGAAGCGGTAATTTGTGTTGCCCGGCGGCGCTACGCTTGCGCGGGCCTACGAATAATGTAGGCCCGGCAAGCTATTGCGCCGCCGGGCGCTCGAGGGGATTACGCTTTACGCGTCATCAACCACAGGCTTATCAGGAAGAAGCTGGCACTTGGCAACAGCGCGCCGACAAACGGCGGTATGCCGTACACCAGCGTGAGCGGGCCGAAGATCTGGTCAAGGACGTAGAACACAAAGCCGAAGCTTATCCCCGTTACCACGCGCACCCCCATCGCCACGCTTCGCAGCGGGCCGAAGATGAACGACAGCGCCATCAGCATCATCACCGCCACTGACATCGGCTGGAAGATTTTACTCCACATATTCAGCTGGTAGCGCCCGGCATCCTGGCCGCTCGACTTCAAATACTTCACGTAATTGTGCAAGCCGCTAATCGACAGCGCATCCGGGTCCAGCGCCACGACGCCGAGTTTGTCCGGCGTGAGGTTGGTTTTCCAGGTGCCGCTAACGGTCTGCGAACCGGTCACCTGCTTCGGATTGCTCAGGTTGGATTCATCCACCTGCGACAGGCGCCAGGCCTTGGCGTCTTTATCAAATTTCGCCGACGCAGCGTAGCGTACCGACTGCAAACGACGCTGATCGTTGAAGCTGTAAATGCTGATCGCACCCAGCTCGTCATCGCCTTTGATGCGTTCGATGTAGATGTAATTGTTGCCGTCTTTCGCCCACATGCCCTGCTGCGTCGACAGCAGCGAACCGCCGTACATCGCCTGCGCACGCAGGTTACGCGCCATTTGCTCGCCCTGCGGAGCCACCCATTCGCCGATCGCCATGGTCAGCAGCACCAGCGGGATCGCGGTTTTCATTACCGACATCGCCACCTGCATACGGGTGTAACCCGATGCCTGCATAACCACCAGTTCACTGCGCTGCGCCAGCATCCCGAGGCCCAACAACGCGCCCAAAAGCGCGGCCATCGGGAAGAAGATCTGCACGTCTTTCGGCACGCTGAGCAGGGTATACATGCCCGCGCCGAGCGCGTCATAAGTGCCCTGCCCGGCTTTTTTCAGCTGGTCAACGAACTTGATGATGCCCGAGAGCGACACCAGCATGAACAACGTCATCATGATGGTGGTGAAAATAGTTCTACCGATATAGCGGTCGAGTACGCCAAATAACTGCATTATACCGCTCCTTTCCCGCTAAGCCGTGCACGTACGCGACGCATCGGCACCGTATCCCAGACGTTCAGGAGCACAGCGAGGCCGAAGTACAGCAGGTTAATCACCCACATCCAGACGGTCGGGTCAATTTTGCCTTTACCACCGTTGGATTTAAGCGAGGTTTGCACCAGGAAGAACACCAGATACAGCAGCATCGCAGGCAGCATCGACAGCACGCGTCCCTGACGTGGGTTCACCACGCTCAGCGGAACCACCATCAACGCCATGATAAACACCGTCGCTATCAGCGTTAAACGCCAGTGCAGCTCTGATTTGGCCCGTGGCGTATCCGCGTGCCACAGCGCACTCATGCCCATCTGTTCAGTGTCGTTAGGATCAAGCGCAACCGTCTGATGACCGATGATGGCCTGGTAATCCTGGAAATCAGTAATACGGAAATCGCGCAGCATTGCGGTGCCTTCAAAGCGGGTGCCTTTGTTCAGGTTCACCACCTGAGAGCCGTCATTCAGCTGCGAGAGGTGTCCGGAATCGGCCACAACCACCGACGGACGCGCGTTACCCTTGGTACGGATTTGCGCCATAAACACATCGTGGAACTGGCTGCCTTTCACATTTTCGATAAACAGCACCGAATTGCCGTCGCTGGCCTGCTGGAATTGGCCCTGGGCCAATGCCGCCATGCCGGGGTTGGCTTTGGCTTCCGCCAGCACTTCGTCCTGATGACGCGAAGACCACGGTCCGGCCCACATCACGTTAACGGCGGCCACGATGGCAGTAAACAGGGCGAGGATCATCGCGGCTTTCACCAGCACGGTTTTACTCAGGCCGCACGCGTGCATCACCGTGATTTCACTGTCGGTGTAGAGTTTGCCCAGCGTCATCAACAGGCCAAGGAACAGACTGAGGGGCAGAATAAGTTGCGCCATTTCAGGCACCCCGAGACCCAACAGGGAAAGCACGAGGTTTGTCGGGATGTCACCATCTACCGCTGCGCCGAGGATCCTGACCAATTTCTGGCAGAAAAAGATCAGAAGCAGGATGAAGAGGATCGCCAGCTGGCTTTTCAGCGTCTCCCGCACGAGATATCTTATGATTATCACTATAAATACGCCCGTTAAAACCCGTCTTATTACAGGAAAATTGCTTGTTTCATGGCTTAAACGTCATTTATTCTCTTGAGTCGTCGAAAACATCGCTAAGATTATATGACTCAGCGGCTTTACGTTTCAGACCCGGTTCTGACGAGCCAACATCGCGATATCGTTAAGATTAACACGAAGTCACCGCAACAGCGGACATGAGTTACGAAAGCTTGCAATTCTATCCGTAGCCACCGCCGTTGTCTTTAAGATTCAGGAGCGTAGTGCATGGAGTTCAGTGTAAAAAGCGGTAGCCCGGAGAAACAGCGGAGCGCCTGCATCGTTGTTGGCGTCTTTGAACCACGCCGTCTCTCCCCGATAGCCGAGCAACTTGATAAAATCAGCGACGGCTATATCAGCGCCCTGCTGCGTCGTGGCGAGCTGGAAGGCAAACCAGGCCAGACTCTGCTGCTGCACCACGTGCCGAACGTGCTCTCCGAGCGCATTCTGCTGATTGGTTGCGGCAAAGAACGCGAGCTTGATGAGCGTCAGTATAAGCAAGTTATTCAGAAAACGATCAATACCCTGAATGACACCGGCTCGATGGAAGCGGTTTGCTTCCTGACCGAGCTGCACGTTAAAGGCCGCAATAACTACTGGAAAGTACGCCAGGCAGTTGAAACGGCTAAAGAAACGCTTTACAGCTTCGACCAGTTGAAAACCAACAAAAGCGAGCCACGTCGCCCGCTGCGTAAAATGGTCTTCAACGTGCCAACCCGTCGCGAACTGACCAGCGGCGAGCGCGCGATTCAACACGGTCTGGCGATTGCCTCAGGTATAAAAGCCGCGAAAGATCTCGGCAATATGCCGCCAAACATCTGTAACGCCGCGTACCTGGCGTCCCAGGCGCGTCAGCTGGCAGATTCCTACAGCAAGAACGTCATCACCCGCGTTATCGGCGAACAGCAGATGCGCGAACTGGGCATGCACTCTTATCTGGCGGTCGGCAACGGCTCACAGAACGAGTCCCTGATGTCGGTCATTGAATACAAAGGCAATCCGTCAGAAGATGCGCGTCCTATCGTGCTGGTGGGCAAAGGCCTGACCTTTGACTCCGGCGGTATCTCCATCAAGCCAGCCGAAGGCATGGACGAGATGAAGTACGACATGTGCGGTGCGGCGGCGGTGTACGGCGTGATGCGGATGGTGGCAGAGCTTCAGTTGCCGCTGAACGTGGTCGGCGTGCTGGCTGGCTGTGAAAACATGCCGGGCGGTCGCGCGTATCGTCCAGGCGACGTGCTGACCACCATGTCAGGGCAGACGGTAGAAGTGTTGAACACCGATGCCGAAGGCCGTCTGGTGCTGTGCGATGTGCTGACCTACGTTGAGCGTTTCGAACCGGAAGCGGTTATCGACGTGGCGACGCTGACCGGCGCCTGCGTGATTGCGCTGGGCCATCACATCACCGGCCTGATGTCGAACCACAACCCGCTGGCGCATGAGCTGATCGGCGCGTCCGAACAGGCTGGCGACCGCGCGTGGCGTCTGCCGCTTGGCGACGAGTATCAGGAACAGCTGGAAACTAACTTTGCGGATATGGCCAACATCGGCGGTCGTCCTGGCGGCGCCATTACCGCAGGCTGCTTCCTGTCGCGCTTTGCCCGCAAGTACAACTGGGCGCACCTGGACATCGCCGGCACCGCTTGGCGTTCCGGGAAAGCCAAAGGCGCTACCGGTCGTCCGGTTGCCCTGCTGTCTCAGTTCCTGTTGAACCGCGCAGGATTTAGCGGCGAAGAGTAACAACGTGGTTGCCCGGCGGCGCATTGCCTGCCGGGCCTACACGGTCTGGTTTAAATCCACTACAAGAAGCCCCATATTATGAAGAATGCGACGTTCTATATTCTGGACAATGACACTCAACAGGATGGCCTCAGCGCCGTCGAACAACTGGTGTGTGACGTTGCCGCAGATCGTTGGCGGGCGGGCAAACGCATTCTGATCGCCTGTGAAGACGAAAAGCAGGCCATTCGCCTCGATGAGGCGCTGTGGTCGCGGCCGCCGGAAAGCTT
>Ga0209281_1000705_pt1 | contig 33820 bp, 23 predicted proteins | sample MedtruBG_FD_187514 | JGI IMG/M metagenome (GOLD analysis project Ga0209281, IMG submission 187514) | Root nodule microbial communities of legume samples collected from California, USA - Medicago truncatula BG (SPAdes) (version 2) | ecosystem: Host-associated > Plants > Roots > Nodule | place... | reverse complement strand
TTCAATAAAATCTCTAACAATCTTAACAGTCTGTATTATTAAAGTTGGAATGAAAGCAAATAAGTGAACTAACATTAACTCATTAGTAGTAAGTGGAGTTATTTCAAATAATCCTTGAAGAGCAGGTACAAGTAAAACAGTATTTACAAGTATAACGCCTGATACAAAGGCAATCCAGCTGAATTTATTATTGAAAACTCCAAGAGCGAAGATAGATTTTTTACCTCGGCAGTTAAATCCGTGGAATAACCTAGCTAAACATAAAGTACTAAATGCCATTGTCATAGCAAGTCCATGATTTCCTGTAGCTAAACCAATGTGATAAGAGATCATAGTAAATATTCCAATAAGCAAGCCCTGACTGCAGATATCTATTATAAAATCTTTAGTTAAAATAGATTCTTTAGCGTCTCTAGGTTTATCTTTTAAAACATCTTTCTTAGATTTTTCCATACCAATTGCAATAGCAGGTAAACTATCGGTTAATAAGTTTATGAATAATAAGTGTACTGCAGCAAATGGAACAGGGAGCGCAAATATTGATGAATATAGTACTGCAAGAATTCCGGAAGTATTACCTGAAAGTAGGAATTTAATTGAATTCTTTATATTAGCATAAATATTTCTTCCATTAGTAACTGATTTAACAATAGTGGCAAAGTTATCATCTGTCAAAATCATTGAAGCAGCATCTTTTGAAACTTCAGTACCTGTTATACCCATTGCAATACCAATATCAGCCTGCTTTAATGCAGGGGCATCATTAACACCGTCTCCAGTCATTGCAACTATTTTACCTTTATTTTGCCATGCTTTTACTATTCTTATTTTATGTTCAGGAGATACCCTTGCATAAACTGAAATGTGTTCTAATTTTGAATTAAGTTCATCATCAGACATTTTATCAAGTTCTAATCCTTCTACAGCTGAATCGCCTTCTTGTAATATTCCAATTTCTTTAGCAATAGCAGAAGCTGTAATCTTGTGATCTCCAGTAATCATGATTGGTTTAATAGAAGCTTTGATGCAATCGCTAACAGCTGCTTTAGATTCTTCTCTAGGTGGATCAATCATTGAAATTAAACCTAGGAAAGTATAATTATACTCATCATCCAAAGTAAGCTCTTTATTTTCATCAAGTTCTCTATAAGCAAATGCTAAAACTCTCAACCCTTGAGATGATAGTTCTCTATTAACATTATTTATATTGATTCTATCATTGTTAGTGAAGTTTACTACCCCATTTGAAGTTTTTATTGAAGTAACTCTATTAAGTAATACATCAAGAGCACCTTTAGTAACCATTATATATTTTCCATCAATTTCGTGAAGAGTACTCATAAGTTTTCTATCAGAATCAAAAGGAATTTCTTTAAGTCTTGGGTAAGTACTTCTACATTCAATTTCGCTTAAAGAGTATTTATGCCCCAAGTTTACTAAGGCAACTTCTGTTGGATCACCTATCTCAGCACCATCTATAGAAGTAGAATCGTTACATAGTACAGAGCTAGTTAAAAGGAAATTTGAATCAGAATCCTTAAGATCTATTTTATTACTATCAATTAACTTATTGTCAACGAAAATCTTTTTTACAGTCATCTTATTTTGTGTTAATGTACCAGTTTTATCAGAACAGATAACAGATACACAGCCAAGACCTTCAACAGCCTTTAGCTTCTTAATGATAGCATTTTCCTTAGCCATTGATTGTGTACCTATAGCAAGAACAATTGTAACTATAGAACTAAGAGCTTCAGGAATAGCGGCAACAGCAAGAGCAACAGCAAACATTAATGAGTCTAATAGATCAATACCTCTATACATACTTAACCCAAATACAATAACGCAGATTCCCATTATTCCAAAGGCTAGCTTCTTAGAAAATTCATCTAAGGAAACTTGAAGTGGAGTACTTTTTTCTTGAGTTTCTTCCATAAGAGTAGCTATCTTACCAAGCTCAGAATTCATACCAGTATTAGTTACAAGAACAGTAGCTCTTCCATAAGTAACTAGTGAACTAGAGAAAACCATATTTTTTTGATCGCCTAGAGCAACTTCATCTTTGTTGATAACTTCAGAAAACTTGTCTACGCTTTCTGATTCGCCAGTTAATGAACTTTCATTAACCTTAAGAGAGAAGTTTTCTAAAATTCTACCATCGGCAACAACTAAATCTCCAGCTTCTAATATTAAAATATCTCCTGGAACAACATCTTTAGATGGGATCTCGACTTTAACTCCATCTCTAATAACTTTAGCACTAGGTGCAGATAGCGCTTTTAGACTATCTAGAGATTGTTCGGCTTTAACGTATTGAACAGTACCTAAAACAGCATTCATAGTTATAACAGCTAGAATTACAAAAGTACTTTCCATATTTCCAGTCATAGCTGAAATGATAGCGGCAGCAATTAATATAATTACCAATAAGTCCTTAAATTGTTCTAGAAATACAGATAAAATACTTTTTTTCTTTTTTTCGTTTAAAGTATTTTCGCCTACAGTGTTTAGTATTTCACTAGCTTTTTCACTCGTCAGTCCCTCTAAGGTCACATCAAAGTTTTTTAGAGATTCATCTACAGTTTTAGAAAAATATTTTTCCATTATGACATCTTCCTTTCAAATAAAAAATTTAATTAGTAAGTATTAAGTATTAAGTAGTTAAAGTCTATAAATGAATTAACAAGAAAAAAGACTTTTAATATAACTTCAGACTCTTGAAGTTATATTAAAAGTCTCGTTACCAGCTAGGGTATATAACACCAGACTAACAATATAGTCGCGATTGTTGATGTTATATTTATAACTACTCCCTTTTAATATCCAAGGTATAGGATTTAAATTTATTATAATTCAATATGAGGTATTTGTCAATACTCTAAGTGGTAATAATTACTTTTTAATGATGAATTTTAATTATATTTCTATTTATATATTCAAATTAGTAAGAAATTTAAATAATTAATAAATATTGTAATCGTATTAATTAATTAGTATAATTATATCGCACACGTTAACAAGAGTAATATTTTGTTGTCGCTAAGTTATATTACATAATTTATGTTATGAGGGGGACGTTGAAAGTGAAACTAACGAAAATGAAAAATGTAAAAATCGTACAAAGTATAATAGTCATAGTAATATTATCTTTGCTATCGACAATAACTATTGGAGTTTTAGGCTACATAAATACATCTAAAATGTATGATGCAAATCTAGAAATGTATAACAATGTTATTCCAAAACTCAGTGATTGGGGCGATGTTAATGGTAGCATGGGAGTGCTAAGAAACACATTAACGAAAATAATAGACAGGCCATTTGATGAGGCAAACGAAAAAACTATGCTTGAATTAAATCAAACTATAACTGAAATTGTAAATAGGCAAGTTACAGAATCAGAAGATAATGCAGAAGAGCATGAATTAGTTATGAAGTTTAAACAGGAATATGAACAGTACTATTCATATATACCTAATATTATTGAGCAAAGAAAGCAAAATTTGATTCCGGATAAAAAGATTACAAATGATGCTATGGGGGTATATGGAAATCAAATTGCTAAAGATAACAAAGCATTAGTTCAACTTCAGAAAGATAAAGCTACAAATGAAATCAATAAATCTATGAGTGTATATAAGAAAAACATATTTATGTTTACTGGCATATTAGGAATATCTATTCTGATTTTAGCTATTATGTCATCATTGATAATATTTATGATTAGGAATTCGATTAAAGAATTTGTACATAAAGTATCGATTTTATCAGAAGGTAATTTAACTGTAGAGTTTGATACTCAGTCAAAAAATGAATTTGGAGTAATGCAGAATGCATTGAGTAAAACTATAAACTCTATTGCAGGAATTATTTCTACTGTAAAAGATGATGCAAAACTTGTTAACAATCAATCGCTAGAACTTTCTAAGGTTTCAGAAAAAATGAAGATCTATATAGAAGAGGTTTCAAGTTCGATTCATGATGTAGCAAGAGGATCAAGTGACCAATCTGATAAACTAATGTCAATAAATAATAGTTTAAGTTCCTTTAGTGATAAGTTAGAAGTTATAGTCAGATCTGTAGAGAAAGTAGATAGAAACACTAGCAACATTAGTAATGAAGCTAACAAAAGTGATGTTAAGTTAAGAAATATAGGTATTTCAATGAATGAAATAGCAGAGTCTTATAACGAATCGAAAAGAAGAGTTAATCAATTAAGCTTTAGTGTAAATAAAATAACAGAAATAACTAATATGATCAATGAAATAGCAGATGAAACTAATTTGTTAGCTCTAAATGCTGCGATTGAGGCAGCTAGAGCAGGGGAGGCAGGAAAAGGATTCTCCATTGTTGCAGATGAGATTAGAAAGTTAGCAGAACAGTCTAAAAATTCATCAGAAGATATCAATGAGCTATTAAATGTTATAAGCTCAGAAACCAGACTAGTTGAGGAAGCTACTACTACTGCTAACCATAAATTAGAAGAACAGATTCAGACAATAGACTCAACCATAGTCTCATTTAAAGAAATAGTGGAATCAATAGATGATATAGTACCACAAGTTCATGAGATAAATAACTCAATAACTGATATTAATAATAGAAAAAATGATATTATAGAAAACCTAGAATTGTCATCTGCAGTATCAGAAGAAAATTCAGCTGCATCTCAGGAAATCTCAGCATCAGCTCATGAAATGGGAGATTCTGCGCACAAGGTTTCTAAGTCTGCAGAAGAACTAAAAAATATAATGCAGCAAATCGCAGGACAAATTGAGAAATTTGTTGTTTAAGTAGAAAGACATAAGTAGGTATCAAAATCAATTTATTTCAGGAACTCTTATAATATTGGGATTATAAGAGTTCTTGTTTTTGTTATAGATTTTTAAAATTATGCGTCATATTGCTTTTAAAAATTCTTATCGCTATAAACAACTAGAAATTCCATTGATGTAATTTTTTATGTGATTAAAGTTATTATTTAAGTTATAATATATAATAGTATTTATATAATGGAGGATTTTTATGACAGGACTTGTGCTTGAAGGCGGAGCTTTCAGAGGATTATTTACAGCAGGTGTTTTAGATGCACTTTTAGATATAAAGGCAGAAATAAAGTATATAGTAGGGGTATCGGCAGGGGCTACTAATGCATATTCATATGTTTCTAGGCAAAAAGGAAGAAATTTAGAGATAATGGAAAGGTTCATGGATAATAAGAGGTACATTAGTTATGGGAATTTAATTAAATGTAGATCAATTATGGATTTAGATTTTGTTTTTGATGAGATTCCAAATCAACATTGTATTTTTGACTATAAAACTTTTTATGAGTTCGATGGAAAAATGTTAGCTGGAGCATTTAATATTGAAACAGGAGAAAATGAGTATTTTGATAAAGATTCATTAGATAAAAGAAGTTCAATTCTTAGGGCAAGTATAGCAATACCATTAATGTTTCCATTCGAAAAAATTAATGGGCGGTATTATGCAGATGGAGGGCTTTCTGAGCCTATACCCATTAATAAATCCATATCTGACGGAAACGATAAGCACATAATAGTTTTAACGAGGAACGAAGGTTATAGAAAGAAACAATCAAAAGCTAATGAATTAACGTATAGAATCTATAGAAATAAATATCCAAAGTTGGCTAAAGTGTTGAGAGAAAGGCATATTAAATATAATGAGCAATTAGATTTCTGTAAGAAACTAGAAGATAGCGGAAAGGCAATTATAATAAGACCAAGTATAAGTATGGAAATAAATAGATTCGAGAGAGATAAGGTTAGATTAAAGGAAATATATCAAAATGGATATAATTTAATTATGAAAGATAAAGAAAAAATTATTAATTATGTGTAGAAAATAATTAAATTCGATATAAAATAAATACAATAAGATAAATGAAGGAGATTAATATATTTATGTCTACTAAAACTCCAAAGGTATATGATCAGGTTATAGAACAAATTAAGAATAAGATAAAAAATGGTGAACTAAAAAAGGGAGATAGGTTACCATCCGAGAGAGAAATGTCAGAATCCCTTGGCGTGTCTCGTGCTTCTGTAAGAGAAGCTTTAAGAGCACTAGAAGTGATAGGACTTGTAGAGAGCAGGCAAGGAGCAGGTAATTACATAAGAACTAATTTTGATAATTCATTATTTGAACCTCTTTCAGTTATGTTTATGTTACAAGAAAGCTCTATTGAAGAGATGCATGATTTAAGGGAAACCTTAGAACTTCAGTGTGCTAGGTTATCAGCTAAAAATATAGAAAATAATGAGCTTGAACTTTTAACAGCAATATTAGATAGGATGTATATGGCAGAGAATGAAGAGGAAAGCCTAGAACTTGATATTAAATTTCATTATTTAATTGCAAAGACTTCAAGAAATGTATTACTTATAAATGTACTTGAGGTTATATCTCAGCTCATGGATGAATTTATTAAGAAATCTAGAATGCAGATTTTACATAGGGGAAATACTAGGGAGAATCTATTGGAAATTCATGAGAATTTAGTAAGAGCTCTAAAATGTAGAGATGAAGCTAAGGCTTATAGAGCGATGGAAGAACATTTTGGATTAATCAGAAAAGCCTATGGATATGAAAAATAAAATATATAGGTAAACCAGATAAGTAAAAGATGATTTACGTAATTATTATCTTTTATTTATCTGGTTTTTTGTTATATTTTAAACAAAAAATCCAGTTTCAGTTAGATAAATTTGCAATTTGAAACTTTTTTATTTGAACTTGAATAATTTAATAAGTTAAAAGAAGTGCGAAATATACTATTTAGAAATCAAAAATATAGTCGCATCCATGTAAACATTTCCTGTTAAATTAATAACAATGCTTTACAAACAATATTTAACAATTTATAATTAAATTGAAATTGGTCATACCAATTTCAAATTGGTATGACATGTTGAGCGATGGAAGGACAAAAGTATGTTTGTTATTTCCTTTGGCTTACATCCCCATTATTTAGACTAGGATATCTATTGGAAAGTCTAAAATTCAAGGTCATAAGTTTTTGCAGATCAATATTTGAATTTTAAAATATAGTTTTAGGAGGAGTTTATTATGAATATTTTAGTTTGTGTTAAGCAAGTACCCGGAACATCTAAAGTAGAAGTAGATCCTGTTACAGGAGTGTTAAAAAGGGATGGTGTAGATTCTAAAATGAATCCATATGATTTATATGCTCTTGAGACAGCATTAAAAATTAGAGAAAGTAAAGGTGGAGAAGTAAAGGTTTTAAGTATGGGGCCTAATCAGGCATTAAGTGTGATTAAAGAAGCTTATACTATGGGAGCTGATGAAGGTACATTATTATCAGATAGAAAATTTGGAGGAGCTGATGTTTTAGCAACATCATATACGATAGCTCAAGGAGTTAAAAAAACGGGAGATTTTGAACTTATTATTTGTGGTAAGCAAACTACAGATGGTGATACAGCTCAGGTAGGGTCTGAAATGGCAGAATGGTTAAATATACCTCATGTAGCTAATGTAAAAAATATAATAAAAGTAGAAGAATCAGCAATCACAGTTGAAATGGACATGCCGGAAAGTATTGAGACTGTAAAGATAGAATATCCTTGTTTAATAACAGTTGATAAAGGCATTTTTGAACCAAGACTTCCTTCCTATAAAAAGAAATTATTAACTAAGGATAGAGAAATAAAGATACTAAGTCTTCAGGATTTTGACGATAAGAATGAAAAAAATTATGGACTTAATGGTTCACCAACACAGGTAGAAAGAATATTTCCACCAGAAGTAAATAATGATAGAGAAATGTGGACAGGTAGTTCTGGGGAATTAAGTGAAAAAATAGAGCAAAAATTAAATGAGTTAAAGTTTATCTAAAAGTTATTGATGAAAAAGGTATCTCACAATGAAAATTAAAGGGGAGAAAAGGTTATGGCAAAGTTAGTGGTAAACCAAGAAAAAATATTAAATATAGATGAGTTAATTAAGATATGTCCTTTTGGTGCTCTTGAAGATAATAATGGAGTGGTTGAAATAAGTGGAGCATGTAAAATGTGCAAGCTTTGTGTTAAAAAGGGACCTGAAGGCGCTGTTGAATATATAGAAGAACAAGTTAAAGAGATAGATAAGAGTCTTTGGAATGGTATAGGAGTTTATGTTGATCATGTAGATGGAGAAATACATCCTGTTACTTATGAATTAATAGGAAAAGCAAGAGAATTGGCTGGCAAAATAAATCACCCAGTTTATGCTGTATTTATTGGAAATAATATTTATCATAAAGCTGAAGAACTTTTACATTATGGTGTGGACAAGGTATTCGTATACGATGATGAAGAATTAAAGTATTTTAGAATAGAACCATATACAGGTGCTTTTGAAGATTTTATTAATAATGTTAAGCCAACGGCTATTTTAGTTGGAGCTACTACTATAGGCAGATCTTTAGCACCGAGAATAGCAGCAAGATTTAAAACAGGACTCACAGCAGATTGCACAATATTAGATATGAAAGAAAATACAGACTTAGTTCAAATTAGACCAGCTTTTGGCGGTAATATAATGGCGCAAATAGTTACTCCGAATTCTAGACCTCAACTAGCTACTGTTAGGTATAAAGTTATGACAGCACCAAAAAGAAGTGAAGAAATTTCAGGTGAAATAATTAAATGTAATGTAGGAAAAGAAAAACTTAAATCAAACATAACAGCACTTAATATAAAGAAAAAAGATGCTGAAGTCGGAATAAGCGATGCTGAAGTGATAGTAGCAGCAGGAAGAGGAATTAAATCAGAAAAAGATTTAGAATTAGTGAAAGAATTAGCTAAACTCTTAGGTGCGGAATTTGCCTGTACAAGACCTCTTATTGAAGCAGGATGGGTTGATGCAAAAAGACAGATTGGATTGAGTGGAAGAACTGTAAGACCAAGGCTTATTATAACTTGCGGAATATCTGGAGCGGTGCAATTTACAGCTGGAATGAATAATTCAGATTATATATTTGCTATAAATTCTGATGATAAAGCTCCAATATTCAAAGTTGCTCATTACGGAGTTGTTGGGAATTTGTATGAAGTAATTCCAGAATTAATAGAAAAAATAAAAATGGCTAAGGAGGCATAGACTATGAACTACAAAGAAGTTGAATTAAAAGATTATGAATATATATTATCTATTGCAGAAAATGATAAAGAGAGAGTTTTTTTTAGAGAAGAAATAAATGAAGACTATAGCCATGACGAATTAGGTGGAATTAAAAAGATGCCTGATATAGTAATTCAAGCTATTAGTTCAGAGGAAGTTTCAAAGGTAATGAAATATGCCTATAAAAATAGCATCCCTGTAACCCCTAGAGGATCTGGTACAGGACTTGTAGGTGCAGCAGTTCCTCTTAAGGGCGGGATAGTTATAGATCTTAGCAGAATGAATAAAATATTAGAATTAGATGAAGAAAATTTAACTCTTACATTAGAGCCAGGAGTACTACTAATGGATATTGGCAAATATGTTGAAGAATTTGATTTATTCTATCCACCAGATCCGGGTGAAAAATCGGCAACAATTGGGGGCAATATAAGTACCAATGCAGGCGGAATGAGGGCTGTAAAGTATGGAGTAACTAGAGATTATGTTAGAGGCCTTGAAGTTGTAATTCCAAATGGGGATATAGTAAATTTAGGAGGAAAAGTTGTTAAAAACAGTTCTGGATATGCATTAAAAGACCTAATAGTTGGTTCTGAAGGAACTTTAGGAATAGTAACAAAGGCTATTTTAAGATTATTGCCACTTCCTAAAAAGGCTCTAAGCTTACTCATTCCTTTTGAAAGTCTTGAAAGGGCAATAGATACTGTACCTAAAATAATTAAATCTAAGTCTATACCAACAGCAATTGAGTTTATGCAAAGAGAGGCAATACTTGCAGCTGAAGAATTCTTAGGAAAAAGCTTTCCGGATAAATCATCAGATGCATATCTGTTATTAACTTTTGATGGGAATTCTACAGAAGAAATTGAAAAGAATTATGAAAATGTAGCAAATATTTGTTTAGAGGCTGGAGCATTAGATGTATTGATTTCAGATACTGAAGAAAGACAAGAATCAATATGGTCAGCAAGAGGCTGTTTCCTAGAAGCAATTAAGGCTTTAACTACTGAAATGGATGAAGTTGATGTTGTTGTACCAAGGAATCAAATAGGAAAGTTTGTTACTTTTACTCATGAACTTGAACGTACTGCTAATATAAGAATAAAAAGTTTTGGACATGCTGGAGATGGAAATTTGCATATATATATATTAAGAGACGATCTTGATGAAGAGGCATGGCAATCAAAATTAAAAGAAGTTATGCAAATAATGTATGATAAGGCTAAAGAATTAGATGGACAAGTATCAGGAGAACATGGAATAGGATTTGCAAAGAAGGGATATTTAAAAGAATCACTTCCAAGTGAGTGCATTGGTATAATGCAAGGAATTAAATTAGCTTTTGATCCTAAAAATATACTAAATCCAGGAAAAGTGTGTGAATAGAACAAATCGTATTTAGTGAATCTGGCTTAGTTATGAATACTAAATATAAACTATTTAATTAAGTTAAATATATGAATAAACACTACTTTATGTTAAAGGGAAATTTAATATAGAGTAGTGTTTTTTATCGAATAAAATTATTTTAGTTGAAGAAACTATATAAAATAATAAAAAATATATTGAAAAACAATCTGAAATAAGATAAAATTAGATTGTAATGATAATAAATAATAATAAACAAGCAGAGAGGAGAAAGAGAAATGAGTAAATTAGTTATGTCTCCAAGAATTAAAAACCTAAAGGAGAAGATGTTATCTGAAAAGAGATATGCATCTATTGAACAAGCACTTATAATAACTGAAACATATAAAGAGAATGAAAATAATCTAGTTATTATAAAAAGAGCATTAGCATTAAAAAATTCTCTTTCAAAATTAGAAATTGGTGTTGACGATGAAGAGTTAATAGTAGGTAATCGCACTAAAGGGGTTAGATATGGTGTTGTTTTCCCAGAGAGCGGTAGCTCATGGATTGATAAAGAATTTGAATCTCTACCAACTAGACCTCAAGATAAATTTAATGTGAATTTAAATGATATAGAAACATTCAGAAAAGTGATTAAACCATATTGGGATGGACACTCATTAGAAGATGTTATTAGACAGAGGTATGGAAAAGAAATTGATGAAATTGCAAAAGTTGTGAAGATAAATCAAAAAGACCATGCGCAAGGACATATCTGTCCAAATTGCAGAGAATGGCTTACGCTAGGACCAGAAGGAATTAAACAAAGAGCGCTTGAAAAAATGAGGAATGCTACAAAAGAAAATAAGGACTTTTATGAAAGTGTAGTTATTGTTATGGAAGGTGCTCAAGAATTTATGATGAGATACCATGACTTAATGAAAGAAAAAGCTGAGTCAATCTGCGAGGAAGAATTAGTATCAGATATGCTTCAAGTTGCAGAGATTTGTAAGAATATCTCTAGAAGGCCGGCACAAACTTTCCATGAGGCAGTGCAAGCAATTTGGTTTTTGTTTGTGATACTTCATATGGAGTCAAATGCATCATCATTCTCACCAGGAAGAATGGATGAATTCTTATATCCATATTATAAAAGAGATATACACCTTGGAAATATAGATGATGAAAAGGCTTTAGAAATAATTGAATGTCTTTGGCTTAAATTTAATGAGATAGTATATTTAAGAAATTCTCATAGTGCTAAGTTTTTTGCAGGATTTCCTATAGGATTTAATATTGCAATTGGCGGCCAAGATGAAAAAGGTAATGATTTTTCTAATGAATTATCTTTCTTATTCTTAAAAGCTCAAGAACATTTAGGTCTGCCACAACCTAATTTATCTGTAAGGCTTAATAAGAACACATCAGAAGAACTATTGAAAGAGAGCATAAAAGTTGTGGCAAAAGGCAGTGGAATGCCGCAGTTTTTTAACGATGAATCAGTAATACCGTCTATGATAGACTTAGGAATTAAAGAAAAAGATGCAAGAGACTATGCAATTGTTGGATGTGTAGAACTTACAACTCAAGGTAATAATCTTGGTTGGAGTGATGCGGCGATGTTTAATTTAAATAAGGTTTTAGAGCTTACACTAAATGGTGGAAAATGTTTGATTTCAGAAGATTTATTGGCTCAAGACTTAGGTAACCTAACTACTTACGAAAAGTATGAAGATTTAGAGGAAGCATTTGCTAAGCAAATAGACTATTTCATTGATAGAATGATTTTGGCATGTGAACAAGTTGAAAAAGCTCATATAGATGTTTTACCTTCGCCATTCTTATCGTCAGTAATTGATGACTGCATTGAGAAAGGAATAGATGTTACTGCAGGCGGAGCGGTATATAATCTGTCAGGAATTCAAATGATACAAGTTGCAAATTTAGCAGATAGTTTGGCTGCGATAAAACTTTTAGTATATGATGAAAAGAGAATTTCTAAAGAAGAATTATTAAAAGCTCTTCAAAATAACTTTGAAGGATATGAAGTGATAAGGGCTATGCTATTAAATCGTGCACCTAAATATGGGAATGATATTGAATGGGTAGATGAAATTGGTGCTAAGTGGGCAAGATATTTCAATGGAAAGCTTAAAGTTTATACAAACTATCGTGGGGGTAAATATCATACAGGAATGTATACAGTATCGGCCCATGTTCCAATGGGGGAAAACGTAGGAGCATCTGCAGATGGAAGACATGCAAAGGCACCTTTAGCTGACGGTGGTATGTCACCTGTATATGGAAGAGACATTGCAGGACCTACAGCTGTTTTAAAATCTGTATCAAAATTAGATAATGTATTAACTACTAATGGCGGTTTGTTAAATATGAAGTTCTTACCTGAGTTTTTTAAGAATGAGGTTGGGAGAGATAAGTTTGCAAGATTCTTAAGGACCTTTGTAGACTTAGAAATACCACATATTCAATTTAATGTTTTACGTAAAGAAGATTTATTAGCAGCACAAAAGGATCCTGAAAATTATCGTAGTTTAACTGTACGTGTAGCGGGATATACCGCATATTTCACTGAACTTGCAGGAGAATTGCAAAACGAAATTATAGCAAGAACAAGTTATGGGGATATATAGCTTATGGAAAAAGATTATGCGTCTTTAACAGGAAGGATTTTTGATATAAGGAGATTTTCAACGCATGATGGTGAGGGCATAAGAACAACGATTTTTTTAAAAGGATGCCCGCTTAAATGTGTTTGGTGTCAAAATCCCGAAGGTATTTCTACAAAGGAACATTTGATTCATTTTGAAAATAAGTGTATTAATTGTGATTTATGTATTAAAAAATGCTCTAATAAATCAGTTATACGAGAAAATAATAAAATATGTGTTGTTCAAGATAAATGTACAGATGAGCAAAATAAAATTGTTACAGATATTTGTCCGACCGGTGCGTTGACTATGGATTCTAAAGATTATACTTTAGATGAAGTTATAGAAATAGCACTGAAGGATAAAGCATTTTTTAAATATGGTGGTGGAGTAACTTTATCTGGTGGGGAACCATTGTACCAGAAAGAATTTGCGGTTGCATTACTTAAAAGGTTAAAAGAAGCTGGAATAAATACAGCAATTGAAACTTCCTTATTCGTACCTACTGAATATATAGTAGAAGCACTACCTTATTTAGATACAATTTTCGCGGATTTTAAGATATTTGATGATGATAAGCATAAATCTTTTACTGGTGTTAGTAACGAATTGATTAAGAAGAACATTAAGCTTATTTTAGGAGGTAGTAGGAAGGAAGATGTTATTATAAGAACGCCGCTAATACCTCAATTTACAGCAAATAAAAATAATATTCATGATATAAGTGGATATATTTCAAGTATCTATTCAAAAGTAAAATATGAATTATTAAATTATAATCCTCTTGCAAAAGCAAAATATAATTTAATAGATAATCTAGATTATTGCTTTGAAGATAATCCTAGGATGTATACTGATGAAGAAATGAAAGAGTTTTATAATGTTGCTTATTCTGCAGGAATAAAGAATTTAATAAAGTAGAATGGTTAGTAATTTTATTGATGAATCTATAAAGAAAAATTAGTAAGTAAGTTAAAGTTAAGTGCAAAAACATTAGTATTTATTAAAATTAATTATATGAATTTAAGACAGAGAGGAAGAGAGAGATGTTAGTATTAATTGATGATGCAAATTTAGAGGCTATTAAAAGAATTTATGAATTTTATCCATGTGATGGGGTGACAACTAATCCATCTATTTTAAAAAAACAAGGTGGAAATCCTATGGAGGTATTAAAAGCAATTAGAGAGTTTTTACCAGAAGGGGCACAGCTTCATGCTCAAGTTGTATCATTAACTGCTGAAAAAATGGTTGATGAAGCACACCATATGCTTGAGGTACTTGGAAAAGATACTTATATTAAAATTCCAGTAACAAGCGAAGGAATAAAAGCTATGAAATTATTAACTAAGGAAAATGTAAATATCACAGCTACAGCTATTTATACTTCAATGCAAGCATTCATAGCAGCAAAAGCAGGAGCAAGATATACAGCACCTTATGTAAATAGATTAGATAATATGGGAGCTGATGGTGTTCAGGTGGCAAAAGATATTCATGATATGTTTGAAATGCATGGATTAAACGCAGATGTATTAGCAGCAAGCTTCAAAAATTCACAACAAGTTTTAAATTTATGCAAGTATGGAATTGGATCAATTACAGCAGCACCTGATGTAATAGAAGGATTAATTAAACATGATGCAACTACAAATGCAGTAGATGTATTTACAAAAGATTTCTATAGCCTAGTTGGCGAAGGAAACACAATGGAAAACCTATAACTTGAATATATAAATAACCGAAATAATTGCATGCATTTACTCCAGCTGCTACGGATTTTGATGGGTGTTTCTAAGATTACAAGTTGTACCAAAATGCTAGCTTCAAAGATAAACTTTGAACTAGCATCTTGGAACAACTTGTAATCAAGAAACATAACCATCAAAATCCTGATGCAACATTCCGTAAAAGCATGCCATTATTTCTAGTATAGGATATACATTCAAGTATGGTATTTATATTTAATATATATGAGAATTATAGTATTCAAATTAAATATTTATAATTTCGGTAAACTACCGCATGAGTATAAGTTACGTATTGTTTATTCATACTTATTAGCCAATCTATATTTGTATGGAGAATGGCCATAATATTTTTTGAATAGCTTGCTAAAATAATAAGCATCGCTGTAACCAACAGCTTGAGCTATAGATTTTATAGGAGATTCAGTGGAGATTAATAAATCTTTAGCTTTCTCTAATCTGAGATTTATTAAGTAATTGATGGGGGATTCACCAGTTTTCTCTTTAAATACTTTAGAGATATAAACTGAACTTAAGTACATGTTTCTTGACATGTCATCTAAGGAAACATTGTTCATGTAATTATTATCAAAATAGTCTAAAATTATTTTTACTATATTTGATTTGTCATAAAACGGAAAGTCGTATCTATCAACCTTCTTAGTGTTTTTTACATAGTTAATTTCCTTTAAGAAAAGAGCAATTAACTTCATTATTAGGCTTTTTAATATAAGTTCTTTTCCAACTTCACAGGCTTCTTGTTCTTCTATTATTTCTAAACAACATTTATGAAAATCTTCCTTATACTGTTTAAATTCCAATGGAACTTCAGAGTTTTGTTTTAAAATATAATCAAAAGGAAGTCCATCAATTTGGATATTTCGAAAACCAATATGTAGTTCAGTAGTTTGTTCACCTTTGCTTAGTGATTCCTTGTGGTAAACCCCAGGGTTAAAAGGAAGCAGAGTCTTTTCATGAATCTTATACATCTTATCTTCTATTTTATAAGTTACAGACCCAGAAACCACATAACTAAATTCAATGAAATCATGACAATGATATTCGGCCTTTATAAAATCTTTGTTATCAAATTTAAATGCATATAAAATTTCAGGATTAAAATTTTCAATGTTGATACCTACACTACACACGTCAATATCACCCCTTTTACCTATATCTATCCTAAAAAAATCATTAGATAAGATTAACTTTATATATAAGAATATACATCATATGAATAAAAAAGTACATTTTTATTCTAAATGATTTATTGGATAATTAAACATGTCAAAAAGAAAGATATAAAAAGGAGGAGAGATTAATGAGTAGCATAAAATGGATCTTTAGTTATATAAATAAATACAAATTTAGATTTTATATTGCACTTACAGCAGTACTTTTAAGCTCGTTCATGGCTATGATTAATCCATATTTAAGTGGCAGGTTAGTTGATGAAGTGATTATACAGAATAAGACTGATATTCTATTCCCTATTCTGGGAATGATGGTTGCAGTTACTGTTATAAAAGCAATTATTAGATATACCTATCAAATGACATTTGAGTTTGTATCTCAAAATGTAATATTTGAACTTAGACAAAAAATGTATAGTAAGCTGCAAGAATTGGATTTAGATTATTATAACAAAACAAGAACTGGAGATATAATGGCAAGAATGACTGGAGATATGGATGCTGTAAGGCATTTTGTTGCTTGGGTTATATATAATATTTGCGAAAATGTTACTGTGTTTATATTTGCAATAGTGAGCATGTTTTTTATTAACGTAGAATTTACTTTATTAATGTTTGCATTGACCCCTATTGTAGCGTACTGTGCATACAGATTTGCGAAGCAGGCAAATCCAATATTCTTTGGAATAAGAGAACAATTTTCGAAGCTAAATACAGTAGTTCAAGAAAATATAAGTGGTAATAGAGTAGTTAAAGCCTTTGCAAAAGAAGATTATGAAATATTTAAGTTTGAAGAAAGAAATAAAGCGTATATGGATGCTAATATGGAGCTTGCAAATGTTGCACAAAAATATTTATCTATGCTTAATGCCCTATCAAATATGTTTACAATTATTATGATTTTAGCAGGCGGGATCTTCGTTATAAATGATAAGTTAACTATGGGTGAATTGGTAATGTTTAATGGTCTTATTTGGGCTATAAATAACCCTATGAACATGGTAGGATGGCTTATTAATGATGCTCAAAGATTCATAGCAGCAGCAAGAAAAATAAAAATATTAGTTAATGAAGAAACAAAGATAAAAAATCCAGTAGACGGAATTAAACCTAAGAAATTAAAAGGTGAAATTGAATTTAGAAATGTTAATTTTGAGTATGGATATGAACCAGTTTTAAAAAATATAAATTTTAAAGTAAAATCTGGACAAAGAGTTGCGATTTTTGGACAAACTGGCGCAGGAAAATCGACAATAGTAAATTTGATAGAGAGATTTTATGATGTAACGTCTGGAGAAATATTAATCGATGGAATAGATATTAGAAAATATAACTTACAGGGGTTAAGAAAAAATATTTCAATATCAATGCAGGATGTATTTTTATTTTCTAATACAATAGAAGAAAATATTAGCTATGGAGTATCAGAAATAGATAATAATAAAATAACTTGGGCAGCTGAGATGGCAGATGCAAACAACTTTATTCAAAAACTGTCGGATTCTTATGAAACCGTAGTTGGGGAAAGAGGAGTAGGTCTATCAGGAGGACAAAAGCAAAGGATAACACTTGCAAGATCAATAATAAAGGAACCTTCAATTTTAATCTTAGACGATACTACATCGGCCCTAGATGTAGAAACTGAATCAATGATTCAAAAGAATTTAAATACAATATATAGAGATAAGACATGTTTTATAATAGCTCATAGAATTTCATCCATAAAAGATTCTGACTTAATTTTGGTGTTAGATGATGGCAGGATAGTAGAAAGCGGAACCCATAAGGAATTATTAGATAATAAGGGACATTATTATGGCGTTTATAAAGCTCAATATGGTGACTATTTGGATGAAGAAGACAATGAAAACTGCAAGGAGGTGGGGTAGATGGCAAGAAATAAGTATGATGTTGATGAAGAGTTAGGCACGCCTTTTAGCTGGGAATATTGCAAGAGGTTATTAAGCTATGTGGTACCCTATAAAAATGAAATGATGACGACTCTTATTGTGATGTTAATATCAAGTGTGTCAACATTACTTGGTCCGTACTTAGTAAAAATAGCGATGGATACTAATATACCTAATAAAGATGTTAGAGGACTCATTATAGTTTGTATATTATTCTTTATCACTATATTAGTAAGTGCATTATGTATGAGATATAGAATAAAAACAATGAATTATGTGGGACAGGAAGTAGTAAAGAATATTAGATCAGATATATTTAATCATTTGCAAAAGCTTCCGTTTTCTTACTATGATAACAGACCTCATGGAAAAATTTTAGTAAGAGTAGTTAATTACGTAAATGCATTAAGTGATTTATTATCTAATGGACTTATAAATCTGTTGACAGATTTATTTAGCATTCTAGTAATTATAGGATTCATGGTGTTTATTAGTCCAAGATTAACAATGATATGTATGATTGGAATGCCTATTCTTGCGATAATAGTAGCCTTACTTGTAAAGGTTCAAAGAAGAAATAGCCAGATATATAGTAATAAACAATCAAATCTTAATGCTTATATACAAGAGAGTATAAGTGGAATGAAGGTTACTCAGGCATTCGCTAGAGAGAAAGTTAATGCAGAGAAGTTTAAAACAGTAAGTAATGAGAATAGAAGAACTTGGATAAACGCAGTTAAATATCAATTAATGCTTTGGCCAGCTATAGAAAATACATCTGTATTTACGGTTTCGTTAGTATATTTAATAGGAGTGCGTTCAATAGGAGAATCGATAACAATAGGTACCCTCATTGCTTTTGTAGGGTACATATGGAGATTTTGGAATCCAATAGTTAATATTTCTAACTTCTATAATGCATTAATAATGGCAATGGCATATTTGGAAAGAATATTTGAGACATTAGATGAACCGGTAACCATAGCTAATTTGCCATATGCTTATGATATTCCAGAAGTTAAAGGGTATGTTGAATTTAAAAATGTAATATTTAAATATGAAGATGAAGATAGGGAAGTTTTAAGAAATGTGTCTTTTGAGGTAAAATCAGGAGAGACTATAGCCTTGGTAGGACCAACAGGAGCAGGAAAGACAACAATTATAAATCTCTTAAGCAGATTTTATGATGTGACCTCTGGAGAAGTTTTAGTAGATGCCCACAATATAAGAAATGTAACTTTAGATTCTTTAAGAAAACAGATGGGAGTAATGCTTCAAGACACATTTATTTTTTCAGGAACCATATTGGAGAATATAAGATATGGAAAATTAGATGCAACCGATGAAGAAATAATAAGAGCAGCTAAGGCAGTCAAAGCTCATGATTTTATTATTAATCTAAAAGATGGCTATAACACTGAAGTTAATGAAAGAGGAAGTAGGCTATCTGTTGGTCAAAGGCAATTGATTTCTTTCGCAAGAGCACTACTTGCAGATCCTAAGATATTAATTTTAGATGAAGCAACCTCAAGCATAGATACAAAAACAGAGCAAGCACTCCAGGAAGGATTAAATAAATTACTTGAGGGAAGAACGTCATTTGTTATTGCACATAGATTATCAACAATAAAAAATGCTACTAGAATAATGGTTATAAATGATGGACAAATTGTGGAACAAGGAAGCCATGAGGATCTAATGGAGATAAGAGGCGAATACTATGAGCTTTATACAGCACAATATGATATAGTTAAGGCTGTATAAAATTGTTAGGTAGCTAGATAAAATTTAAAAGTAATATATAGACTGATTTTTGAATATAATCAAAGAACAAATTAAATAAAGATAGTAAGTGAAGTGATGATTGTTTTTATACTAAACAGATGTATTTAGTAATTCAATCATCACTTTAATTTTTATGAATTTAGTGCGAAATATTACAAACTATAATAATTAATAAAATATAATATTTATTTATATATGTTGAGAATTTTAATTAAAAAGTTAAAACTAAAAGTGATTTAGAGGTATTGTCAATATGAAGAAAATTCGATTATGTTAATTTTATTGGTAAAATATTAAAAAATTAGTATACAATCGATGAAAAATATGCTAGTATTGTAAAAGAAAGAATAATTAAATAATAATGTAATATTTGTATACTTCAAAGGGGAAGAACAAATTACAACAATATAATGAATATTTGTAATTTGCTTCCTCTTTTTGGGATATAAGAATCTATTCATATATTTTAAGGGGGATATTTATGAAAAAACGAATTTTATCATGTGTGCTTGCAGGGTTGCTTGCTACAACAGTTCTTGTAGGCTGCGGCGGTGGACAAGCAGCTAAAACAAGTGCTGCAAAAACATTTATATTTGCACAAGGAGCAGATCCAAGAGGTTTAGATCCAGCTTTTGTTGATGACGGTGAATCAGCTAAGGTTATGTGTAATATATATGAAGGTTTAGTTAAATACGGTGATGATAATACATCTATTGAACCATGCTTAGCAGAAAAATGGGATGTTAGTGCAGATGGTAAGGAATATACATTCCATCTTAGAAAAGGAGTTAAATTCCATGATGGTACTGATTTTAATGCAGATGCAGTAGTTAAATCTGTAACTCGTCAATTGCCTCCAAATGCAACTGATGATATGCCATATGCATCATTTACATTCAATGGAGTTACTAAGGTTGAAGCTGTGGATGCAAATACAGTTAAATTTACATTAAAGGAACCAAATACTCCATTCTTAGCAAATCTTGCAATGACACTTGCTGCACCAATTGTAAGCCCAACTGCCCTTGAAAAGAATAAGGGTAATTTAAATGAAGCTCCGGTTGGTACTGGTCCTTTCAAATTTGTTTCTTGGGAAAAGGGCTCAAAAGTAACTCTTGAAAAGAATAATGATTACTGGGGTGAAAAAGCAAAGCTAGATAAAGTAGTAATTAAGATTGACAAAGAAAACTCAGTAAGGGCTAGTGAACTTATGACTGGTGCTATTGATGCAATGGATGGATTAGATCCAAGTGATGTTGATAAGTTAAAAGAAAAGAATATGAATATATTTTCAAAACCAGGAATGAACATAAACTATATGGCATTTGATTGTGATAGAGCTCCATTCAATGATCCAAAGGTAAGAGAAGCTGTATCATATGCAATTGACCGTAATGAATTAGTTAAATATTTATATCAAGATTATGCTGATCCAGCGAAAACTATGTTACCTAATTTCATAGCTGGATATAAAGATGTAGCTGCATATGAATATAATCCAGAAAAAGCTAAACAAATGCTTAAGGAATTAGGAAAAGAAAATCTTCAAGTTAAGATGATCACTTATTCTAATCCAAGACCTTATAATTCCGTTGGTGGACAAAAATTAGCGGAAGCAATACAAAACTATTTAAGCAAAGTTGGTATTACTGCAACAATTGATGTATATCAATGGACTGAATATAAAGCAAAGATTAAGCAAGGTGAAGGGGATATAAAATTCTATGGTTGGAATGGTGATAATGGGGATGCAGATAACTTCTTATCATTAGTTGATAGCAAAGAAATTGCTTCAAGTTTAAATGCGGCTAGATATTCAAATCCAGAAGTTGATAAGCTTTTAGCTCAGGGGAAAGCTACTCCAAATGGAGATGCAAGAAATGCTGTATATGGACAAATTCAAGATATACTTGCAAAAGATGCACCATGGGTTAATATTTCATATTCTAAACAAATGGCTGCTTCATCACCAAAAGTTAAAAACTTTAGTGTACATCCAACAGGTTCGGTTTTCTTCCAAAAGGTTGATAAAGAATAATTATTTAGTATCATTTTAATTAAGCTCCGACCAAAGTCGGAGCTTTCCACTTGATTACATAATTAAAAGAGGTGAATTTATGTTCAAATATTTTATAAAGAGATTATTATTATTAATACCAGTAGTTATCGGTGTTTCAATTTTAGTATTTGTAATAATGCATGTTCTTTCTAGTGATCCTACATCTATAATTTTAGGTCAGCATGCTAGTCAAGAGCAAATAGACGCTTTAAGACAGCAATTAGGGTTAAATGATCCCCTATATATTCAATATCTAAAGTTTATGGGAGGAATTGTTACAGGAGATTTTGGTACATCCCTTATAACAAAGAGTTCTGTAGCAACTGAAATTTTTTCGAGATTCCCTGCTACTATTGAACTTGCAATAATTTCTGTAATAGTAGCTTCTATTGTTGGTATAACACTTGGAGTTATTTCAGCTGTAAAACAAAATTCAATTTTAGATTACCTTTGCATGGGAACTTCTTTAGTTGGAGTATCTATGCCTATATTCTGGCTTGGATTAATATTAATTGTTTTATTCTCAGTTATATTAGGATGGCTTCCTGTATCAGGTAGAGCAACTATAGGCTTGGAACCTGCAAAAATTACAGGACTTTATTTACTAGATAGTTTGCTTTCAGGAGATATGACTGCTTTTGTTGATTCATTAGAACACTTAGTGTTACCTGTAATTGCACTTTCTTCTTATTCAACAGCTATTATTGCACGTATGACACGTTCTACTATGCTTGAAGTTTTAGGTCAAGATTATATTAGAACTGCAAGATCTAAAGGATTGGCTGAAAAAATAGTTGTAAAAGGCCACGGTCTAAGAAATGCTTTAATACCAGTATCAACTGTTATTGGACTTCAATTAGGTTCTTTACTTGGTGGAGCAGTTTTAACAGAAACAGTTTTTTCATGGCCAGGAATTGGTGGTTATACAATTGATGCTATATTAAAGTCGGATTATCCTGTTGTACAAGGTTCTGTAATGATAATGGCAATTATATTTGTTTTAGTAAATTTGTTTGTTGATTTGCTATATGCATTTATAGATCCTCGTATCAAATATTCTTAAAGGCGGGAGGCATTTTTATGGATACGAACAACTTAAATTCTAAAGATGAGAAAAAGTCGTTATTTAATAGATTTATAAAATTTATGGGATTAGTCACTTCAAATCGAGCTGCACTTATTGGATTAGTAATAATTATAGCAATAATATTTATTGCTCTTTTTGGTGGATTTATAATGCCATATGATCCTAATACTGGTGATTTATCAACTTCACTTCAAACTCCATCTGCTTCTCATTTCTTTGGGACAGATGAACAAGGAAGAGATATTTTTTCAAGGGTAGTTGACGGGACTAAAATTTCACTTAGAGTTGGTATTATAGCTGTTGCTATTGCATTATCAATTGGAACTGTAGTTGGTTCAATTTGTGGATATTTTGGAGGAAAACTTGATATGTTTCTAATGAGAATAATGGATATAATTTTAGCATTCCCTTCATTATTGCTTGCAATTGCATTTATGGCAGCTTTAGGAAGAGGAATTGACAAAGCTGTTATTGCTATTAGTATAGTTACTATTCCAGAATATGCTCGTATAGTGCGTGGCTGTGTATTATCCGTACGAGAAAGTGAATATGTACAAGCTGCGAAAGCTATTGGTAATAACGATTTTGTTATAATTTTTAAGCATGTACTTCCTAATATTTTATCACCAATAATTGTTCGTGCAACCCTTGGAGTTTCAGGTGCAATTTTAGATGCAGCAGCGTTAGGATTTTTAGGACTTGGAGTTCAGCCACCATATGCTGAATGGGGAACAATGCTTGGTTCAGGTAGAACTTATTTCTTTAATGCACCGCACATAATTTTATTCCCAGGTCTTGCAATTACACTTACAGTACTTGCATTTAACTTATTGGGAGATGGGCTTAGAGATGCACTTGATCCTAAGCTAAACGCTTAAGGAGGGATAGATTATGTTACTTGAAATAAAAAACTTAAAGACAGAATTTGAAACTAAAAAAGGAACTGTCTGCGCTGTAAATGGCGTTGACTTTAGTGTTGATAAAGGTGAAGTAGTAGCCATTGTAGGTGAATCCGGAAGTGGTAAAAGTGTTACATCTCTTTCTTTAATGAGATTACTTTCAAAGTCTACAAAGACAAAGGTAACTGGTCAAGCTTTGTTTAAAGGGGAAAATATTCTTGATAAATCAGAAAAAGAGATGCAGGAAATGCGTGGAAAAATGCTTTCTATGATATTTCAAGAACCAATGACTTCTTTAAATCCTGTATTTACAATAGGAAAACAGATTTCTGAAGCTATTATTAAGCATGATAAGGTAAATAAAGCAGAGGCAAAAAATAGATCCATCGAGATGTTAAGGCTTGTAGGGATTCCTTCTCCAGAAACTAGAGTTAACAACTATCCACATCAGTTAAGTGGAGGTATGAGACAAAGAGTTATGATAGCTATGGCTCTTAGCTGCAATCCAGAGCTTTTAATCGCAGATGAGCCTACGACTGCATTGGATGTTACTATACAAGCTCAAATTCTTGATCTTATGCTTGATTTAAAGGAAAAGCTAGGAACTGCCATCCTTCTTATAACTCATGATTTAGGGGTTGTAGCAGAAGTTGCAGATAAAGTTGTTGTTATGTATTGTGGAAGAGTTGTTGAGAAAGCTAATGTTAGAGATTTATTTATGGATCCAAAGCATCCTTATACCAAAGGGCTTCTTAATTCAATTCCTAAAATAGATGAAGATGCAGAAAGATTATTTATTATACCTGGTACTGTTCCTAATCCATTGAATTTACCTTCAGGTTGTGCTTTTAGGGATAGATGTCCAAACTGCATGGAAAAATGTGAAAGGGAGCAACCTCCTTTATATAATGTAGATGGTAGAGAAGTTCGTTGTTTCTTATATGAAAAGGAGGTTAAAGCTAATGGCTAAGGAAAAATTAATGGAAATAAGAAATCTAAAGAAATACTTTCCGGTGGGATCTTCAGGATTTTTCCAAAAACCTGCCTATGTTCAAGCTGTTGATGATGTTACCTTTGACATATATAAAGGAGAAACCTTGGGAATAGTTGGGGAGTCTGGTTGCGGTAAGTCAACTATGGGAAGACTTCTTGTAACTTTGCTTGATTCAACTTCCGGAGAAATTTTATTTGAAGGTAAAGAAGTAAATGCTATTCGCAAAAATAATAGGAAAGATATAAGTAAGAATATACAAATTATATTTCAAGATCCGTATGCATCGTTAAATCCAAGAATGACAATTGGAGATATCATAAGAGAACCGATGAAAGTAAATGGTATTGCAAGCGGTGAAGAATTAGAAAAAAGACTTGATATTCTTTTAAGTCAAGTTGGACTTGCGTCTTATCATAAGGATAGATACCCTCATGAGTTCAGTGGTGGTCAAAGACAAAGGGTAGGAATAGCTCGTGCTATTTCCGTTAATCCTAAAATCATAGTTTGTGATGAGGCTGTTTCTGCTCTTGATGTATCTATTCAAGCTCAGATTCTAAACCTTTTAGATGATCTTCAAAAAGAATTAGGATTTACTTATTTATTTATAGCACATGGATTAAATGTGGTTAAACATATAAGTGATAGGGTAGGTGTAATGTATCTCGGAAAGATGGTTGAAATTGCAGAGGTAGATAAATTATATTCAACTCCAATGCACCCATATACCCAAGCTTTACTTTCAGCAATACCGATTCCTAATCCTGAGAAGAAGAAGGAAAGAGTGATATTAACTGGTGATGTACCAAGTCCAATTAATCCACCACTAGGGTGTAGATTCCATACTAGATGCCCTAAATGCATGGATGTATGCAAGCAAGCAGAACCACCGCTAGTTGAACTAGAGTCAGGACACAAGGTGGCGTGCCATTTATATGATAATTCAAAAAATTAATTATTAGTGGCAATAGTAAAAAGGCCATTTCATAACAGTAATTTGTGAGATTTATTGTTATGAATGGCCTTTTTATATTCTCATTATAAAACTAGTAAAATATGTGGAGCAAATTATACTAGTATAGTTGACAAAAAGACTGTACTAGTATAACTGTCCCTTTCTATTATTGAAAGCACATTTTAATTAAGTTATTATAATAAAAAATTGCTTTTCCTGTATGCTAGAATGTTTAAACAATAAGTTCTGTGGAAAAGGATTACAAAATCGATTTTAAGGGGGATTATCTATGTCATTAAATGAAAAAGTAAATGAAAAAGTGCTACCAATGATTATGAAATTTATTGGATTAAAAGGAGTGGTAGCATTAAAAGATGGGATTCTATTTATTCTACCTTTAACTTTAGTTGGATCAGTATTTTTGTTGTTAGCACAAATTCCATATGAACCATTTAATCAGTGGATGGCTAGTACATTTGGGGCTGATTGGACAGAACCATTATTTCAGGCATTTGGGGTGACTTTTAATATAATTGCATTAATTACAACCCTTGGCATTGCTTATACATATGCGAAGAATGAGGGACATGAACCATTGTCAGCGGGGGTTATAGCAATAGTTACATTTCTTTTAACAAATAATTCTTATATTATTACGGAATCAGGAGAAAAAGTTGCGGGAATAATTCAAAGAGATGCGTGGTGCGGTGGAAAAGGGATGATTACAGCAATCATTATAGGATTAATAGTAGGAGCAGTTTATTCATGGTTTTTAAAGAAGGGAATTAAAATTAAAATGCCAGCCGGTGTGCCACAAGGAGTAGCGAATTCATTTTCAGCATTGATACCAGCAGCAGTTATTATTACTGGAACAACAATAATTTACAGTTTCTTTAGGTATGCATTAGGTACAACCTTGATTGAAGCCATATATAAAATTATTCAAACACCATTACAAGGTATGACTGATTCATTAGGAGGAATTACAATTTATGCATTTATAGTTTCATTTTTATGGTGGTTTGGTGTTCATGGAGGTGCAATAGGAACAGGTATCATGACGGGTATTTTTACTTCAAATATGCTAGAAAACCAAGCAATAATAGATTCTGGAAAAGAACTTACTATAGCAAATGGAGGGCATATAATAACAACTCAGTTTATTGAACAATTTATAGGTATTACAGGATCAGGGATTACAATAGGACTTGTAATTTGCATGATCGTATTAGGTAAATCGCAACAGTGTAAACAATTAGGTAAATTAGCAATAGGACCAGGAATGTTTAATATAAATGAACCGGTAATCTTTGGTGTGCCAATTGTAATGAATCCATTTATGGCAATACCATTTGTAGCAGCACCAGTTATCTCAGGAATTCTATCCTATACTGCAATGAAAATTGGATTAATACCTCTATTTACTGGAGTAAATGTTCCATGGACATGCCCAGGAATAATTTCAGGTTTCATACTTGGTGGTTGGCGAACAGCATTATGGCAAGTATTTCTAATGGTTCTCTCTATAGTTATTTACTTCCCATTCTTTAAAAGGTTAGATAACGTAAATTATGCAGAGGAAAAAGAAGCACAAGAAGTTTAATTTTATATTTAAGTTGAGTTAAAAGATTGACAGTTCTATATTAATGCTTGCAAATTTTCGCAAGCATTAATATTACAAGTAGCGCATGGGTAAAATGAATTTGTGAAAATTAAGATTTATATATTCATTTTATTTAGACAGTTACGATATATGAAAAAATGTAACAAATAAAATATGAATTTGTAAAAATGTAAAACAAAAAGGCAGTGGTGTTATGAAGTATGTTATAGGTGTTGATGGTGGAGGGACTAAAACAGAAGCTACAGCTTATGACGTTGATGGAAAAGTTATAAAAACAACTATAAGAGGTTTTGCAAATTTGTTAAATAATAAAGAGAAAGCCTTAGATAACATAGTGACATCAATAAAGGAAATAACTGTTCAATGCTCTGTGGATGAACTTAAAGGGATATATATGGGCATTGCAGGCGCAGAAGTTGGAGATAATTCAAAATTAATAGAAGAAACTATAAAAAGTAAACTTAATGTAGACTGTATAGTTATGAATGATGCTGAAATAGCTTTAAAGGCTATGCTGAAAGGAAAAGACGGAATATTAACTATAGCAGGTACAGGATCAGTTGCCTTTGGATTAAATAAAGGTATAACTGCTAGATGTGGAGGCTGGGGAAATTTATTAGGAGATGAGGGTAGTGGATATAAAATAGCGATAGATGCTATTAAGAGAATGATATTTGAAAAAGAATATGGTCTTCCACAATCTGAACTAACTAAAAAGATTTTAAAGAGACTAGAAATAAAATCAGTTGATGAAATAACAAGTTTCGTATACTCATCTACTAAAGATGAAATAGCTTCCTTGGCAGAAGTAGTTGCAAGATTAGGAGAAGAAGGAGAAGAAGCAGCAAGAGGAATTCTAATAAAGGAAGGTATAGAACTTGCAAAAACAGTTATAAGAGTATATAAAAAATTAAAATTTGAAGGGTGTTCTATTGCATTAGCTGGCAGTATAATTAGAAAATCTAAGATTGTTAGAAAAGCTTTTGAAGAGTATTTAAAAGAAAATATAGTAGTTGAAAGTATTGTAGATGAAGAAATATCTCCTACGATGGGTGCTTACTATATAAATAAAATTAATGAAGAGACACATGACTAAAAGAATATAATACTAGCATTTAACTTGAAAATAGTTATAGTTAAACCTAATTTTTTGAAAATAACTACAATTTACATTGTATAGGAGGAAGTATGATGAAAAAAGGAATTAAGATAGTGACAATTGGTGGTGGATCAAGCTATACACCAGAATTAGTCGAAGGTTTTATAAAAAGATATAATGAATTGCCGGTAAGGGAATTATGGCTTGTTGATATTGAAAGTGGAAAAGAAAAGCTTGATATTGTTGGAGAACTAGCCAAAAGAATGGTAAAAAAAGCTGGAATTCCAATGGAAATTAAGCTAACACTTGATAGGAGAGAGGCGTTAAAAGATGCTGATTTTGTTACTACTCAGCTAAGAGTTGGTTTATTGGATTCAAGAATAAAAGATGAAAGAATACCATTAAGTCATGGAGTAATAGGGCAAGAAACCAATGGAGCAGGAGGGATGTTTAAAGCTTTTAGAACAATACCTGTAATTTTGGATATTGATAAGGATATGTCAGAGTTATGCCCAAATGCATGGCTTATAAATTTCACAAATCCTGCAGGAATGATAACAGAGGCGCTTCTTAGATATGGTAGAAACAAAAAAGTAATAGGCTTATGTAATGTACCGTTAGGAATGGAAAAAGCAGTAGCTGATATGCTTGAAGTAGAGCAGAGCCGAATTGCTATGGATTTTATAGGGCTAAATCATATGGTTTTTGGAAAAGAAATTTTTTTAGACGGTGAAAAAATTACAGATAAGGTTATGAGTTCAATAGCAGAAGGCAAAATGGGCTCAATAGTAAAAAATGTTAAAGATTTAGGTTGGAACCCAGAATTTATCAAAGCTCTTGGAATGATGCCATGTCCATATCACAGATATTATTTTCAAACAGGAGATATGCTTGAAGATGAGCTAAAAGAATTTTCTAAAGGTGAAACTAGAGCAGAAGTTGTTAAGAGATTAGAAAATGATTTGTTTGAATTATATAAAGATGTTAGCTTGGATATTAAGCCACCACAATTAGAAAAAAGAGGAGGAGCTTACTATTCAGATGCCGCATGTAGATTGATTAATTCAATATATAATAATAAAGGAGATATTCAGCCAGTTGATATTAGGAATAATGGTGCCATTGAAGGAATTGATGATGATTCGGCTGTTGAAGTTTCGTGTATTATCACTAAGGATGGACCTAAACCAATTACTATGGGAAAACTGCCGATTTCAGTAAATGGACTAATTCAAACAATTAAATCATTTGAACGTCTGGTAGTTGAAGCAGCAGTAGAAGGTGATTATAATAAGGCGCTTATTGCATTAACAATTAATCCATTAGTGCCATCAGAAAAAATGGCAAAAATTTTATTAGACGAATTATTAATAGCACATAAAGATTATTTACCACAATTTGTTTAGAGAAGAAGATTTGAAGGATTAGAGATAAACCTTCAAATCTGATCTTTATTGATTTGCTGACTTTTGTATTTCTTCATAAATGATGTCTAGAGCTATTTTTAAGCTTTCAGAATTAACTCTAGCAATGCTTAATCGTAAACTATTATCAAAGTTATTCATATCATAATAGGAAGCCGAATTGCATGTTAAAAGCACATCTCTCTTTTTTAAATTATCTAATAATTTATTACAATCGATATTAGGTGCTAATTTTAATGTAGAATAATATCCAGAGTAACCTCCTATAATTTTAACTAAATTAGAATCCCAAGTAGAGGTTACTTTTCTAAACACTTTTAAAATATCCCTTAAATTATTAGAAAGAATAGTTGTATGCTTATTATATATAGAGCTTTTTATATATGATTCAAGCGTTGCTTGGGAAACTAATGATGGCATATAATAAGAAAAATAATATGAGTATCGCATCCATTTTTCGTAGCTTTTAATTAAATCATCAGGGATTATGGCCACACCAATTCTTATGTAAGGTATTGTCTTGGAAAAACTTCTAAGATAAATACAATTCTTAAAATCTGAATAGTAATATAAGGGAGAATAACGTGATATAGTACTTAAGTCTGAGAAATAATCATCTTCAATTATATATACGTTGTATCTGTGAGCAAGTTTTATTATTCCTTTTCTTTGTTCTAAAGAATAATATGTGCCTAAAGGATTATGATTCCTAGGAATTGTGTAGAAGAATTTTATATTTTGAGTTTTAAATATTTCTTCAAGTTCATTAAGATCAATTCCATTTACATCTCTTTTAATAGTTTTAATCTTTAGGTTTTCAGATTTTGCAAACTTTACGAAGTGTGTGTAGGAAGGATCTTCAATAAGTATTGTATCATTGCCATTAGGCAGCTCCATTTTTGAAAAAAGTGTTAATACTTGCAAAATACCTTGAGATAAAATCAAATTTTTACTTTTGCAATATATATCATCATTTACAAGTAGATTTGTTAGAAGCGTTCTTAAAGAAGGAAGACCTTCTATATCCATGGTTAAAGACATATTGCTATAAAGCTCTACTGCTGAATTTAGACAATGCTGAATATCTTTTATCGGAATATTTCCAACAAAAGAGTTACCGGTAGATAAATTGTAAACAGTAGATTGTGTTTTAGGATATCTTACAAGGTTATCAGCTACAAAAAATCCGCTTTGAGGAGAAGAATAAACTATGTGTTCATTACATAAAGCATCATAAGCTTTTATAACAGTACCTTTACTACAATTATATTTCTTACATAGTGACGTAATAGATGGCAATTTACTGCCTTGAGGTATCTCTTCAATAATTATCTTCTTTTTTATATCGTGAGAAATTTTTTCATATATTTTCATAGAAATTACCCCCTAAGATTAAAAAATAATATAACATATATATAACTACTATAAATGATTAATATAAAAATACTTAAGTAAAATTAAGTAAAACTATACTAGTATAATTTATATTTTATATCATTGTTTATGGAAAATAAATGAACTATTATAAAATTAGCAACATAATTTTATAGGATTATTATAGGCATAATTATTATATTACTTTAGAGGTATATACTAATAATGAAATTAATAGTTCTTAGAAGTCGAAAAAAATTTAAGAAAAACCTTAAAGCGTTGATAATAAATAGAATATAAAAGAAATAGTAAGGAGTAAGTAGAAATGAAATTAATAATAAATGCAGATGATTTTGGAATTTCAAAGGCCATTAATCTTGGTATAATAGAAGCATTTAAAAATGGTATAGTAACATCAACTACATTAATGTGTAACATGGAAACAACTGGACATGCCGTTGAATTAGCAAAAAAAAATCCGAAATTAGGGGTGGGAATTCATCTTGTTCTAACAGCAGGGAAGCCTTTGTCAAAGGATGTGAAAACATTGGTTGATGCTGATGGGAATTTTTTGAAATACGATAAGATATTTAAATCTGCAAGTATTGAAGATATAAGAAAAGAGTTTAGAAGTCAAATGGAAAGATTCATATCTTTTGGGATTGTTCCAACCCATATAGATACTCATCATCATGTTCACGCTAAGGAGAATATTTTTAGAGTAGTATGTGAATTAGCTAAAGAAATTAATATACCAGTCAGATATATTGAGGCAGTTGGAAAAGATAAATATAAAGATATTAGAACTACAACTAAGCTTATTGATAATTTTTATGATCTACCAATGATAGAACCACACATATTACAAGAAATTTGTGAAGACAATATTGATATAGAGTCATTAGAAATTATGTGTCATCCAGGATACCTTGATCATAAGATAATTAGCAATAGTTCCTACGCTTATCCAAGAGTGAAAGAGTTGGAAACCTTAACTGATAAAGACGTTATAAAGTTTATTAAGGATAAGAATATTCAATTAATTAATTTTAAGGATATTTAAAATATGCTCATATATAATTGAGAAAAAATTTTACAATGACAGACTTTATAAACCAAAATATGCATTATATAATGCATATTTTTTAATAGACTCACACATATAAATATTTTATCATATAATGAACTAGTATCATTACATGGAGTTGAAAATGCGTGATATACGGGCTGATTTTAGCTGGAGGTAAGGGCAGCAGACTATATCCTCTATCAAGAGCCGATCAACCAAAACAATTTTTAAAACTTATTAACAGTAAAAGCTTTTTAGTTAATACTGTTGATAGGATAATCCCGCTAATAGATAGAAATAATATTTATGTTGTGACTAATATGGACTATAAAGAGAAGGTCAAAAATGAACTTGTAGGAATTAAAGATGATAATATTTTCGTAGAGCCTGCAAATAAGGAGACTGCTACGTGTATAGGTCTATCTGCAGTAAGGCTATTAAAGCAAGACGCTAATGCAGTTATGGTTGTATTACCATCAGATCACTATATTCAAGGTGAGAAGAGTTATATAGATACGTTATCCCAAGCAATTGAGATGGCAAATAAGAGGAGATGTATTGTTACACTTGGAATTGAGCCTAGCAGAGCTGAAACTGGGTATGGTTATATAGAGATGGGTGAAAGAACCGCTGGAACTATACCAACTTATAAAATAGCAAGGTTTACTGAAAAGCCTAACTCAGAAGTAGCTAAAGATTTTATACTAAAGGGCACCTATTTATGGAATTCAGGAATGTTTGTATTTAGAGCAGACGTTATTTTAAGAGAAATAGAAAAGTATCTTCCTAAATTGCATAAATCACTAATGGAAATATATAAAAGCTTAGGTGAAGAAAACGAGGAAAAAACAATAACAGAGCAATATGAAATCATAGATGGAATATCAATAGATTTCGGAGTAATGCAAAGGACAAGAAAAGCATATGTAATAAAATGTGATTTTAATTGGGATGATATGGGAAGCTTTGGTGCTTTAAGCCGACTGCTAAATACAGATAAAAATAATAGTATATCTCAAAATGTTTATATTGATGAATGTGAAAACTGTTCTATATTTGGTGATAAGAATCTTATAATTGGATTCGGGATAAAGGATTTAGTTGTGGTTGATGCTGGTGATGTTATACTTGTAATGGATAAGAATAAGGATCAAGAGATTAAACATTTGTTAAATAAACTTAATGAAAACCAACAATATAATAAATTCCTATAGTTTAGTAAGTAAGCTGTTCAATATTTTTGGACAGCTTATTTTATTTAGCGGAAATTTTTTATTCTTAGAGATGGTAGGATAAAGAGAGTTGTTGGTAAAGATTAAATTAACAGAAGAAGTTGTAGAACAAACACATAAAACAAAAGAATGTGCAGATAAATTATTAGAAGTAGTGTCAATATTTAAAATATAGAGGATTAACATATAAATACAAGGAAAAGAG